>ERZ773194.2247-NODE-2247-length-18663-cov-10.803633_pt1 | contig 18663 bp, 18 predicted proteins | sample MGYA00511240_ERZ773194 | MGnify/ENA primary metagenome ERZ773194 (study PRJEB29015, sample SAMEA2737774) | human gut metagenome | biome: human gut; feature: human-associated habitat; material: faeces | place: China | collected 2012 ... | reverse complement strand
ACCTTGTTGCACCTGCCTTTCCTTAATTACGGACTCGCTGTCGGGGGCGGCCGGACAAGCCGGCGCTTGCTTACCCATTCAAAGCGGCTTATCAAGTATAACAGCGTCTTTCTCCCTTGTCAACAGGGAAAGACGCTGTTTTTGCCTGTTTTCGCAAAAATTTCCCGCTTTACGCCGTGGGATAGGCCAGTTTCTCCTGGTTCCACCCGGAAATGATCTCCGTATAGAACGCGCAGCACGTCTTCGCCAGCTCCACGTCCAGATTGCGGTAGTTGCCGCACTCCTTTGCGCTTTTTCCTGGCATTTCGCCCTCAAATACCGCCCCCTGGGCGAACACCCGCTGCACAAGTGCCACGGCCTGGGCCAGTGTCAACTGCTTCCCGTCAAACAGGAAATAGAATCCCGTCTGGCACCCCATGGGGCCGAAGTACACCACCGCGTCCTTTTCCGGGCTGTTCCGCAGCAGTGTGGCGATCACGTGCTCCACCGAGTGCATCTCCGCGTTGGTCAGCAGGTCACCGGTGTTGGGCTTTTTGAACCGCAGGTCCAGCGTCACCACGTCTCCGTCCTGCCGGCTGAGATACAGCCCCGGCACCAGCACGTCGTGATCCACCGTAAAGCTGGCGATACGTTCCATGTTCAGCCCTCCAGTCCGTCCAGGAACGCCATAGCGACCCTGTTCAGGTCCTTCATGGCCTCCGGGAAGTTAAAATAGAAATCATGGTGCTCCAGCACGCAGTCGGACACGGACTTCAGCGCCATGAACGGCACCTCGTTGCGGTAACACACCTGTGCCGCCGCGCCGCCCTCCATTTCAATGAGCAGGGGGTGGAAGGTCTCCGCGATCCACCGCGCCCGGTCACACTCCGTGGCGAACCACTCGCCGGTGGCGACGCTGCCCACCCGGTAGTCGTACCCGGCTTTGTCCATGGCGTCCTTTGCCTTCTCCAGCTCGGCGGTGGGGAAGTCTATCCGGTTCACCGTGGACACCAGCCCCACCGGGTCGCCGATGCCCGACGTGTCCACGTCGTGCTGCATGAACCGATCCGCCAGCACCAGCGTCCCGATCGGCACGTTCTCAAAGCACCCGGCAACGCCCACGTTGACGATCCGTCCCGGCGCGTACAGGTCGATAAACAGCTGGGTGGCCATGGCAGCGTTTACCTTCCCCACGCCGCCGCAGCAGGCGACCACGTTCTCCCGTATCCGGTAGAAGGGCACGCCCGCCACCGTTTTTTCCGGCTCCGCGCCCTCCGGCAGCAGGCTCTCGATCTCGCCCTTCATGGCGTACAGCAATCCAGTCAGCATACAGCAAACCCTCACTTTTCCCGTTTTCTCCATTGTAAATACCCCGGCGGCAGAATGTCAAGTTGCATTTTCCCCACTTTCCCTGTAAAATAATAAAAAACGAAAGGAGCACATCATGGTCATCGGTATCGTCTGCGAATTTGACCCCCTCCACAGGGGACACGCCCGCCTTCTCTCCCACGCCCGCGCCTTGGGCGCGGACACGGTGGTCTGCGCCATGAGCGGCTCCTTCACCCAGCGGGGCAGCTTCGCCGCCCTGTCCAAAACGGCGCGCGCCGAGATGGCGGTCCGCTGCGGCGCTGACCTGGTGCTGGAGCTCCCCACGCCCTGGGCCATGTCCCCGGCGGAGACCTTCGCCCGCGGCGGCGTGCGGCTGCTGGCCCTTGCCGGGGCCGATACCCTCCTGTTCGGCAGCGAGTGTGGGGATCTGCCCGCCCTGCGGTGTCTGGCCGACTGCCTGGACAGCCCCGCCTTTGCCGATCACCTTACCGCCGCGCCGGAGTCGGGCCTGACCTTCGCCGCCCGTCGTCAGGCTGCCGCCGCATCCCTGCTGGACAATGCTGCCGCCGCCCTTCTGCAAAGTCCCAACAACACCCTGGCCGTGGAATACCTCCGCGCCCTGCGCCATACCCGCAGTGCCATGACGCCATGCACACTCCGCCGTGAGGGTGCCGGCCATGACGGCGCTCCGGAGGGGGATACCGCCTCGGCCTCCTTTCTGCGTGAATTGCTGCGGCAGGGCAGGGGGGAGGCCGCCTGTGCCTATATGCCCACCCCGGCGGCGGACGTCCTCCGCCGTGAGCTGGCCGCAGGCCGCATTGCTGACGGCGCCCTCTGTGAGCGCGCGATACTGGTCCGCCTCCGTGCCATGACCGAGGCGGATTGGCGTCCCTACGACCCAGGAAACGAGGGCCTGTACCACCGGCTGTATCAGGCATCCCGCGACGCCTGCACCGTGGCGGAGATGCTCTCCGCTGCAAAAACCAAGCGCTATCCACTTGCTCGCCTGCGCCGCATGGTCCTCAGTGCCTACCTGCAATTACCGCCTGCGCCGGAGCGTGTGCCCTACCTCCGCGTGTTGGCTGCCACGGCCGCGGGCCGCGCTCATCTGCGCTGTCTGCGGGATGCCGGTGCCCCGGTGCTGACGAAGCCTGCCGACGTTCCGGCGCTGGGGCCGGCGGCGGAGGAGCTGTTCACTCTGGAGTCCCGCTGTACCGACCTGTATGTGCTGGCCCGCCCGGATCTGACCCAGGCCGCCCCCGGTCAGGACTACCGTGCCACACCGGTTATAGTGTAAACAGACGCAGCCCCTGCCAAAGGCGGGGGCTGCGTCTGTATTCACTGCTCCTCTACCACATAGCCCTTTCGCCGCAGAGAGCCGAAGATCTCCTGGATGTGGGCCTTGTCCCGGGTCTCCAGCGACAGATTTACCACACAGGAGCCGATGGCGGCCTTGGTGTTGCGGCGCTCGTGGTTCACGTCCAGCACATTGGCGCCCAGGGACGACACCACCTCCAGGAACGACGCCAGCGCGTGGGGCTGGTCCGGCAGCACCGTGGAGAAGTTCACTGTCCGCCCCTCCTTGGCAAGGCCCCGGGTCAGGATGCGCTCCAGCATGGTCACGTCCACATTGCCGCCGGACAGCAGAGCGCACACCGTTTTGCCCTCGGTGTTCACCTTGTGGTACATGGCGGCGGCGATACCTACGGCGCCTGCGCCCTCGGCCACCAGCTTCTGCTTTTCCAGCACCGTCAGGATGGCGCTGGCGATCTCGCCCTCGCTGACCGTCACCACCTCGTCTACATACTCCCGGCACATATCGAATGTCAGGTCGCCGGGGGTCTTGACCTTGATGCCGTCGGCCACCGTATCCACGCTGCTCAGGGTGATGATCTTTCCCTCCTTCAGGGACTCAGCCATGCTGGGTGCGCCGGCGGCCTGCACGCCGATAATGCGGCACTGGGGCTTCAGATTCTTCACCGCGTAGGCCAGTCCCGCGATCAGCCCGCCGCCACCGATGGGCACGAAGATCATATCCACGTCCGGCAGCTGCTCCAGGATCTCCAGGCCGATGGTGCCCTGTCCGGCCATAATGCTGTAATCGTTGAAGGGGTGTATAAACGTCAGCCCCTGCTCGTCCCGCAGGCGCACCGCCTCGGCATAGGCGTCGTCGTACACGCCGGGTACCAGTACCACGTTGGCGCCGTAGCTGCGGGTGGCCTCGATCTTGGAGATGGGCGCGCCCTCCGGGATGCAGATGGTGGCCTTGATGCCCATATCCCGGGCGGCAAAGGCCACGCCCTGGGCGTGATTGCCGGCGGAGCAGGCGATGACGCCCCGTTCCTTCTCCTCGTCGGAGAGGGTGGCGATCTTGTAGTACGCGCCCCGCAGCTTGAACGCGCCGGTTTTTTGCAGGCAGTCCGCCTTCAGATAGAACGCGCACCCCGGCACCAGCCCCTTGGTGGGGATCACCGGTGTCCGGTTGATGACGGGCTTCAGCACCCGCTGTGCGTCGTGCAGCATGGCCATGGAGATCATAAAATGCGCCTCCTCATTCAATATAGGTAAATTTTATCACACCGTTTTGCTCCGTGCAAGGCGTATGGCAAACAAAATTTTCAAATTTGTGCGCCGCAGGCGGACACACAGGCGTTTCCGGCGCACACCGCCCCAAAAGTACCAAAATCGCAAAAATATCTTGACTTTTGCCGTGCTTCCGGTATAATAATATGGCTTGCGTCTGCAAGCATATCCTTGCTCTCATCCGAGAATGAGGGCCATTTGTCCAAAAGGAGGTGCAAAAGTATGGCTAAGATTTCCGCCAACTACGAGGTCGTCTACATCATCGACCCTGCACAGGGTGAGGAGGCTATTGCCGCTACCGTGGCAAAGTTCCAGACTCTGGCAGAGCAGAACGCGACCGACGTGGTGGTCGATGAGTGGGGCAAGCGTCGTCTTGCTTACGCGATCGACTACAAGACCGAGGGCTACTATGTGCTCATGAGCTTCACCAGCGGCCCCGATTTCCCCAAGGAGCTGGATCGTATCCTGGGCATTACCGAGGGTATCATGCGTTCCATGATCGTCTGCAAGGGCGAGTAAGGGAGTACAGCAATGCTGAACAAAATTTTCATCATGGGTCGCCTGACCCGTGATCCGGAGCTGCGCCGCACGCAGTCCGGTACCCCCGTCACCAGCTTCTCTCTGGCTGTGGATCGTGATTTCAAGTCCCAGTCCGGCGAGAAGGAGACGGATTTCATCGATGTGGTCGCCTGGCGTTCCACTGCGGAGTTTGTGGCGAAGTATTTCACCAAGGGTCGTATGGCCGTGGTGGAGGGTCGCCTGCAGATGCGCGACTGGACGGACAAGGACGGCAACAAGCGCCGCAGCGCCGAGGTGGTAGCGGATAACCTCTACTTTGGCGATTCCCGCCGCGACAACGGCGGCGAGGGCGGCAGCTACACCGGCGGCAACAGCGGTTATTCCGCACCGGCCGGCGGCTATGCCGCGCCCGTGGGCGGCGCTTCCGGCTTTGCCGAGATCGATGAGGAGGACGGCGACCTGCCGTTCTGATGTGCAAGGCACATGACATTTTATAAAGGAGGAAACTTCCATGGCTATGGAACGCGAAAATAGACCCGTCCGCGGCGGTGGCAAGCGCCGTAAGAAGGTTTGCCAGTTCTGCGTGGACAAGTGCGAGTGCATCGATTACAAGGACGCCGCTAAGCTGCGCCGCTTCATCTCCGAGCGCTCCAAGATCCTGCCCCGCCGTACCACCGGCACCTGCGCTATGCATCAGCGCCAGCTCACCGAGGCCATCAAGCGCGCTCGTCAGATCGCCCTGCTGCCCTTCGTGACCGAGTAATTGAACCGAAAAAAACAAGACCGGCGGAGCCGGTCTTGTTTTTTTGCTGTTCCCTCCGTGGGATTTCTGGTAAAATAGTGTATCATACAGAAGAAACCACAGGGAGGAGGGAGCGCGTGGACGACAGACAACTGATGGCGAGCATCGCCGGCGGTGATGAGGCCGCGCTTCAATCGCTGCTGCGCCGGTTCACGCCGATGCTGCGCTATATCCTGCGCCCCCTCCTGCCGGACGAGCGGGACAGGGAGGAGTGCCTGGCGGACATCTCCCTGCGGATCTGGCGCGGCGCTGCCGGCTTTGACGGTGACAAAGGCAGCCTCAACGGCTGGCTGACGGCGCTGGCCCGCAACACGGCACTGAACCGCGCCCGCGCCCGCCGCGGAGACGACGTGCCGCTGGAGGACACCGTTCCCCACAGCGGCGGCAGCGCCGAGGACGCCCTGCTCCGCCGGGAGCAGCGCGCCAGACTCCGCGCCGTTATCGCCGCCCTGCCGGTGCAGGAGCGCGACCTGTTCTACCGGAAATACTACTACTGCCAGTCCACCGCCCAGATGGCCGCCGAGCTGAGCCTGACGGAGCGGGCCGTGGAGGGGCGGCTGTATCGCCTGCGGCAGAGCCTGCGCCAACAGTTGGGAGGTGATTTCTGTGACGGATGACCTGCGTTTTGACGAGCTGCTCCGCGAGGACGCCGCCGCCCTGCCGCCGCCCGCCGACGGAGAGATCACCCCGTGGCGCACGGCCATGGACCGCATCCTCTGGGGCATGGGGCTGACCACCATCACACTGAATTTCCTCTGGCTGGACGTGCTTCTGCCCGCCATCGGCGCGGTGCTGCTGGTGCTGGGCTTCCGTACCCTGCGGCGGGAGAACGCCCCTCTCCGCTGGGGCTATCGGCTGGCGCTGCTGGCGCTGGCCATCCGCTTCGCCGGGGACGTGCTTGCCGCCCTGCCGGTGGATGTGGGGAACGCCCCCGCCTACGTCCACATCCCGGTGACGCTGGCGCTGTACGTCTGTCTCTGGCGGGGCATGGTGGGCGTGTCCCGCGCCGCCGGAGCCGAAAAGCCCGCCGCCCCCGCCGCCGGTGCTATGGCCGTGTTCTACGCGGCGCTGACGGCGCTGGCGCTGATCGGGCTGGAGGGCTGGCTGCTGGTGCTGCCGCTGCTGGCGCTCTATCTCTTCCTGCTGCGCAGCATGGTCAGGCTGTCCCGCTCCCTGACGGACACCGGCTACGCCATCACCGCCGCGCCGGTGCGCCTGTCGGACAGCGCGGTGCTGTGGAGCGCGCTGGGCGCGCTGCTGGCGGCGGTGCTGCTGACGGCATTCCTGGGGCAGCGGTATCCCATGGACTGGCATACCCGCAGCGACGCACCCCAAAGCGTGCCCATCCGGCAGGAGCTGCTGGAAAAGGGCTTCCCGTCCTACGTCCTCGATGACCTGACCGCCGAAGAGGTCTCCCGTATGGCCGGTGCCGTAAGGGTGTACCGTCAGGTGGAACGCCTGTACAGCGATACGGACCACCGCACCATCACCACCACCCACTATATGAGTGACCCGGACCGTCCGCTGGTCTACGACCACACCATCACCGACGTGGATGGAGAGGGGGAGCGCCACTATACCTACGTCTACCGTGTCTATGATACGCTGGAGCAGACCATGACCCATGTGGCCGTGGAATTGCCGGAGGAGGACGGTGTCCGCCGCTATATCTATATCCACCACCTGACCTACGCCGCCCCGCCCAGCCCCTACACCGAGATGCTGGAACTGTGGCCGGCGTGGCAGACGCAGGGCGACTGGTTCCCCGGCGGCCATGTCAGCGGCCGCGTCCTCTGCGAGAGAAGCGGCACGGCGCAGGCCGCCGCCTTCCACACGCTGAAGAGCGGCAGCCAACAGGTCAGCGACCTCTTCGGCACCCGCCAGACCCAGCGGATCACCGCCGGCTGGTCCTTCCCCCGCGGCGTCGAAAGCCCCCGCGCCTACGTTTTCTACGACGCCCTCCGCGGCCAGGACGGCTGGGTCATCGAGAGCTGGGCCAACTACGTCTGCCAGACCGCCCCGGTCTACCCCTTCCGTGACGCCGCCGCCCTCTGGCACAGCTACGGCAGCGACGCCTACTCCCTCCGCCAGACCGCCCTTCAGGTAATCGACGGATAAGCACAAAAAGCAGCCCCTCCGGCCTTGGCCGGAGGGCTTGTTCTTCATTTTTCCTTTATTGCAGCATCTTCCCCACCACGCAGCGACCGTCGGACCAGACAGCGGTGATGTTGTGGCGGTGGAGCATATATATGGCCCGCTCGAACCGCTCCCGCACCGTCAGGGGATGGCTGGCCTCCGTGAAGTCACCGTCATCCACCACGATGGCGTGGAGCCGATTGCCTGGGGCGAAGCCGTCCCCGTCCCCGAAATAACGGTGGCCTGAGCTGGTAGCCAGATAGTAGGCCTCCGGCACCGTCAGGAAGTCCTCGGACCAGTCCGTCTCGATGCGCTTGATCTTGGAGGCCCGGATGCTCATGGTAGCCACCTTATACATGGGCAGACAGGCGCCACCGGCGATGTCGGACCCCAGCGTCACCCAGATGCCCTGCTGGAGCATCTCCCGCACCGGCGACACGCCGCTGCACAGATTGATGTTGGAACCGGCGCAGTGAGCCACCACCACCCCAGCCCGGCGCATGGCGTCGCACTCCCGCCGGTCGGAGTGTACACAGTGGGCCATGATGGTGCGCTCCTTCCACAGGCCGTACTTATCATAGGTCTCCCAGTACTGCTGACAGTCCGGGTGCAGCTCCTTTACCCACTGGATCTCCCCCAGATTCTCCGACAGGTGAGACTGGACATACAGCCCCTTCTCCTGCGCCAGACGGCCCAGCGCCGCCATCAGCTCATTGGTACAGCTGGGGGTAAAGCGGGGGGTCAGAATGGGCTTGACATGGTCGAAATGACATCCCTCCAGCCACCGCAGCGTCTCCCGGACAGATTCCTCCGTGGTCTCCTGCAAGATGCCGGGCAGGCCGTTGCGGTCCATGTTCACCTTGCCCACATAGCCGGTGACACCGGCCCGCTCCAACTCCTCCATGAGGATCCACGTGGCGTCGGTGTGGAGGGAGGAGAACATACACACACGGGTGGTGCCGTTGGTGATGAGGTCCGTGGCCAGACGGCGATAGATGCGGCGGGCGTAGTCCGTGTCGGCAAACCGTGCCTCCGTGGGGAAGGTGTAGGTGTCCAGCCACTCCAGCAGCGGCAGATCCATGCCCATGCCCAGCATGGGGTATTGGGGGGCGTGGAGGTGCATATCCGCAAAGGACTGCATCACCAGTGCCTGACCGTAATCCACCAGCGGCGCCGTAGCATATTCCAGTGGCAGCCGGTCATAGACGCCCCGGATGACGCCGTCCTCCATCACCAGATAGCCCTGCTCCGTGATCTGCAGCTCCCCCAGCGCCGGGGCCTGCACGATGTTTCCCTTCAAAACCTGCACCATATCCGTTCCCTTCCTTTCCGCAAAAAATAGGCACCCCGCCGCTTTTCCGGCAGAGCACCCATAGTAGAGCCTTCGGCGGCTCCGTAGAAACGCCTTGCACCATTTCCGCAAGGCTATATGAGCTTCCCTATCACGGGCCGCAGCCCGTTTTTCTGTTCAGCCGTTCAGGATACCTGACTGCTCTCACTCTCCCAGTTATACGGTGCCTCTCCCTGTGCCAGCATAGCCTGATGCTCTTCGGCTGACAGGAGCAGGTCGTCTACCTGTATATCGCCCACTTCCACGATCTCATAGCTGTCCGCATCGTTCTCCAGCAGCTGCTCCAAGGCTGGGGAGCGCCTACCCTTTCTCCTCCGGTTTTTCACACCGGGCAGCAACGGGCCTGCACTCTATGGCGATTTTACCATATATCCCTCCTCTTTGCAAGGGTAGATTTGTTTATATTTCCGCCGGTGCCTGACTCTCACCGGGAAAATATTTCCCGCCGTGGTTGAAAACTTCACAATTTCCGTTTAAGATAGAACCAGTCTCCCTCGGAGACAGCTACAAGCGAGGTATTTCTATGAAAACGATCGGCAACATCCTCTGGTTTCTCTTCGGCGGACTCATCGGCGGACTGAGTTGGGTGCTGGCGGGCTGCCTGTGGTGCGTCACCATTGTGGGCATCCCTGTGGGCCTTCAGTGCTTCAAATTCGCCTCTCTGGCCTTTTTCCCCTTCGGCAAGGAGGTAGTCTACGGCGGCGGGGGCTTCTCACTGCTGGTGAACATTCTCTGGCTGCTGCTCTCCGGAATGGAGATGGCCTTGGGCTATGTCATTCTGGGATGCCTGTGGTGCGTCACCATTGTCGGGGTCCCTGTGGGCCTCCAGTGCTTCAAAATGGCCCGTCTGGCCCTGATGCCCTTTGGGGCGTCGGTTGTGTAGCTTTTTGTTCCCATGATCCCCACTTTTTTATGAAAAACACTTGCATTGTACCACTCGTTGTGCTATGATTCTCCCACGGATCGGAGCACTTCGATCTTAGGAGCTGCGCCTGTTTCAGCGCAGCAATCGCAATCAACAGGAGGCAATTTATCATGAAACACATTGGTTTGTTCGCCGCCGGTCTGCTGTTCGGCACGGCCGGCCTGAAGATCCTCACCAGCGAGGACGCTAAGAAGGTCTATGCCCACACCACCGCCGCCGCTCTGCGTGCCAAGGACTGCATCATGCACACCGTCACCTCTGTCCGCGAGGGCGCCGACGACATCTACGCCGACGCCAAGGCCATCAATGACCACCGGGCCGCTGAGGCCGAGGCCGAGACCATTGAGGACACTTCCGCACAAGAGGCTTAAGTTCAGCACTGCGTTATAGGAAGAGCCGCATTCTGCGGTTCTTCTTTCGTTTGGAGGTTCAAACTGATCTATGAAATGCAACATTCTCCACGAGTCCCCCAACCGCCTGCGGGTACATCTGCACTGCGCCCGGATGTCGTTGCATGAGGCGGATCTGCTGGAATACTATCTTCGCAGCGTAGACGGTGTCACGGAGGTCACGGTCTATGACCGCACACAGGATGCCGTGGTGCGCTACACCGGCCAGCGTAGCGCCGTGATCGGCGCATTGGCTTCCTTCTCCTTCGCCAAGGCCGAGGTCATGGAGCTGGTGCCGGAGCACACCTCCCGTGCTCTGAACCGGGAGTTCGAGGACCAGCTGGCCATGACGGTGATGCGCCGTATCTTCTCCAAGCTGTTCCTCCCCGCCCCCATCACCACGGCCATGGCCCTGTACCGCTCCGTGAAGTACATCCGGGAGGGGCTGACGGCCCTGTGGCACGGCGAGCTCTCCGTGGCGGTGCTGGACGCCACCGCCGTCACCGTCTCTATGGTTCGGGGCGACTTCTCCACCGCCGGCTCCGTCATGTTCATGCTGCGGCTGGGCGAAATTCTGGAGGAGTGGACCCACAAGAAGTCTGTGGCCGATCTGGCCGGGGCCATGTCCCTGAATGTGGACAAGGTATGGCTGCAAAGCGGCGATACGGAGGTACTGGTTCCCATCGGTGACGTGCAGCTGGGCGACCGGATACTGGTCCGCACCGGCAGCCTTATCCCGCTGGACGGTCAGGTGGTCAGCGGCGAGGCCATGGTGAATCAGGCCTCCATCACCGGCGAGTCCATGCCCGTGGTCAAGCGCCCCGGCAGTCCGGTATACGCCGGAACAGTGGCCGAGGAGGGCCAATGCGTGGTGGAGGTTCAGAAGGTGCAGGGCAGCGGCCGCTACGACCGCATCGTCCGGATGATCGAGGAGTCCGAGAAGCTGAAATCCACCACCGAGGACAAGGCCGCCCGTCTGGCGGACCGGCTGGTACCGTATACGCTGGGCGGTACGGTGCTGACGTACCTGCTGACCCGGAACGTCACCAAAATGCTGGCGGTGCTGATGGTGGACTTCTCCTGCGCTCTGAAGCTCTCCATGCCCATCGCCGTGCTCTCCGCCATGCGGGAGTGCAGTAGCTATCACATCTCCGTCAAGGGTGGCCGCTTTCTGGAGGCCGTGGCCCAGGCGGATACCGTGGTGTTCGACAAGACCGGTACCCTCACCTACGCCGTCCCCACGGTGCAGGACGTGGTCCCCTTCGGGGGTCACGACGCTCAAGAGATGCTGCGTCTGGCGGCGTGTCTGGAGGAGCACTATCCCCACTCCATGGCCACTGCCGTGGTGGAGGAGGCCAAGCACCGGGGCCTGTCCCACGAGGAGTACCACTCTCAGGTGCAGTACATCGTGGCCCACGGCATCTCCAGCATGGTAAACGGCGAAAAGACCCTCATCGGCAGCGCCCACTTCGTTTTCGAGGACGAGGGCTGCACCATCCCCGCCGGGGAGCAGGAGAGGTTCGATGCCCTGCCCACCCAGTACTCCCACCTCTATTTGTGTCTGGCCGGGCAGCTGGCGGCGGTGATCTGTATCCACGATCCCCTTCGGGCCGAGGCCAAGGACGCCATCCGTGCGCTCCACGACTGCGGCATCCGCAAGGTGGTCATGATGACCGGCGACAACCGCCGTACCGCCGCCTGTGTGGCGGAGGAGGTAGGGGTGGACGAGTTCCACGCCGAGGTCCTGCCGGAGGATAAGGCAGACTTCATCCGCCGGGAGCGTGCCGCCGGACACACGGTCATCATGATAGGTGACGGCGTCAACGACTCCCCTGCCCTGTCGGAGGCCGATGCCGGTATCGCCATCTCCACCGGCGCCGCCATCGCACGGGAGATCTCCGATATCACCATCACCTCCGAGGATCTGTTCCAGCTGGTGACGCTGCGGCGCATCAGTCAGAGCCTTATGGATCGCATCCATCGGAACTACCGCTTCATTGTGGGCTTCAATCTGGGCCTGATTCTTCTGGGCGTGGCGGGCATCCTGCCCCCCACCACCTCTGCTCTGCTGCACAATGCCTCCACGCTGGGCATCAGCCTCAAGAGCATGACGGATCTGCTGCCGGAGCCTGAAGCGGCGGCAACCGTCCCGGAGAGATCCGGCGAGTGACCCCGCAGCCGGTAATCGTAATCTGGCGGCCGGTGATTTTGCAGCGACATATCTGCTGCTGTTCCGATGGAACATCTGAAAAGGAAGGAAGCCCTGCGGCAAAGCCGCAGGGCTTCCTTCCTTGTTTATTTTTCCCTCACCGGGACAAACTACCTCAAATACGAAACACGAGGTGAAGTCTATGCAGACCAAACGAGCGGGCCGCCAGACGGTGCAGCTCTCCCATCCTCCCAGCGTGGTGTCCTTCGCCAACATCGGCGGCCGCATGGAGGGGCAAGGCCCCCTCTCCGACTATTTCGACGAGCTATCCCCCGATGCCTTCTTTGGGAAAAAGACATGGGAACAGGGAGAATCCGCCATGCAGGAGCGGGTCCTGCGCCGGGCGCTGGAAAAGGGTGGCCTCACCGCCGGTGAACTGGACTACGTGCTGGCTGGGGACCTGCTGAACCAGTGCATCGGCACCTCCTTCGGCCTGCGGAGCTTCCATATCCCCTTCTACGGGCTGTACGGCGCCTGCTCCACCATGGGAGAGAGCCTGTCCCTGGCGGCGCTGCTCATTGACGGGGGCTTCGCCCGGCTGGCCGCTGCCATGACCTCCTCCCACTACTGCACCGCCGAGCGCCAGTACCGGATGCCGGTTCCCTACGGCAGCCAGCGCACCCCCACCGCCCAGTGGACGGCCACCGCCTCCGGCTGCTGTATTCTGGGTGCTCAGGGGGACGGCCCCTATATCACCCACGTCACCTGCGGCCGCATCGTGGACTGGGGCGTCACCGATGCCAACAACATGGGGGCCGCCATGGCCCCCGCCGCCTACGACACCCTGCGGGCGCACTTCACTGCTACCGCCACCGGCCCGGAGGATTATGACCTCATCGTCACCGGCGATCTGGGGCTGCTGGGCCACCAAATCGTCACTGACCTCTTCCGGCAGGACGGCGTGGACATGACGAAAAACTACACCGACTGCGGGCTGCTGCTGTACCATCTGGAAAAGCAGGATATGCACGCCGGAGGCTCCGGCTGCGGATGCTCCGCCGCCGTGTTCAACGGCTACCTGCTCCGGGGCCTGCGGGAGGGTCGCTGGAAGCGCCTGCTCTTCGCCCCCACCGGGGCGCTGCTGAGCCCCACCTCCTCCTTTCAGGGGGAGTCCATCCCCGGCATCTGTCATGCGGTGGCACTTTCCGCCGCAAAGGAAGGAGTGTAAGCCTTGGATTACCTGAACGCATTTCTCTGCGGCGGCGTCCTCTGTGCCATCGGCCAGCTGCTCATCGACCGCACCCAACTGACCCCTGCCCGCATCCTCACCGGCTATGTGGTGGCCGGGGTACTTTTGCAGGCGGTGGGCGTCTACCAGTATCTGGTGGACTGGGGCGGCGCCGGCGCCACTGTCCCCCTCACCGGCTTCGGATACAGTCTCGCCAAGGGCGTGGCTAAGGCCGTGGCGGAAAAGGGACCGCTGGGCATCCTCACCGGTGGCCTTACCGCCACCTCCGGCGGCATCGCCGCAGCGGTGGTCTTTGCCGTGCTGGCAGCCATTTTCTTCAAGCCCAAGGAAAAACGTTGACAAATACCCACAGGGGGTATATAATGCCACCATGAAATTATACCCCAGGGAGGTATTTGCATGGACTGCTGCTGCCATAAGACAAAGCACCGCTCCGACGAGGAGCAAAAGAAACTCACCCATCGCCTCAACCGCATCGAGGGACAGGTCCGTGGCCTGCGGGAGATGCTGCAAAAGGACGCCTACTGCCCGGATATCCTGATCCAGGTCTCCGCCGTCAGCGCCGCCCTCAACAGCTTCAGCAAGGAGCTGCTGGCCACCCACATCCGTACCTGCGTAGCCGATGGCATCCGTCAGGGGGATGACGCCGTCATTGACGAGCTGGTCACCACCCTGCAAAAGCTCATGAAGTAAGGGGGTGCCGATGATGACAGAACAATTTGCCGTGACCGGCATGACCTGCGCCGCCTGCTCGGCTCATGTGGAAAAGGCGGTCTCCAGGCTCAGCGGCGTGCAGAGCGCCCCGGTGAACCTGATGCTGGGCAGTATGACCGTCACCTACGACGAGAAGGCGGTCACCGAAGGCGATATCATCGCCGCCGTAAAGGCGGCGGGCTACGGAGCCTCTCCCGCCTCTCAGACGGATCAGGGCCAGCTGCGCCGGGATCAGGACGCCGCCCTCCGCCGCCGGAAGAAGCACCTCATCTGGTCGGTGGTATTTCTGGTGCCGCTGTTCTACCTGAGCATGGGCCACATGATGGGCCTGCCCTTGCCGCAGGTGCTGCATATGCACCCTCTGCTGCTGGCCTGTCTGCAGCTGGCGCTGGTGATCCCCATTCTCATTCTCAACCGCAATTACTTCACCGTAGGTTTCTCCCGTCTGGTGAAGCTTAGCCCCAATATGGACTCGCTGGTGGCCGTCGGCGCTGCGGCTGGCCTTGTATACAGCCTCATTGAAATGGGCCTGCTGGCCGCCGGACAGGTATCCGGTATGCCGGACCTGTACTTCGAGTCCGCCGGCATGATCCTGACGCTGGTGACGGTGGGCAAGTATCTGGAGGAGCGCTCCCGCGGCAAGACCACCGGTGCCATCTCCGCTCTGCTGGCTCTGACCCCGGAGAGTGCCGTGGTGCGCCGTCAGGGACAGGAGCTCACCATCCCCACGGAGGAGATCGTGGCCGGTGACACCGTCATCGTCCGTCAGGGCGGCCGCATCCCCGTGGACGGTGTCATCACCGACGGCCACGCCGCCGTAGACGAGTCCGCCATCACCGGTGAGAGCCTGCCGGTGGAGAAGGTCCCCGGCGACGCCGTCACCTCTGCCACTGTCACCAGCTCCGGTTATCTGGAGCTGCGGGCCACCCGTGTGGGCGGCGACACCACCCTCTCCCAGATCATCCGGCTCATGGAGGAGGCCGCCTCCTCCAAGGCCCCCATCTCCCGGCTGGCAGACCGTATCAGCGGCATCTTCGTGCCGGCGGTCATGGCCATCTCCCTGACGGCGGCCCTGCTGTGGGCCTTTGTGGGGGGCATGGATGTCCGCTTCTGCCTCTCCATCGCCATCGCCGTGCTGGTGATCTCCTGCCCCTGCGCTTTAGGTCTTGCTACCCCCGTGGCCATCATGGTGGGCACGGGACAGGCCGCCCAGCAGGGCATCCTCATCAAGTCCGCCGAAAGTCTGGAGCTGCTGCACAAGGTGCAGACGGTGGTGCTGGATAAGACCGGCACCGTCACCATGGGCCAACCCCGTGTCACGGATATCCTCTGCGCCCCCGGCGTCACGGAGGAGGAGCTGCTCTGCGTGGCCGCCTCGGCGGAGAAGCCCTCGGAGCACCCGCTGGCCCACGCCATCGTGGAGGAGTCTCAAGCCCGCCACATCCCCCTCTGCCCCGTGTCCGGCTTCCGCTCCGTCCCCGGCGGCGGGATCCAGGCCACCCTCTCCGGCGAAGCGGTGCTGGCCGGCAATGCCGGTTATCTGGCGCAGAACGGTGTCTCGCTGGCAGCCATGGAGGCCGACGCTCACCGGCTGGCCGAGGACGGCAAAACACCTCTGTTCTTCGCTGAGAGCGGCCATCTGCTGGGCTGTATAGCCGTGGCAGATGTGGTGAAGCCCGACAGTGCCAAGGCCATTGTTGCTCTGCGGCGCATGGGCCGTCGAGTGGTGCTGCTGACCGGCGACAACCAGCGCACCGCCAACGCCATCGCCCGTCAGATCGGCGTGGATCAGGTCATCGCTCAGGTGCTGCCGCAGGATAAGGCCAAGTGCGTGGCCCAGCTCCAGCAGCAGGGTCAGCGGGTGGCCATGGTGGGCGACGGCGTCAACGATGCCCCGGCGCTGGCGCAGGCCGATGTGGGCCTTGCCATCGGCGCCGGTACGGACATCGCCATCGAGTCGGCGGATGTGGTACTGATGAAGAGCAGCCTGCTGGACATCCCCGCCGCCATGGACCTCTCCCGTGCCGTGCTGCGGAACATTAAGCAAAACCTGTTCTGGGCCTTCTTCTATAACTCCATCGGCATCCCTGTGGCCGCCGGTGTCCTGTATCCGGCCCTGCACCTGACCCTGAATCCCATGCTGGCCGCCGCCGCCATGAGCCTCAGCTCCGTGTGCGTGGTGTCCAATGCCCTGCGTCTGCGGGGCTGGAAGCCCCCGGTCTTTGCCGATCAGCCTGCACCCACCGCTCCCCTGCCGGAGAGCGCCGTGTTCCAGTCTCAAGGAAAGGAGGAGAATACCGTGAACAAGACCATCCATATTGACGGCATGATGTGCACCCACTGCACCGGCCGTGTGGAAAAGGCCCTCAATGACCTGCCCGGCGTAGAGGCCACCGTGGATCTGGACTCCAAGTCCGCCGCCGTCACCTGCACCCCCGACGTGTCCGATGACACCCTGCGTCAGGCCGTGGAGGACGCCGGCTACCACGTTACCGGCATCCGGTAATTGCCACTTTTTTCCACGGGCGCTTTTCTCCCAAGAAGGCCATGCCCCCCATCATCCCATGGCATTTTCCCAAGAAAAAGAGCATCCTGTGAGGGCTATTTCCTTCACAGGATGCTCTTTTTAATTCTGTTATCCGTTGTTCTGCTGAACCACATAGGAGAAGTAGTACCCGCCGATGCCGTCTGTCAGCAGCCCCGTGTAGGCGCTGCTGAGCCGGCTGCTCTGGCCGGTAAAATACAAGGGGCATACATACCCCGTCTCCAGCAGCAGACGCTCGGCATCCTCCAAATAGGCGTCCCGTACCTCTACCTCGCCGCAGTCCGCCGCCACACCCATCAGCATATCGTAGGCGTGGGAGTAGAAGAACTCCCCCTCCTTGCTGCCGCTGGCCCACTGCCGCAGCAGGCCCATGGCGTCGTTGCGGTCGCTTTTCAGCGTCACCATGGCGATGGTAAACTCGCCGCTGGCCACATCCCGCTGTACCTCCTCGCCGGTAACGCCCTTCAGCGTCACCACAAGGCCCAGCTGATCCCGCCACGTATCCCGCAGCAGCTGGGCGAGCTTGGCGTTGACGTCACTCTCCTCATACAGCAGCGTCACCTGCCCCAATCCCGCCAGACTGCTGGGGTCCGTCAGACCGGCCTGCTGCATCAGCTCCGCCGCCTTCTCACGGGCAGCCGTCAGCGCCTCTGGGTCGTTGTTCATGAGGTCGCCGCTCTCCGTGCGGAAGTCTCCGCCCATGGTGTTCCGTATCCCTCCGGGAATCAGTCCGGTCGCCAGAGTCACCAGACGGCTCTCTGTCAGCGCCGCCAAGGCGTTCCGGTCGATGACCAGCGACATGGCCTGCCGCAGTTCCTCGCTGGCCAGGCTCTGTGCCATCTGGTTCACCAGCAGCGTCATCACCTGAGGATAGCTGTCCGGTGTCCATGTCTCCGGCTCATCCGCCAGCTCCTCTTGGGACAGGCCCAGTACGAAATCCACCTCGTTCTTTTTCAGCAGTTCCGTCCTCATCGCCGCATCCGTCTCGAACCGGAACACCAGCGTGCTCATTTGCAGTCGCCGCTGGTCGTAGTAGCTCTCCGGTACCGTGGCGGTCAGCAGACCGTTCTTCCATTCGCTGATGCGGTAGGCCCCGTTGGTACACAGGGCCGTGGGATCCGCCTGCCAGTTCTTCGGCTGCTCGCTGCGTACCGGCATGGTGGCCGCCGCCGTACACACGGCGCTTAAAAAGTAGGCGCACCGATTGCTGAGGGTCACCACAAAGGTGTTCTCTTCCGGGGCCGACACCTGCAGCTTGCTGACATCGCCGCTGCTGCGAACCTGCCGATACCCCGCCACCATCTCCAGCAGCGCCGCATTGGGGGAGGCCGTGGCCGGGTCCGCCAGCCGCTGCCAGGCGTAGACAAAATCCGCCGCCGTCACCTTCTGCCCGTCGGACCACTTCATGTCCCGCAGGGTAAAGGTATAGGTCTGGGTTCCGTCGTTGTTGTCTGTGCAGGTATATTTCCGGGCAGCCCCGGCCTCCACACGGCTGCCGCCCTGCCCGTCAGAGGCCAGCTTCATGAGATTCTCATACAAATGGCTCACCACGATACGCTCGGAGTCCGTGGTGACCATAGCCGGGTCCAGCGTCCCCGGCAGCTCCGGCAGGCATACCCGCAGCGTCTGCGGCTCCCGCCGGGTGCCGCAGCCCGCCAGCGCCGCCGCCATCACCAGCGTCAGCAGCAGGCAAACGCCCCGTTTCCAAATATTCATAGCCCCACCTCTTACTTTTCCAGCGGAACCACCGTGCCGTCCTCCTCCAGCTTGGCGGAGACGATCTGGCTGCGGGTGTTGCGGGCGATATCGTCCAGCCGCATCCGGCTGGGAAAATCCGACAGCAGCGTATAGGCCACGCCGTGGCGCTTGGCCCGCCCCGTCCGGCCGATGCGGTGTACGTAGTACTCATTCTCCTCCGGCACGTCGAAGTTGAAGACGGCGTCCACATCGTCCACGTCGATGCCCCGGCTGGCCACGTCCGTGGCCACGAACA
>ERZ773194.2243-NODE-2243-length-18673-cov-4.494629_pt1 | contig 18673 bp, 17 predicted proteins | sample MGYA00511240_ERZ773194 | MGnify/ENA primary metagenome ERZ773194 (study PRJEB29015, sample SAMEA2737774) | human gut metagenome | biome: human gut; feature: human-associated habitat; material: faeces | place: China | collected 2012 ... | reverse complement strand
TGAGGCCCTCCAGCGCGGCGGTCATCATGGCGGCGGTACCGGCGGCGTGGAGGTTGATGATGTCCACATCCAGCGCCGACAGGGCGGCCATGGCCTTTCTCACCGTGTTGGGGATGTCGTGGAGCTTCAGGTCCAGAAAGATGCGGTGGCCCCGGCGGCGGATCTCCCGGACGATGGCGGGACCCTCGGCGTAAAACAGCTCCATGCCCACCTTGACGAAGGGCTTCTCCTCTGTGAAGCGGTCCAGAAAAGCCAGTGTTTTCTCCCGGCTGTCGAAGTCCAGTGCAATGATAACGTCTTTACCCATGATGTGCTCCTCCTATGATATCCGTAAGCTGCTGAATGCCGTACCGCTCCATGGCGGCAGGCAGGTCCTGTATGATTTTCCGGCAGGCGCAAGGTTCCACCAGATTGGCGGCTCCCACGCCCACGGCGGTGGCCCCGGCCAGCATCAGCTCCAGCACGTCCTCGGCGGTGCTGACGCCGCCCATGCCCACGATGGGAATGTCCACGGCCTCGTAGACCTGATACACCATCCGCACCGCCAGCGGAAAGATGCCGGGGCCGGACATTCCGCCGGTGCCGTTGGCCAGCAGGGGACAGCGGCGCTTCAGATCGATCCGCATCCCCGGCAGGGTGTTGATAAGGCTGACACCGTCGGCCCCGGCCTCCTGACAGGCCCGTGCCACGGCAGCGATATCCGCCGCAGCCGGGGAGAGCTTCATGATGACCGGCTTTTTCGTCACGTCACGGACAGCCCGTGTGACGGCGGCTGCCGTCCGGGGGTCTGCGCCGAAGGCGGCTCCGCCGCCGTGGACGTTGGGGCAGGAGATATTCACCTCCAGCCAGCCCACCTGATCCTCACCGTCCAGCTGTCGGCATACTTGGGCGTATTCCTCTATGGAAAAGCCGCTGACGTTGGCCATTACCGGCTTGTGAAAGACCTCCCGCAGACGGGGCAGCTCCTCCCGGATGACGGCCTCCACACCGGGGTTTTGCAGCCCCACGGAGTTCAGCAGGCCCCCGGCGTACTCAGCGATGCGGGGGGTGGGGTTTCCGTACCGGGGGGCGAGCGTCGTCCCCTTGAAGGAGAAGGTCCCCAGACAGTTGATGTCGTAGATCTGTGCAAATTCATACCCATAGCCGAAGGTGCCGCTGGCGGGGATGACGGGATTCTCCAGCGGCAGACCGCAGAGGGTGACGGCGGTATTTACCATACGATCTCCCCCCTTCGTAGGACGGGGCCGTCCTTGCAGATGCGCTTGTGGCCGTACTTGGTGCGGCAGGTGCAGCCCATGCAGGCACCGAAGCCGCAGCCCATGCGCTCTTCAAAGCTGAACTGCCCATCGGTGCGGCAGCGCTGCCACACGGCGTGGAGCATGGCCTCCGGCCCGCAGGTATAGAGGTGGGTGTAATTCACGCCCTCCATGCCGTCGGTGACAAGGCCGCAGGTCCCGGCGCTGCCGTCGGCGGTGAGGAGGCGGACGGTGACGCCCAGCGCATGCAGCTCCTCCGCCAGAAAAATATCTGACGCCCGGTTGTAGCCCAGCACCGCCGTGACCTGACGATGCTCCGCCGTCAGACGGCGGGCCAGTCCGTACAGGGGCGGGATGCCGACGCCGCCGCCCACCAGCAGGGGGCGCTCCCCGGCGAGAGATGTGTCGTAGCCGTTGCCCAGCCCTGTCAGCACATCCAGCTCCGTTCCGGCGGGGAGATGGGTCATGGCCGCCGTGCCGTGGCCCAGCACCTTATAGATAAGGGTGGCGGCACCGGGTTCCCAGTCGCAGACGGAGATGGGGCGGCGCAGGTAGAAGCCGGAGAGCTTCAGGTTTACGAACTGACCGGGGGCCGTGATGGCCTCCGTGTCGCCGGCAAGGCGCAGCCGGTAGGTGTCCGGCGTCAGGGGCGTATTTTCGGTAATGGTCCATGTGACCTGCTTCATGTGCGGTCCTCCTTGGAAAAGAGATCACCGTCCTGCCAGACGAGGCGGCCGTTGCAGACCGTCAGCAGGCAGCGGGCCTGTACCGGCCAGCCGGTGAAGGGGGTGGCCTTCCCCTGAGAGAGGAAGTCCGCCGGGTCGATGGGATACGTGGCCGCCAGATCGAAGACTGTGAAATCGGCGTGGGGGCCATCCAGCTCCCCCTGCGGGAGGCCGAAGCGGCGGCAGGGAGCATCGTGGAGCAGCTCCATCAGACGGGGGAAGGAGAGCAGGCCCGGCTTTACCAGATAGGTATACAGCAGGGGGAAGGTGGTCTCCAGCCCCACGATGCCCATGGCGCTCTTCTCCAGCCCACGGGACTTCTCCTCGGCGCTGTGGGGGGCGTGATCGGTGGCGATCATGTCGATGGTGCCGTCGGCCAGCCCCTCCAGCAGGGCCTCCCGGTCGGCGGGACTGCGGAGAGGGGGATTCATCTTGAAGCGGCCGTCCTCCTGCAGCATGGTTTCGTCCATCAGCAGATAGTGGGGGGCCGTCTCACAGGTGACATCCAGCCCCTCGGACTTGGCCCGGCGGATCAGGGCCACGCTTTCCTTGGTGGAGATGTGGCAGACGTGGTAGCCGCAGCCGGCCTGGCGCACCAGCTCCAAATCCCGCCGGATCTGCCCCCACTCGCTTTCGGAGCAGATGCCCCGGTGGCCGTGGGTGCGGGCGTAAGCCCCGTCGTGGATGTAGCCCCCGTGGAGGAGGGAATTGTCCTCGCAGTGGGCCACGATGAGCTTATGAAGCCCCTTGGCGGTCTCCATGGCAAGGCGCATCTGCGCCTCGCTCTGCACACCTCGCCCGTCGTCGGAGAAGGCTGCCACATAGGGGGCCATGGCCGCCATGTCCGACAGCTTCTCCCCCAGCTGGCCACGGGTGATGGAGCCGTAGGGCAGCACCCGGATGGCGGCATCCCGGCGGATCAGGGCCAGCTGCTGCTCCAGATGGGGCAGGCTGTCCGGCACCGGGTCCAGATTGGGCATGGCACACACCGTGGTATATCCGCCGTGAGCGGCGGCTTGGGTGCCGCTGGACATGGTCTCCTTATAAGAAAAGCCCGGCTCACGAAGATGTACGTGTACATCAACGAAACCGGGACATATCACAAAAGAAGAGGCGGGAATATGAACGGGAGAAACACTGGTGCCGTGTTGGATTTCAAAAGAAAAAACAGCATCCCCACGGGTGAGAACACCTCGGCGGAATATCTGGGCATCCTGAAAAACGACGGTCACGGTCATCACCTCCGCATGGCAAATTTTTATTAGCTTACCACACAGCGGGCCGCTTGTCAAGAAAGGCCACCACGATTTTTGTCACATTTTTCGTTGCGTTTTGACCGGGGATATGATACCATGCAGAAAAAACCACAGCGGCGCAGTGCTGTGCCGGGAAGGAGCCTTTATGAAAAAAACGCCCAAACCCAGAGATACGGTCCAGCGGCTGAAGGAGACCATTCACAAGCAGCCGGCGGTGTTCGCCGTATATGTGGCCCTGCGGTTGATCGTGCTGGCGGAGCTGGTAATGTCCATCATCCGGGGCGAATATGAAAGCGCTTTCATCTGCCTGCTGGTGCTGGCGCTGTTCATCCTGCCGTTTTTCATTCAGCAGAACTTCGGTATCCAACTGCCGTCGGTGCTGGAGATCATTATCCTGCTGTTTATTTTCGCAGCGGAGATACTGGGGGAGCTGGAGTGTTACTTCATCACCTATCCCAACTGGGACTCCATGCTCCACACCACCACGGGCTTCCTCTGTGCCGCCACGGGCTTTGCCCTTATCGACATCCTGAACCGCAACAGCCGCATCAAGTTCCAGCTGTCGCCGGTATATGTGGCGCTGGCGGCCTTCTGCTTCTCCATGACCGTGGGGGTGCTGTGGGAGTTTTTCGAGTTCGGTATGGACCGGGTGTTCCATCTGGATATGCAGAAGGACACCGTGGTGCAGAGCATTACCTCCGTGATGCTGGACCCCACCAACAGCAACACCCCCATCACCATCGACGGCATCCACTCGGTGGCCGTCAACGGCACGGATCTGGGCTTTGACGGGTATCTGGATATCGGGCTGTACGACACCATGGAGGATCTGTTCGTCAACTTCATCGGTGCCGTGACCTTCAGCGTCATCGGCTACTTCTACATCAAGCACCGGGGCAAGGGAAAGCTGGCGCAGGCATTTATCCCCACCCTGTCGGAGGACGAGGACAAGGAGGCATCGCTGCCGGAGGGAGACCCCGGAGCGCCGCCGGAATCGGAATAACGACAAAGAGGCAGGCACTTTTGTGCCTGTCTCTTTTGCTATAGGGGGTCAATCGTCCTGCTCCATATCGTATTCCAGCACAGCGCCGGTATAGGCATCGATGACATATTCGTACTCCATGCCATCCGCCTTGAATTCCACCTCGTATACCCAGCGGCCATCCTCGTCATCCAGCTCCACATCCATGTCGTAGGCCTGACTCTCTGACACACCGGCGTGGGTCAGGGCAGCGGCCTTGGCTGCGGCGTGGCCGATCTGCCCGGTGGGCTGGGCACTGCCGGTGGGCTGGGCATCATCGTCGTCATCGTCGTGGTCATCATCATAGTCATCGTGGTCATCCGCATCGTTGTGACCGTCCGGCTCCACATAGGAGGTGAGCACAGCGCCGGTATAGGCATCGATACGATACTCGTACTCCGTACCGCTGCGGTCCTCCAGCTCCACCTCGTAGTGGGCGGGAACCTCGTCCAGCTCAGCGTCCACCTCCTGCTTGGTCAGCTGGTCGGCGGACTGCCCGCAGGTGAGCAGGGCGATCTCCAGTGCTCGCTCCATGCCGATGGGCATGGCAGGAGCGCCGGTCTCGGCCAGATCCTTCAGCTCACCGATGGAGAGCCTGGACAGCTCCTCAAAGGACAGACTGTTGTTCAGGGCGAGGATACGGTTCACCAGCGCCGCCTTGCCGGTGGAGATGTGGTGGTCCTTGGCCTGCTTCTCCAGAGACGTGTCCTGTGTGACCGTCTGGGTCAATACGGAGGCCTGAGAGGCGCTGTCCCGCAGGATGCCGTCCACGGCGGCGGAGAGGTCCTGCTGCAGTCGGTGAGCCCGGCTCTGATCCCGATCCTCTACGGAGATCATAATGGCGGAGGAGATGCTCTCCAGATAGCCGTTGCGGACCAGACTGCCGACGATGGCGTTTACTGCCACATCCAGCTTGGCCCCCTTCAGATCCTCGCCGTCGCCCATATCCGCCAGAATGGCATGGGCGTCGTCGTTCATAGGCACGCAGGCCAGAACCTTTTCATTTTGGTTGACCCGCAGCTCGATGCTGGGGTTGACGTCGATGGAGACCACGGAGGCCACAGCATTGGCCTGCCGCAGAAACAGTCCGCCGCCGCACAGCAGCAGAAGGGCCAGACAGGCCGCCATCGCCATCCATTTTTTCAGGGAGTGAGGTTTTGTTTTCATGGGGATTTCCGTTCCTTTCCGCTTCTCACAGCGGGAGAGAACGCCGTCCACGTCATGGGGGGCTGTTTTTTCCAGCGCTTGTGCAAGGCACTGTTCCAGCTTTTCATTTGTCATGGGCGTTATCTCCTTCCAGATCAGCACGCATTTTTCGGATTGCTCGGTGATACTTCGACAGGACGGTGGGGAGGGGCAGCTCCAGCAGAGCGGCGATCTCCCGGTGTTTTAGCCCGGTGACGGCATGGAGCAGTACGATGCGCCGCTCCTCCGCCCCCAGACGGGACAGAACGTGCTGCAGCAGCGTTCGCTCCTCTGTGGTCAGACCGGTCTCCTGCTGGGGAATGGCGTCCCATTCTGCCTCGCTGAGAACGGCGTGGCGCTCCGTGCGCCGCAGGCGCATCAGGCACAGATTCCGGCAGACCGTCAGCAGCCAGCCCATGGGAGAGCCGGTAGGGCGATACTGCGGGGCGTGATCCCACACATGAACGAATACATCCTGCGTGATATCCTGTGCGTCGTGGGTGTTTTTCAGGTACGACAGCGACAGACCATACACCGCCGTTCGGGTGAGATGGTAGAGCTGCGCCAGCGCATCCTGCTGCCCGGCGGCGATGGCGGCCAGCAGCTCCGTCAGATGAGCGCTGCTGCCGGCATATTCGGTTGTGGCGGGCCATGCAGTCATAGGCTTTTATCTCCTGTCATCCCTGTAATGCGTGGAGATGCGGTTTTATTGCGTGAAAAATAAAAAAATTTGCCAAGCCCGCAAAGAAGGACTCTGCGGGCCTGACAGACAGCTTAATTGTTGCCGGTGGGGATATAGGGCAGCAGGGCGGCGGCCACGCCGGAGATGGGCATGGTCTGCAGCCAGATGCGGCCGGGGCCGGTGAGGACGGTGTTGAAAAGGCCCTCGCCGCCCAGCAGCTTGTTCTTCATGCCGGGAACCTGACGGATCTCCATCTGCACCCCGGCGGTGAAGCCCGCCACGTTGCCGGTGTCCACCACGATCTGCTGACCCGGCTGGAGGTCGTACTCCACCAGTGTGCCGTCGATCTCGGCAAAGGCCATGCCGCTGCCGCTGAGGCGCTGCATGATGAAGCCCTCGCCGCCGAAGAGGCCCGCACCCAGCCGCTGGTTGAAGTGGATGGACAGCTCTACTCCCGGCACGGCGGCCAGAAAGGCACTCTTCTGGAGGATCATATCGTGGCCGGGAGTGATGGCGATCTCCTTGATCTGGCCGGGGAAGCTGGAGCCGAAGGCGATCATCCCGGCGCCGTGAGCGGTGTAGATGTTCTGAAACATACTCTCGCCGGAGAACATTTTAGAGAACATCCGCCCCAGTCCACCGCCATGGGTCTGCATCTCCATATTAGGGCTCATCCAGACCATGGAGCCACGCTCCGTGACCATCTGCTCGCCGTCTTCCAGCTGACAGATTACCACGGGGAAGGGAGTGCCTTTGATTTCATAACGCATGGGGATAACCTCCTTATGACATCCTGACAGAGAAGAACCTCTGCCGTGTATATTTCTCGGTGATGGTGTCAGTATAGCAGAAGAAGCCGGAAAAAGAAAGAAGAAAATATACCCGAAGCCTTACACTTTGCAAGAAGCGGCTCAGGACTCCGTCGTCTCCGGCTCCTTGCGGAGGGTCTTGACGAAGCAGAGAAAGTACACCAGATGCTCTGTCTGCCGCGCCGACAGCGTGCTCCATTTTGCGGGCATCCTTGGCAGCGGTGCCTCGCTGACGCCCAGCCAGATGAGAAAATCCCGGAGCATTTGATTTTATTCGTAGATGCTCTGAGCGACCCCGGTCCCCAGAGCCGTCAGATGGATGGTCTTGGCTGGCGCTGCCTCGCAGAGAGGCGTTGCCCATGGAATACTGCTGGCGTTCTTCATGTTGATGCTGGCGTAGTAAACACCGTCGGTAGCGCTCCTCCGTGGCCCGGACGGTCTCCATGGTGCTGTCAGAGCAGTAAAGCGCCAGTAAAAGGAATCCCGCTGGGCGCTCTCCAAGTCCACCCCCTCAGAGAAGGGGGGCAGTGCGCTGGTGGATGCGGCCAAGGTGGTGATGGAGCTGGAGCGCATCGAGTATGTGGAGGACCCGCATCTGGGCAAGGGCTCCTACTGCGTGGTGGAGAGGCACGCAGACGGCGGGGCGTGCAGTGTGCCGGACTACGCCGTCATCAAGCTCTTCCGCCCCATCGTGCAGGGAGAGGGGGCGGACACCATCGTCCGGGGGATCGACGAGGCCATCCAGACGCTGCCGGAGGGGTATGACACGGTGTGTACGGACGGGATGTTCTCTCAGGGAGAGCGGCAGCTGCTGTCCATTGCACGGGCCGCAGCGGCAGACCCCGCTGTGCTGCTGCTGGATGAGATCACCGCCAATCTGGATGCCGAGACGGAGGCCCGTGTACGGGAGGCCCTGCGTCAGGCCTCCCGTGGACGCACCGCCCTCTCCGTTTCCCACCGCATCTATGAGAGTCTTAGCGGCAGGACTGTGGAGATCCGGCCCCAAGGACAGTAAATGTCGGAAGTGCAGCCCTGGAGACCATGGGGCCTCCGGGGCTGTAAAAAACCGGGGAAAGAAACGGTTGACAGCGTCGATGGGTTCTGTTATGATGAACCGTGGTCGGAGAGACCTATTTCAACCATCAACGGAGGTGAATGTTCATGGATAGCTGCGGAAGTACAGGGCGAAGCCGGATATGCGGCGCACAGAGACACAGATACCGGATGTGGTCATCCATGAGCAGGAGCTGATCACATTCTGTTTTGCCGTGCCCTCCTGCACCGCACCGGAGACGTCTTGCTGTGGCAACTATCTCTGAGGCGGTGTATTTTTGCGCCCATTTTGCCCAAAGTAGCGTCAAAGGAGGACAAGAATATGAGAAACAGGATGGTAAAAAAGGATTTCGCACAGGAGATCGCAGCGGTTATCCGCACGGCCAAAAACGGGGACCGGCTACCGGAGCTGCTGAAGCACTACCACTGGCGGGATGTGGCCAAGGCCGTCACCCTGCTGGCGGATGCGGAGCGGGAGCGGCTGTTCCGGCAGCTGGACGCCCAGACGCTGGCGGAGATATTCCCCTATCTGGACGATGCCTCCCGCTATCTGGCGGAGCTTCCGGCGGCGCTGGCGGCAGAAATGATAGCCGACATGGACACGGCGGATGCGCTGGATATGCTGCGGGAGCTTCCGGAGGAGAAGAAACAGACCCTGGCCGCCCATCTGGACGACGACACCCGGAAGGATGTCCGGCGGCTGCTGGCCTTTCATCAGGAGGAGATCGGCAGCCGCATGAGCGGCAATTTCGTCTGCATCCCGGACACACTGACCGTCTGCGGCGCCATGAACGAGCTGGTGCGGCAGGCCGGTGAGCACGACAACATCTCCACGCTGTATGTGGTGGACGGCAGCGGCGTCTTTGCCGGGGCCATCGACCTGAAGGATCTGATCATCGCCCGTGAAAACGATCCGCTGAGCGGGATCATCCGCCGCAGCTATCCCTATGTGTTGGCCCATGAAAAGGTGGAGGACTGCATCGACCGGATCGCAGAGTATGAGGAGGATTCCCTGCCGGTGCTGACGGAGGACGGAAGGATCGCCGGTATCCTCACCGCTCAGGATCTGGTGGAGCTGGTGGACGACGCCATGGGCGATGACTACGCCAAGCTGGGCGGCCTGACCTCGGAGGAGGACCTCCGGGAGCCTGCCGCCGTCAGTATGAAAAAACGTCTGCCGTGGCTCATCGTGCTGCTGTTTCTGGGCATGGGCGTTTCATCGGTGGTGGGCATCTTCGAGTCCGTGGTGGCGGTGCTGCCCATCGTCATCTGCTTCCAGTCGCTGGTGCTGGATATGGCGGGCAATGTCGGGACTCAGTCGCTGGCCGTCACCATTCGTGTCCTCATGGACGAGAACCTTACCCTGAAGGAGGAGCTGGCCCTGCTGGGCAAGGAGATGCGGGTAGGTCTTCTCAACGGCGGGTGCCTGGGACTCATGGCGCTGGCGGTTTTAGGGGTCTACATCCATGTGTGCAAGGGCTATGCGTGGGGGCCGGCTTTTCTGATCTCCGGCTGCGTTGGGGTGTCGCTGGTGGTGGCCATGGTGATCTCCAGTCTTGTGGGGACAATGGTTCCCATGCTGTTTCATAAGATCCACATCGATCCGGCGGTGGCCTCCGGCCCGCTGATCACAACGGTCAACGATCTGGTGGCCGTGGTGACCTACTATGGACTGGCCCTGCTGTTTCTGGTGAATGTGTTCCATCTGTGAAAAAAGAAGTACCCCTGTAACCTGACGGTTACAGGGGTACTTGTCATAACGCAACACGATCTGCATGGAGGTATACGCTTTTTTTCGCAGCTGCCCGCAGGGACAGATACTGCCAGTCGTTCTGACTGCTGCAATCCGGATTGACGTTGGCGATCTCCTCGTCCTCCGTACCATCCGAATAGTAAAAACGCAGCACGATCCCGAATCTGCGGCTTGTGCCGGAGGTCAGCGGCACGGAATCACCTTTGGCCCAGCATCCTGATGCATGGAGATCTCCAGCACTGCCGGAAATAAGAATGTTTTGATAAGCCTGTTTGATAGAACTACTCCCAGTGCTCTCTGTTTTTTCCGGATTCTACCCAACCCTGCATTCTGAACATGATGCCCTTGTTCTTATTGGCCTCATACCATGTCTGGGCAATGTGGGCGATATATCGTTTTCCGCCCTGATTCACAGCCTGATGAACTTCTACATCGGCACCACACAGGCCGGGGACAACAAATTTGTCTCCCTGATGCTGGCCTGTGCCCGCCACATGGCGAAGCCCAGTGAGGCTGCAAGAAATACATGAACAGGAAGCATTTGGAGGCGGCTCTGGAAGACGTCTCTATTGCCGGCTGACTTCACTCAGCCGGAGCCTGCAAACAATTTTGCGCATAAATCTTGACGGCCCCCCGCCCTTGTAAAGAGCCGATATGGAGCAGATGCGGATAAGATCCGCCCGGCGGGGCAAAAGGAAAAACGGCAGGCATCCTGCGATGCTTGCCGTTTTTCTGGTACGCCCGACTGGATTCGAACCAGCGGCCTACAGAGTCGGAGTTATCAGGCTGTCAAGCCGCAAACCGTTGTGGCACAATGGTTTGGTGGGTGTTGCACAAATTTGCGGCATTTTATGAGAAAACTTCAGAAGCCTTGCGCCACAAGGCTTCTGAGGTTTTTCGCAGTAGTAGTCAAATAGTAGTCTGAGCAGGTCACACGTCACGCAGCTCGATTCAACTGAGTGACCCTATCGATAAACTCCTTCATGTCTTCAATGTAGGTGTATGGGGCATACTCAGAGTAAATTTCAGGAGAATCCAGAATAACGATTTGAACCCCATCCGCTCGGAGTGCTTCCAAGGTTCCCGGCAGGCATCGCACCTCATTAGGAGTCTTACAGAGGTAGGCAATACACCCCTGCTGATCAAATACCTTTGCGACGATAGATATCTTTCTATCACCCATCAAAAACTTTTTAGCGCTTCAAAAAAGGCAATCTGCATAAAATTCTGCTATTTAATCCGAATCTTCAGCCAAATTCCCCATGCAAATCAGTTATAGTTGACTATGCATTGGAGCGGATAAAGCAGGGTATTGCTTTTTTCCGCCTCTGCAATAATTTGCTCATCAAATCCGCTTTCTGAAAACAGTGTATGCAATCGGACAGCAGGTGCGTACCCGCTGCTGGACTTGGAGGCAAAGCGAAAACGGAAAAATCACTTCCACTTCCACAGACATATTCTTTCCCATTGATGGTTTTACAGATTTCAATCGCAAGCGTGTACTTGCTGCGCAGGATGAACTCCAGATGCGAATAGCGCGGATTTGGGGTTGCAAAACAATTGTCGGACTTGTAGATTCTGAAAATCCGTATATGGAATTATAACAGAAATGAATTACCTATGAAAAATACCTGACGATTGATTGCTGTTATATTCTGTTGCAGCAATAAAACAAGAGTAAAAATTAGTAGTAATGCTATCCGAATAATTTCCGCTATTTTCCCCTAAATGTAAAAGTTCTAATCAATGTTGTCAAATTACATATAACTGTTGTCAAAGAGGCAGAGCCGGTAACCAGCCAGCTATGAGCTGCGATTACCCGACTAAGGGAACGCCGCAGGGCGGCATCCTATCCAATATCGTACTGAATGAATTGGACTGGTGGGTGGCCTCCCAATGGGAGAACATGCCCACTCACTACGAGTACAAAACCAGACAGAATTTCTCATATGCCATAAAGTAACACAAAAAACAACAGATAGACGCCACAATTCCGTAATGATTGATGCTTGACAGTCTCCTGAAAGAATGCTATAATAATATGCGTAAAATTTGAGTGGACTTTTCCGGATTCGGTCATCTTTTTGCCACACAGCTATCTTGTGATAGTTGTGTGGCTTTTTTGTTGCCTGTATCTCGGAAGTATTAGCAGAATGGAGGACTTATCAGTATGGATAATAATTTTTTGTCTCTGATCAAGACGCGCCGCAGTGTAAGGGCTTATAAATCAGAGTTTGTCCCCTCCGAGGCTTTGGACGCTATACTGGAAGCAGGGACATACGCTCCTACCGGCGGAGGACATCAATCTCCAACCATCATTGCAATTACAGACCCCAAATATAGGAAGGAGATTGCAAAACTAAACGCAGAAGTGATGGGGAGCAACACAGACCCTTATTATGGCGCACCTGTCGTGATCCTGGTTTTGGCAGATGGCTCCGCAAGCACCTTTGTTGAGGACGGAAGCTGCGTCCTTGAAAATATGATGCTCGCTGCCCATGCCCTTGGCCTGGGAACCGTATGGGTACATCGGGAACGTGAGATTTTTGACAGTGAAAGCGGCAAGGCTCTCCTGCGGGAGTGGAAGCTACCGGAAACCTTGCGTGGCGTCGGGGCGATTGCATTGGGTTATCCGGCCCAGGAAGCCGGTCATCCCGCTGCACGCAAACAAAACTATATTGTTCGGATTTAATGTCCCGCTGTCCGGCGCAATTTTTTTGCGCCGGACAATTTGTGGAGAGGAGGGAAGGTATGCAGACCAATAATAAAATGGCGGTCGCTCCTGTTGGAAAGCTCATCTGGCAAATGTCGATACCGCCGCTGATTTCCATGTTCCTGCAATATTCCTATAACCTGATAGACAGCGCGTTTGTGGCACGGTTGAGTGAGAATGCACTGATCGCTGTTTCTCTGGCATTCCCGATTACAACATTGATGAATGCAGCGTCTATCTGGATCGGTGTCGGCGTGAATGTGCTGATAGCAGGATATCTTGGACAGAAAAAGCAGGATGATGCAAATACAACCGTCACACATGGATTGTTACTGGCCTTTGGAATTGGTGCTTTGCTCAATCTTCTGTCATTACTGATTATGAAACCCTACTTTGGGGCATTCACCAATAACGAAGAAATTTATCAGTTGAGTCTTGCCTATATGAGCGTATGTTCGTTCATGCAAATTCCCAACATGGTGCATATCGCAATCCAGAAGATGATACAGGCTACTGGGAACATGGTTGCTCCTATGTGGTTCCAGATTGCAGGAGTGGTCGTTAATTTTGTATTTGACCCACTCCTAATTTTTGGTATTGGTGTTTTTCCAGCTATGGGAATCCGTGGCGCTGCGGTGGCTACTGTTGCGGGCTATTTGTTATCCATGATTTTGGCATTTGCCTTGCTGCTGGGCAAAAAGCAAAAAGTGCGGATAAAGATCAAAGAATTTCATATACAAAAGTGGATGATTGCCCGTATATTCGCCCTTGGCTTACCATCTTTCATTATGAATGCCCTCAGTTCGTTTATGGTGACATTCGTCAATCTGTTTCTGGTGGCGTATTCCGATACGGCGATTGCATTCTTCGGTGCGTATTTTAAGGTGCAGCAGCTGATTGTTATGACGGTAAACGGCTTGATTCAAGGCTGTTTGCCTGTCATGCGGTTTAACTACGGCGCAGGCAACAGCGAACGGCTGCATTCCGCTTTCCGATACGGAACCGCTTTGGTCTCCGGTATGATGATACTGGGAACATTGGCCGTCATCCTTTTTCCAGCACAGATTTTGGGATTGTTTACGGCGTCGGAAGCCATGCGCTCCTTTGGGATATCCGCTATGCGGATTATGGCGGCAAGCTATCTGTTTTGCGGTCTCTCTACTATGATTTCCACCTATTTTCAGGCTACGGAAAAAGTAGGTTCCAGCATGGCAATCCAATTATGCAGGCAGATGCTTTTCCTTGTTCCCGCCTTATGGTGTCTGGACAAATTGTTCCATCTGAACGGAATCTGGCTTGCATTTCCGGTTGCCGAAACTGCCACTTTGCTCGTTGCTCTTGTGATGATGGCATGGCATCGCCGCAAAAATATCTCATAACGTGTTCCAGGGAGGAAAAATGATGAACGACACTTTCATGAAAGAGAAACCGGTATTACCGCTGATTTTATCCATGTCATTGCCTATGGTTTTATCCATGCTGGTTAATTCTCTATACAACATTATCGACAGCTTTTTCGTCGCACAGATCAGCGAGGAAGCTATGACGGCGTTATCACTGGTTTACCCGGTTCAAAATTTTATCAATGCTGCCGGAATTGGATTTGGCGTTGGGATCAATGCAGTGATCGCCTTCTATCTGGGCGCGGGGGATCACAGAAAAGCGGATCAGGCAGCCACGCAGGGACTTGTGCTTGCCGTGATTCATGGCGTTGTTATGACAGTCTGCTGTATTACGATCATGCCGGTTTTCCTGCGGATGTTCACTTCATCCGAAGCGGTCATTGAACTTGGCGTCCGCTATTCTGTCGTTGCGTTCGCCTTTACACTCATTGTTACCGTCAGCATGGCGTTTGAGAAATTGTTCCAGGCAGTAGGAAACATGAAAACGACCATGATAAGCCTGATGTGCGGGTGCATCACAAACATTGTCTTAGATCCCGTTCTGATTTTTGGCTATGGCCCATTCCCGGAAATGGGAATCGAAGGCGCTGCGCTGGCGACCGGCATCGGACAGGCTCTGACGCTGACGATTTACCTTGTAGTCTATCTTGCGCGGCCAATTCGCGTGCATATCCGCAGGCAGTACATTCTCCCCAGCAAAAAGATGGTAATAAAGCTGTACTCCATCGGCATTCCCGCAACCCTGAATCTCGCGCTTCCGTCTCTTTTGATTTCGGCGCTCAATGCGATTTTGGCGGCATATTCCGAAGTGTATATTCTGGTTTTGGGAATCTATTACAAATTGCAGACATTTGTCTATCTTCCAGCGAATGGCATTGTGCAGGGGATGCGCCCCCTGATCGGCTATAACTACGGCGCGGGGGAACACCAACGGGTCAGCCAGATCTTTAAGATCGTTTTGTGCATGAGTGGTATCATTATGGTGCTTGGGACAGTGATATGTCTGCTGATCCCCGGACAGTTGATGGGGCTGTTTACCCACACAGAAGCGACAATCCAGACCGGGAAAACAGCCCTGCGTATCATCGGCGCCGGTTTTATTGTCTCGGCGGTTTCCGTTACATCTTCCGGCGCATTGGAGGGACTTGGAAAAGGCATTCCTTCATTACTGATTTCACTTTGCCGGTATGTTGTGGTTATCATCCCAACTGCGTTTTTACTCAGCAGGTTTTTCGGAGCGGTTGGCGTCTGGAATGCGTTTTGGATCACGGAAGCGATTACAGCAATCATTTCTATTTGTGTTTACTACAAGGCAATAGCACAAAGCCAGCTGAGCCAGCCAACAGTAAAATGAACGTTGCTTTCACCCCCCTGGTGAAAATATCGTTTTTTGATACTGTAATAAAAAGAAAATGTAACTATTGAATATGGGCATGAAAATAATATATTTATGCCGCAATTGAAATAATAAAATAAGATAGTATAATAGAACAAAAAGGAAGGACAAAATGATTCACAGACATATATACGCTTTCGTTTACCAGCATCCCTCGCATCAGCTGATAAAAATCCTGTACATGTTCCAGCCCGGCTTCTCCTTTGGCCCCTCTTTCCACAAGTGAGCCAAAAATATCTCCATAAATATTTCCTTTTTTTCCTTCTGAACCGGTAAGTACAGCATACAGTTCTTCAGGCTCTGTTTCAAAAAAACGTTTAAAATCCCTATTCGCTGCCATTTGTTCAAAAAGGCTTCTGAGAAGGGCACTGCTTCCGTTTTCATAACGTGCCCCATAAAGGATCAGCTGGATCACGCTGCTTCTTACATTGCCATAATCATGAGTACGGGAAATATATCTTGAAAGAAAGGGGACCAGCTTCTGAAACAGAACCTGGGAATTTTCCTTTGTTTCCCCATTTTCTGCCTTCCAGTCCAGCTGATCCAGAATTGATGCGTATTCCTGTCTTACAGAGGTGTAAAGCATTCCTTTTATTTCATCTGTCAGTTCCTGCATCTGCCCTAAAAGATGCTCACCACTGGAATAATTGTTGAATACCTGAAGGAATTTGAGGGCTGTTTCCTGCAGGCCTCTGTTTCCTTCCTGCTGCAAAAGAGTTCTCAGGTTTTCAAAGAAAGTACCGGAAAATTTAGTCTGTCCCTGCATTTTTAAAAAATCCAGCAGCTGGCCAGAATCTTCAAAACTGGCAGAATCCAGCAGCTGTTGCACCATTTTACCCAGACCTTCATCACCTTTAGCGATAAAGGCTCCATCCCGGAACAGGATCCGGCTCAGGGAATCCTTTATTTCATTTTCCTGCCCCAGCTTCTGAAGAAAGTCAGTATAATTTCCATTATAATTGCGAACGCTGAAGCCACTTTCATTTTCCTGGTCACCAGCGGTACCGCTTTTCTGTCCATCTGCCCGCACTACACGAGATGGGTCAGAAGGATTCTGGATCTGGGAACTGTTCAGGGCGCTTTGCTGCTCCTGGCCTGTATGGACATTTCTATTATCTATATATGTAGAAGGATCTGTTACCTGTAATATATTAGACATGTTTTATCCCTTTTCTTTTTGATTCTATATATTATGATGTTGGGGTCAAAAGATTTTGACCCCTCTGATACCGAATTACCTGCATGCTTCCATATGTATATTTAATCGGCGTTTTCCCGTTTTTTATAATTATTATTTTTCTTATATTTTCAAGAAAAAAGGCGATAATTTACATAGATATAGATTCAGTAAGCATGTGAAAATCACAGGATACTTTTGTGGTCCTGCCGTTTTATTTTAAGGTGAGGAGTAATTGTATGAAAATTCAAAATTTTATCCAGGAGCAAATACACATGGAACATGTATCAATGAGACAAAGCAATATTGCTTTGTCTGATAATATTTCTGCAAAACCGGCTGATCTTGACCGAGCCAGTTTTGAATACACCGAAGGTATTTCGGCTGATGAAACACTTTTCGCACGCTCTCTGGCCCACAGCATTACAGAAGATGTCTGCCGCGAGAAAGGCGTTTCCGTTGAAAAGGTTGCCCAACTGAAAAAACAGGTTGAGGAAGGAACCTACGAACCGGATCCCATGGCCATTGCAAGGGCCATGTATAATCTATGAGGGCGCCTGAAAGCCTGATCCCGGTATTAGAACAGCTGTGTACTGTATTAGAACAGCTATGCCGGGTTGAGGCTGATAAACTAACCGTTGTTTCAGCTGATCATCCTGACCAGCTGGAATCTCTTTTAAATGATGAAAACATGCTTTTACTGCAGCTGCGCGGACTAGATAAAAAACGAAGTGATCTTCTTCGCAGGTCGGGTCTTGAGGGGCTTACTTTCCGCCAGATTTTGATGCAGGAGGACAGCGAGGAGGCTGTGGCACTTCTCTCTCCGATCCTGGAACGGTTATCCAGCCAGGCTGAAAAGCTGAAAAAAGTAAAAGGTGGCACAGACCGTCTGATCCGGATCCGCATGAAGCAGTTAGAACAGCGCCTTGCCGGTGCGAAGCAGAGCGATCCTCATGTTTATGACAAATATGTCTGATAAAACTGTGGGGACTGCAGGATATTTATATTTCGGAGGTAATAATACTTTATGGTAAGAGCAACTTTTTCCGGTTTTAATACCGCTCTGTCCGCTCTCCAGGCCAACCAGAAACGTCTGGATATTACAGGACAGAATTTGTCAAATATGAATACTGCCGGATATACCAGGCAGCAGTTAGAGGCATCCAGCCTTAATTATACGAATCCTGTTTCCCATTATTCTAATGGGAATGAAACTGCAGTAGGCTTTGGGGTAAGCATGGACCGGGTCTCACAGATCAGAGATCCTTATCTGGATATCCAATACCGCAGCCAGTCTGCTGACTGCAGCTATACCAATCGTTTACAGACTGCCCTTAATTCCCTGTCAAAGGTACTGGACGAAACAACCATTTCCGGCATCCGTCAGGCATTTGATGATATCCAGTCTACCCTTACAAGCATGCAGGATCCTGCAAAGGTATCCGATCCCATCTATGAAAGTGAGCTGCGAACTAAAATGCAGTCTGTATGTAATCTTTTTAACCAGGCATCCAGACAGATCACACAGGCTGAACAGAATGAATTTCAAAGGCTCACAGGGGAAGGCAGCAGTGAACAGGGCGATGTGCAGAAGATCAATGACATTCTCCGCCAGATCGGTGACCTGAACGTGCAGATCAAACGTAACCAGGTTGCCGGTCATCCTTCCCTGGAACTGCAGGATGAACGAAATCTTCTTCTGGATGAGCTTTCCGGTTATATTCCTATTGAAACCAGATATTACAAGGATGATGCCCATTCCGGGAATAACGCCTATGACTATGATGCAAATGGTGCTGTGATCGGCAAGAAGGATTGGCCTGATGACCTGGAAGTGAGCATGAATTATATTGATGCCCAGGGAAAGAGCCAGAAGCTGATCCTGGTAAATGGATCTGACCTTGGTGCTAACGGTCTCACAAAAAACTACGGTCAGTTAAGTGTGTTAAATGGCGATCACAAGCCAGCTGCTTCTGTTTCTGATCCTGCAAACATTTCCATCAAGTTTGAAAAAGCCCCCAGCTATAAAGGGAATGGACAGGCAGCTGCAGATGTATACGCAGAGTTAAAAGGGATCCATTTTGAAGGCGGCTCTCTTCAGGCAAGCCTGGATATGCTCCAGAAAACAGGTACCGGCAACGTGATAAATGGATCTGTGGATGATGTCCGTGGATACCAGTATTACTCAGGAAAACTGGATCAGTTAGCTTCCACTTTCGCAGACTCCATGAATGACATCAACAA
>ERZ773194.2237-NODE-2237-length-18723-cov-4.850975_pt1 | contig 18723 bp, 9 predicted proteins | sample MGYA00511240_ERZ773194 | MGnify/ENA primary metagenome ERZ773194 (study PRJEB29015, sample SAMEA2737774) | human gut metagenome | biome: human gut; feature: human-associated habitat; material: faeces | place: China | collected 2012 ... | reverse complement strand
AGCTACCTCCATGGTCAGAGTGGATTTCTTCTCGATGGTGATGACCAGATCGCCGCTGACATTGGAGATGGTGTAGGTGTTGTTCTCGCCCTCGGTGACAGTCACATCCTTGCCGCCCATAGTGGCAGTGATGGTGTACTCGAAGTTTGCCTTCTTGTCCACGGTAAAGGTGTAGTCAGTCTTTTCCTGAACGGTGCTCTCGCCTTTAGCATCGCCTGCGCCGGTGCCTTCAAAGGTGACAGTGAAGGTCGCCGGTAGCTTGACCTGCTTGTTGCTGCTAATGACGATGTCGCCGGTCACATCCGCGCCGAGGATGGTGTAGGTGGTGGTGCCGTCGTCATTCGCCTGGGCCGCAAAGCCGGTATAGTCCTTGCCGCCGATGGTCACAGCCATGTTATAGGTGTAGCCATCCTCAGGAGTCAGCTTGAAGGTGTAGTCCTTCATGTAGGTAGCAGTTGCAGCACCGGTGGTATTGTCGCCCAGGGTGACATTAAAGCTCTTGGGGGTCTTGGTGCTGGTGACAACAACGTTGCCGTTGACGTTGGGGACCGTGTAGGTGCCATCCTCGCCAATGGTGGGGGTGGCTTCCACGCCGCCGACGGTGACAGTCACGGTGTAGTCATAGTTGGGGTCCTTGGGAACGAAGGTCAGATTGCCGCCTGCCTCGATCACGGAGCCGTCCGCATCGGTACGCTTAAAGTCATCCGGCAGGGCCACGGTGTAGCCGCTGACGGTGATGGTGGTCGTATTGTTCAGCACGATGGCATCCGGTGCATCAAACTCGATGGCGTTGGCATTGGTATCTACACACGCACTCATAACCTTGACCTCACCGGAGCCTTGGCCTACGGCGATAAAGCGCAGGGTCAGGGCCTGACCCAACTCAGCTGCCTTGCCGTAGCGCTGTACACGAACGGTGCTGGACAGGGGATATACCCGGTAGCCTTCGGTATTGGTTTTCTCCATATCCAGCTTCAGGACAGTGTTATCGTAGGAGAATTTCATGTCGAAGGCGTTATAGGTGGTCTCCCCAGCTGTGTTGCCGATGGTCACAGGAATCTCCACAATCTGACCGGAGGCTACCGTCTTGTTTTCACCAAGGGAAACGGTGTAGCCCTTATCTTCCGGAGTTTCAACGGGGATGGTCAACTCACTGCCGGCCACATTGTGAGGGACTTGAACCTGAGATGCACCGTCATCACTGTATGTCAGAAGGTTATCGACTTTCATCGTAAATTTTGCATTGGAAGTATCTGCACCCTCTTTTGCGGTGAAGGTAAAAGATGCCCAATCACCTGCTGCAAAACTGGTATGAGAAGGATCATCCTTATCAAAGGCCGTTTGCAAATAGAAGAATTTTACTGCGCCCTGATTATTGGCGGGATCAATATTCGTAAAGCCGAGACGGGCAGGTCTACTTCCAAGATTTTTCCGTCCGGTGAGCGTGTAGGCATTTGTGTCAAAACTAATGGCAATGCCAACGGCGTCCGCAACAAGTTCCTTATCCAGGCTCAAAGTAAGCGTTACGGTCTCACCAGGGGCAACAGAGGTTTTGTCTGCGCTCAAGGTGATGGTCGGTTCGTCTGCTGCAAAGACGGCAGGTACCAGGCTCAGGACCATTGCCAATGTCAGCAGCACAGAAATCAGTTTTTTCATGTGGATTTGTTTCCTCCTTTATTCAGTTCGACTTTCCAGCCGGAAATTCCGTGATGTTGCCCAGATAATACTGGCAGATCATCAAAGCATCCGAAACATCGACCGCCCCATCGCCGTTCACATCGGCAGCTGCATTCTGCGTATCCGTCGGCGCTACATTGCCCAGATAAATCTGGCAGATCAGCAGTGCATCCGAAACATCAATGGTATTGTCTCCGTTCGCGTCTCCATATGTCACATCCGGCTTCGTGTCTGCCTTTGCATACTCAAAGGTGAACAGGGCGACGGGCCTAAAATTATTAGTGCTGCTGGATTCCAGTGTGACCGCCATGGCTGTTCCGTCCGCATTGCGGATATAACGGGTGACGGGGGTGGTAACGGTCTGGGTGCCGTCACTGTTGGCCTTGTAGCTGTTTTCCAAGGTAACGGAGCGAATGGTTGCCGAGGACACCACATCCACGGCAAGGTCCGTTTCATAGCCGTATGCAGTGGCATCTGCGTGGTAAATATCCACGCCCTCGTTGTAGGTAATGTCAACGGTCTCCGTTCCCTCCGGGACGATCACATGGTACTTGGGGATCTCTTCGTAGACATTTTTGAACTGCTCATTGTCCTCACTGCCCAGGGAGACGATGCCCTCGTAGGAAATGTTCTTCGCATCCAGCTTTTCTCCGTTGACGGAGATGGACTGGAAGGGCCGCTCCAGCTCAGCGGTCTTGGACACGTTCAGAATTGCCGTAGCCGGTGCGATCTTGGCATAGTTCTTACCGCCGGAATCATCCGTGGCGATCTTCCGGTTGGGGTCCATGCCCACAATGTAGTAGGTACCCTCCTCCGTGGGAGCGGTGACTGTGAAGGTGGCCTTGCCGTCATCTGCTGCTTTGACCTGATCTCCGACCTGCTCCCATTTGGAGTTATAGATGAATACATCCAGATTCGTGAAGTCATAGAAGTCGCTTCCCTCAAAGGTCGTGCCGTAAGCCTTGGAGGAGACCGTCAACTCCGTGCCGGGACGGACGGTGTACTCGTCCTTGTCGAAGCAGGTAAAGGCACCGCCGCTGGACCAAAAGCTCCAGTTGCTGTACATGGCCACATCCCAGGTATCTCCGTTGGACAGCAGGATGTAGTCCGAAGTGGAACCCCAGCCAGGACTCATGTAGGGATAGCAGTGATTCCTGTAATACATTAAATTCTCGTCATGGCCCCAAAAATTTGCCATGTAGAGGCTGGTGGGAGAGCCGGTGATCTTCAGCGCAGCCAGAGTGTCCGCCGTATAGGCAGGCTCCTCGTCCATGTAAAGAACATCGTCTCTGAGGATGAAGCCCTCCAGGTCGCTGCGGGTATATTTTCCTTTCCCGCATTCCTCTTCCGGCAGGCCGATGAAGTAGCGCTCCAGCAGGTAGAGGTACAGGTGCAGGCCGGTGGGCCGCTCCACGATGTTCTCATCCACATACTCGCCTTCACCGTTTGCCGTATGGAAGCGGTAGAACTCGGGCATGTCGTACCGGCTCAGGTCGAAGTAGGGGACCGTGATGGCCTTGTGGCAGAGGATCGTTCCGTCCTTGCCTCTGATGGGTACGCCGTCGCTGGAGATGGTCACATACACCGTGACCTTATCCGCCGGAGTCTCATCGTAGTTGTACTGAGCGTCCAGACCGTGGGGGGCTTCCTTGACCGTGATGGTAAAGGTCACGGTGATGTCTTTGCCGTCCGAGCAGGTCGCCTTGACCTTCGGCTCATAGACACCGGGGTCTTTTTCCGAAACAAACAAGCTGGTTCCGGAGATTTTTGTTTGGATGCCGAATTGCGCTGCATTGGTCAGCGTGTAGGTCAGCGAGTGGCCGTCCGTATCTTCAAAGACGTCCCCCAGCTTGATCTCCAGCAGGCTGCCGGCCACCACCTCACCGGTGGTGACGGCATCCGCCTTTACGCTCACGCAGGAATCCGCAGCCAGCGCTGGGATGATGCCCAGCGTGCCTGCCGACAGGAGCAGCGTCACTGCCAGCAGGATGGATAATATGCGTTTCTTCATTGCTTTTACCTCGTGATGTGTACTTACATCCAACGTGCATACAGCGTCATGCTGCTGCGTACCGGGTCTTTCAGCGTGTCCCATGGCTTGGTCAGGGCGGCATCCGCATACCAGCCGCCGAACACGGCACCGGGCTTCGTGGGCGTCATGACTTCGCCAATCACGCTGCCACGCTTCACGGAAACGGCTTCCAGCTCCGTGCCGCCGCTGGTCTCAAAGCGGACCTTCTTCTTGCCCAGCAGGAGCAGCAGGATGAGCAGCAGGGCCAGCAGGCCCACGCCGCCGACGATCCACCAGATGGTCCCTCCGGCGGCACCCTCGGTCCAGTTGGCGTAGAGGGTCATGTTGCCCTTGACCACGTCCTTGTGGAAGTCCCACTTCTGGGTGCGGTCCAGATCGCTGTACCAGCCCTCCAGATGGTAGCCCTCCCGGACGGGGTCGTCGGGCTTTTTCACCTTCTCGCCGTAGCGGACGGTCTGGGAGGGGACCTCCGTGCCGCCGTTGCTCTCAAAGGTGACGGTGCAGTCCGTGGTGACGATGACGGACACGGAATTGTCCTGCACCGCATACCCGGCCATGCCGTCCTGGGTGGATACCAGCGTGTTGGTGGGGATCAGCTGCGATACGCCCGCCGTGCCGATGACCTTCATCTGGAAGCTGCCCACCAGAACCTCCGGCTCCCAAGGCTCGCCGCCCTGGAAGGACACGAAGTTCAGGTAGAACGCCCGCCCGCCGGTGCGGCGGCCCAGGTCGTTCCAGCGGACGCCGGATGCGGTCATGACGCTGCCCTCCACCAGCTGGAGGAAGGTATCGTCGTACTCGATCTCGGTCTGCATACCGTACATATCGGCGCTTTCGGCGCTGTCGGTGCGTTTCAGAACCAGCGACACGGTGATGACCTCACCGGTGGTGGCCTGGACCTCCGTCTGACCCTTTTCAGCAGTCAGAGCAAAGTTGTAGCTGCGGCTCTGGTCTACAGTGCCGTCTGTCTCCGCCGCAAGGGCGGCGGAAGGCAGCAGGCACAGCAGCAGACACAGGGCTGCCAGCAGAGGTATGATGCGTTTTCTCATGGTGTTCTCCTTGTCCCTTCGGCCGGTTCAGCAGGTCGGCCGTTTTCCCGGCCCAGCCGGTACGAGGTCCCGAAAAGGGGAAAGCCTCCCCTCCCCATAGAAGGGGAGGCAGTGTTTGGATCAATAACCGAGCTTATCGGCCAGCTTCACCGCATCTGCGGAGTTCAGCTGACGGTCCAGCGTCTGATCTGCCAGAAGGAATTTCTTTACGCTTACCTGCTCAAAGTTCTCGTACAGGCCGTTGTACATATCGTAGACCAGCTGCACGTCATTGATGTCCAGCTGACCACCCTTCGAGCCGTTGACATTGGGGTCTATGCCAAAGTAAACCAGAGAAATATTCTTATTCTGCTCCTGGGTGGATTCGACCAGCTTCAGATGCTTCAGGGCCTCTTCTTTGGTGAACTCCTCGCCCTTATCCACGATGACCAGCCAGCTGCTGGCACCCTTCGTTCCGTTGGGGGCCGTGTAATAAGAGGTGTCGTACATCAGGTTATCGTCATAGGTGTAGGCGATGTAGGTGGTGTTGGTGCTGCCGAGGTTCGTGTGGGACAGCTCGCCCCATACCGTCACCATGTACATGGTCTTGTTGTCCAGTTCCAGATACTTGACCACATCCACGGCGTCGGGGTCCAGCGCCTTCGCCATTTTATTGATCGTGATGTGCATATCCGCATTGGGCATATTCACGATGGTGTAGGTGCCGTCGCCGTTGTCCTTCGGGGTGGGGCGGACGGTGTGGTTGCTGCTGTCCGTGTACCATACCACGAGCTCATAGTCGTAGTACTGCTCATTCTTATCCAGCTTGAAGGTGTAGTTCTCTCCGGCGTAGAAGGTCAGGGCATTGTCGGCACTGAAGGCTTCGGAGCCGCTGCCTGCCACAATGATGTCCTTCTTGGCGGTGTTCTCCACCTTCTCCACGGTAACGGTGATCTCGCCGTTCTCGTCGCCCACCAGATAGTTACCCAGCAGCTTATAGGCATAGTCGCCGTTCTCCAGCCGCTCCACGTCGAACTTGTTGTCCGAAGGTGCAAACTTCACGGTGGTCTTGTAGCCGGTTCCGGGGAACTTCACGGTGAAGTCATAGTCGTTGGGGTACTGGACGGTGGCCGTGGTCGGCGTTACCAGCCCGGCATCCACACCGGAGCCGATAAATTTCAGGGTGTAGGTCCGGCCGACCTTGCTCACCATCGTCACCTGCACATTGTCCGTGACATTTTCGATGGTGTAGCTGCCGCCCTTCACGGTCACTTCCTGGGTCTGCCCGTTGGTGGTGATGCGCAGGGTGTACTCATAATTGGGATTCACAGCCTTGAAGGTGAAGTCTGCGCCGTCCTCCACCAGCGTGGAGCCGTCTGCCGCAGCGCTGACGAAGCCGTCCGGCAGGGACACGTTCCACAGCGCCTTCACGGTGGTGTCGGCGTCGGTGATGGTGGCAGCCGGGGCGTCAAAGTTGATGGAGTTGGCATCCAGGTCAAACTTGGCGGCGGTCAGCGTCACGGTGCTGGAGGTTGCCTTTTTGGCGGTGAATTCCAGAGCCAGAGCCTCGCCCAAAGCCACAGTGTTGCCGTAGCGGCGGACCCGAACGGTGCCGTTGTTGTCCTCCACCGTCAGGTTGGCGGCGGAGTCAGAGGTGGTGTTCAGGGTCAGGGCTGCAGGGTCATAGGTAAAGGTCATATCATAGGCGTTAAAGCCGGTGATGCCCTTCTCGGAGGAGGCGACGGTCACGGGGATACGCACCTTTTGACCGCCAACGGCCTGCTGGTCGGCACCCATAGAAACAGAGTAGCCGGTCTCGGTTCTCGGATTAGAGTCCGTACCGACTGTCATTGTAAAATCATTTTCCCATTTTGTAGTTGGAAGTCTTCCGGTTTTGGCGTATACACCACCTTTCACACGGTAGTTAATTGCTTGCCCTATATCGCAAGTCGAGGACACTTTGAAGGTGATCTTTGCAAAGGGTCCCTGCGGCAATGCCTGAATCTTTTGGGCAACGGAATCATCACTTCGACCATTCTCGTCAAAACGGACTTCGCCAGCATATTCGCCAGCGGTATCTTCTGTAATTTCGTATGCAATCTCAGTCCCGTAAAATTCAACTTTTTCACAGGAGAGGACATCTTTGTTATAATATATTGAACTCCATAGTCTATATACATCCGCTGTACTTCTATCCAATGACATGACAGCGGTTATTGTCTCGCCGGGATTAGGGGCCGTATTATCAAAAGTGACACTAAAAACATCATCGATTTGCGACGCAGCATACGCAACAGGGGTAATGCTTAAAAGCATAACGCAGGTCAGTATCAGGGAAAGAATTCGTTTTTTCATACTATTCTCCAAATAAAAGTATGAGGTCCGGGGAATCCGCAAGCGGGTTCCCCGGACCTGCGTTTTACAAGTGCAATGCCATCAGGCTCACCATACTACTTGATACAGTATATCCGTTAGATCGCATCGCAGACGTGCTATAATCCTTACTGGTCCTTCAATTTAAGACAAGTCATTGAGACGAGGATCTTCCAAATATGCAGCGAGAATCTCCACATCCTCGTCGTTCAACTTACCATCATTAATGAGGTCAGCTTGCGCCCACTGCTCCGCGGTAAGTGTAGCCGAAGTCTTTTTATCAGCCACCCACTGGGTAAGCAATGCCAGATCCTCTTCATCCACATATCCGAAGGGATCCAGGTTCACATTGCCCACAGTCGGGGTCGTCAGGCCAATCAAGTCGGTCTGCCAGGTCAGAGCGGGGCTGTACCGGCTGGAACCGAAGGCTGCCTTGGTCAGACCCGTGTTCATGCTGGTCACGAAGTCTGCGGAAGCCATCGTATCCTTGCTCACAGCAGTGGCCGTCTGCGCAGTGCTCTTGGCGCTGCCGATGCCCTGGCTGCAGGTGAAGTCCAGATAATACAGGTTGGACATCGCAGCGGAGGCGTTGTTGGTCATGCCGACCACGGCGCCCACGTTGCTGCCGGTGCTCTTCACATAAGCCCGGTTGAAGCAGTTCTTCACGGATGCAGAAGCACCGGAGGCGTAGGCCACGATGCCGGCCACATAATTGCTGCTGCCGGTGACGGAACCGGTATTATAGCAGGAAGTGACTGCCTTGGTGGTCTGACCCACGATACCGCCCACATAGCCGTTACCGGTGATCTCGCCGCTGTTGTAGCAGCCGGTGATGGCGCCGGTAGCATAGCCGGTGATACCGCCCACATACTGGTAGGCATGGATCGTGCCTTCGTTGCCGCAGTTGGTGGCGTTGGAATTCACCAGACGTCCTGCAACACCGCCTACGCTGCCCCAGTTACCATTCACACGGGTCACGGTGATGTCCACATCGGAGACCACGCCGGAAATGTTGACGTAGTTGGCATAGGCCACTACACCGCCGGAATAGGCGTTGGCAACACTGCCAGTGGAGGTCAGGAACATCTGGCCGTTCACCTTCAGGTTTTGAATGGTGATGTAGCTGCTGCTGGTACCGTTCACATAGCCGAACAGGCCCAGGTAGGGAGCCGAGGTGTTCGTGGCACTATAATAGATGCCCAGGTTGTTCACGGTGTGGTTCTGGCCGTCGAAGCTGCCCTTGAACGCCTTTGCGGCAGCGGTGCCGCCGATGGGCGTCCAGTTGTAGTAGGCCAGGTCGATGTCCGCCGTCAGCACGCCCTTGATGGTATAGCTGCCGCCGTTGACCTGCGCTGCGAACCATGCCAGCTCTGCGCCGGTACCGATCTGGTACACACCGTTCGTCTGGCTGGGCTGCGTCTTGGTGGAACCGTCCCATGCGTTGGCGGAAGAAGCCGTCAGCGGAATGGTCTTGGTCAGCACGCCGCCGGACACATCGGCCTGATCGGCACCGCCCAGCGTGAAGCTGTCATAGACGTAGTTCCGGCCGGGGCAGGACACCGTATAGGTGTACTTGCCGTAGCCAAGACCCTTGTACACGCCGTTGGTGGTTGTCTTTACATTGCCTGCGGCATCCGTCAGCGTCACGGTGTAGGTCTGGCCGGCGGGAACGTTGGTGACATCCAGCTTCACGTCGTATGTGACCTTCTCGTGGACCTTGACCTTCACATCCGGGAAGCGGTTCAGGCAGAAGCTCACCGTTACGGCATTGAAGTTCGTACCAACACCCGTATCGGTCATGTTGTACAGGGTGGCGAAGGGGTTGGCCGCCGAGTACATGGAACCGTAGGTGTAGCCGTTGGTGAAGCTGATGTCTGCCGTGCCGCCGGAGGGTACCGTCATATCCTCCGGGACGGTCAGGGTCATCGCCGCCTGATCCATCTGCTGATACTGGGCAACGGAGGTAGAAAACTCCTCATCGTCGCTGGTATAGTACAAGTAATAGACCGTCGGATTGAAGATGCCGGAATACTTGTAAATACCACGGTAGCTGCCTTCAAAGGAGAGCGTCACCTTATCGCCGGGCATGATGTCCTCACCGGGATTGGATGCGTTCTCGATATTGGCAGTTACCTCCGCCACACGGGCCAGGCTGTAGGACGTGCCGCTGTCGTCGGTCATCTTGATGACGACCGTACCGCCAGCCAGCTTGGCACTCCGGAAAGCCAGCAAGCTTGCATGATAGCTGCTGTCGGAATCCGGCGTCAGGGTAGTCCAGCCGGAGAGCTTGCTCTCCATCGTGGTCTTGTTGGTGGTGACAACGGCGTACTGAACTGTCGTCGTACCCTTGCTCGTCACGGTGAAGTCCAGCGTGGGAGCGGTATCCGTGCTCAGATAGAACCAGTTGTCATAGTTATAATCCCAAGCCGCCGGACGGGAAGAAGTCAGGCCGTTGGAGTTATAAGAGATATTGGCCGTAGCCGTACCTTTTTCACTGTTACTCAGAACAAAAACACTGGTACGCTCCGGGTTGGTGGCCGGATAGAGGCCGCCGTGGGTGCCGTGCTCGTCAGAGGAGGTGTAGACATCCAGTGCCTCGTAGTTCACGGCAATGACCGCCGTGCCGTTAGGCGTGATGTCCACCCAGTTGCCCTCAGCGTTGCCGCCGAGCACATTGCCCTTGCTGTCCTTGGCAACCTGAATATCAGCCTTGCCGTCGATCACGCTGTAGTGGAACTCCGGCTCGATCATGATGTTCATGGCATCAGAGTCGATGATCTGCCACAGGCGGTAAGCACGGACACGCTGCTTCTCGGTCGTGTACTTATAGCCGCTGGGAGACACATAAGCCTGGATCTCCGCCTCGTCACGGGTCTTGGTAATGCTGCCGAGGCCGTCGAAGCTGTGGGAATACTGATTCGTAGCATCCCCGCTCTCGAAGGTAAAGGTCTTTGCAAAGTCGGTAGAGCTGTTCTTCAGCCATCCGGCCTTCGTGACATAATTCGTTACATCCTTGCGATTGTCTTCCATGCGCCAGGTGTAATTGGAATTATTCTTGCTGACCTTGTAGATCAGGGTTCTGGTGCCGGTACCGGAACCGGTCGTGCTACCCTCGCTGGGGGCGACTTCCTTCGTATTGAAGTTGTTATACTGGAAATACAGGTGGAAATCGGCGTAAGCAGGAACCGTTACGGTCAGCGTCACTGCCTGGGAGATCGCCATGCTCTTGGTGACGACGCTGTATCCGGCGGCAGTCGTATTGTTGATGGACTGCGTGAAAACGTAATCTTTGCTGGCGGGCTCCACATAGGAGTTCCAGAGTGCTGCGTTTCCAGCAGAGTACATCATGAAGGGATAATAGGTATAGCCATTGGAAACATAGGGCGTTCCGTGCTGTACCTCGCCGCCCATGATGGGCATGACTACACGGGCGGTATAGTCATCTGCGGTGAAATAAGTACCGTCGGTTTTCTTCGACGTCGTGTAGATGGAGTGCAGACGCAGGTAAATATCCGTACCGCCGCCAGCGCCGCCATCCACGTTTGCTTCGGTGGGCAGCGTCAGGCTGTGACCGCCGAGGTAAATGTCGTACTTGCCGCTTGCCGTGTTGTAGCCATAGGCACGGAAGGAATATCTGCCAGGAATCAGAGCGGCGTAGAAGTCTCTGTACGTGGTTTCCTCTGTAACAGCAACTTCAGTCTCATTCAGTTCAGAGGTAAAGTCGCTGTTCCAGAACTTTACGGTTTCAAGCGTTCCGGAGTCATCCCGGTAAATTTTAGCACCGGTGCTGTCGAAACCGATGTAATCTGCACCGTCATCATCCAGACCGACTGTTCTGTACAGCTTAATGACGGGGTTGTGCTTATTGGCGGTGGAATAGTTCATATCCCGCCCGACGTGGAAGGTGTAGTTCTGCTTTTCAGCATTGCTGACCTTCAATGTCAGCGTCCAGGTATCCGCGGAATCGCCGTAGGTGTTCTTTGCATGGAACTCATAGGTGTAAGTTCCGGCGGCATTCTCGGTAATCTGGATCATCGTGGCCCCAAACAGCGCCTTGGAGAAGTAATAGGGGCCGGACCGCTGGCTATCGACCGTTCTATAATAATAGTAGTCGGTGTAATCCAGGGAAGAACCGTCCGGGTTCTCGAAAATCTTGCCGGTCTGCAGGTCGGTCAGGTTGTAGGCATAGCCAACAGCTGCAGTGGCGCTTGCAGTGGCAGATACGCCATCCTTCAGCCTCGGAAGCATAGCAGCATCCGCCGCCGTCAAAGTGATGGTGTGGGTCGCCGTTCCGGTATTATCGGAAGCGGTCAGCACAACAGTGTAGGTCCCGGCTGCGGCAGGCGCATAGGTCAGAACAGATCCGGTCAGCGTCTGAGCCACATCATTGACGGTCGCCGTGTAGGTCAGCGTATCACCGTCAGCATCGACAAACACATCGGCCAGATCCAGCGTCCACTCGGTGCCAACTGCAACATTTGCAGTGGTAATGGCATTCGGCGCAACCGTGGGAGCGGTGTTGCCTGCATAGCCAAAGGTGAGGAAGTGAACAGGAGCATAATTGTTGCTGCTGTCATACTCCGGAGCGAAAGCAGCACCGCTGCCGTCCGCATTCAGCACGAAGTTCTTCTGAACTGTGCCGTCCTCGCCCTCCATTGTGTAGCTCAGAGGGATCGTAACAGTGATCTCATCGTTGCTCTCGGTGTAGGCTACCTGCAAACCGCTGCCAGTCCATTGAGGAAGATCGGCATAATAGCCGGATACCTCACCGGTAGCAGAGTTGGTCTGCAAGGCAACACCCTTGTAGGTAGCTTTTACATAGGTCGTCCCCACAGGCACTGTGACGTGATAGTGGGATACGTCCTCGAAGGTGGCGTAACCTGTAAAGGTTACGGGATCCTGTGCGGTGATGGTCGCTGTTCCTGTGGTTTGATCATTCGCACCATAAGGAACAATGCTCATCAGACCAGAATCGCTCGATTCCGTTGCAAAGACCGCCGTCGGCAGCATGGACAAAGCCAATACGACCGCAAGCAGCATCGCAAGGAATTTCTTCGCTGTCTTTTGCATTTCCTAACTCCTTTTCTCAAATTTTTTATAATAAAGCCTTTGGGCATTATTACCGCAATGGAATATGGGCCTCCACTCTATATTTAATGTAGGAGGAGATCAACGGTATATCTGGCAGATGGCATTGGGCCATCGGAGAAAGGAGCAGCAATGTTTTGACCATCCACGATTTATTTATTGATGGGGTGGCCAAAGAGGTAGCGGGTAGGAGAGGAGGATTGTCCCTCTCCTACCCATATGGAAAGCTGGTGTATCAACACCGCTGGCTTGATAGAACATTGCACATTCTGTGCATTGGTATAATGACTGGTAAGCAGCATTTTTAATCGGAGACAGCGTAATCGGGAGAGCCTTTCTTTTGCGTTTGCGCCGCCTTTATGACATTGCGCTGGCGCTCCAACTCTTTTTTTGCACGTTCTGTCCGCTTAGCATCCCGCTCCGCTCGGTACAGTTCGATTTGGCGCTTCACCTCTCGCTGATACCGGCCATTAGCCCGGTTGTTTGGCTTCTTGTACACAGCATCCAGATGCGCCGCCTGTAAAGCGTTCGTCCAGCCGCCGAACCGTTCGGCAATATAATCTCCACCGACAATTTCACAGGGAGCTGGAGACTTTCCCCAATGTTCGGCGCAACGCCGCAGATAGCAGGCCAGTTCATTTAATGTCGATTCAGCATGGCGCACTGCGAACGCCTGGTCCTGCTCATCAAGGGCTTCTCGTGTCCGTTTTGCGATATGCTGCTTGTACCAATTCTGGCCGTCAAAGCGCTGAGCGCCTGCTACCTTACCCATACGGGCACACCTCCTCCAATGTTTTGTGATTGCGGTAAAAAAATACACTGATAAACCCGTATCGGGTCATCAGCGTACACTTCTGCCATATCAGCACCACGGAGAGAGCGCCCGCTGCCCGGAATCCTAAACTACACAATTCTACTGACTTGCGCCACGAGGGTTTTCCTCTGCGTCTATGATCTACCTTCTCACGATTTCTCGCAATGACGGGCTTTCGCCCCGGCGGTTTCCCGCCTCGATCATATCCTTGCGCTTACAGTGCCGACCGCATGGGGCATTGCACCCCTTTCCTTTTAGGCAATCACCTGACCGTTTCCGGCTCGGATGACCGCCGTGCAGCATCATCGGACTCAATTATTCTGTTTTCCAGTATCAATTCGGTTATTAAGGGAATGCTATAACAGGGGTTTCGGAAACGGGCTTTCGTGAATTTATCCCATTTGCGATAGAGCTGCCAAAAGCTGTTGGTATTGGGGCGTTCCCGGAAAAACTGACGGAGACGGTGACGGCGTAACTTCTGTGGCCAACGCAGGTGCAAGGAAGCAAATACTCTGGATCACCCGCATTTTGTGCTCCAAGGAAGAATGAACATAGACCTGCAGCGTGGTGCGGACATCCGCATGGCCCAGCATCTCGCTCAGGCTTTTAATGTCTACTCCTCGCTCCACACAGCGGGAGGCATACGTATGCCGCAATACATGAAAATTTCGGTACGGGATGCCCGCTGCTTTCAGCAAGGTTCGGTATTGATATTGCATCGTCCGTGGCTCCATCGGCGCACTTTTCCCGGTCAGGAGATAGTTTTCTCTGTTTGGATGGGACTGGATGATTTTTTTCAGAAGGGCGGCCATGTCCCCCGGCAAGGGGATAGTACGCCGAGCGCTGTCACTTTTGGGTGGCAGCACCATCAAGCAAGTGCGTTCCCCGCTACGGATACGCTGCACTGTTTTGCTGACATGGAGCACCCCATTTCGCAGGTCAATATCTTTATATTGTAAGGCGCACAGTTCCCCGAGACGCAAGCCGGTATTCAGCGTCAGCAAAATGCCGATACCGGCGGTCGTCGGCTTGTCCATGATTTTCTGCGCCAGCCGCTGGATCTCGTCCGGATAGAAGATGTCGATTTGCTTTCGGCGGTATGCTGGCAACTCCACGGCCAGCCCCGGACTGGTGCAGTCCAGCTTTTTGGCGCTATATCTCAGGATGGACTTTACGAGCACACCCACATCTCTGGCGCTTTTCCCGGAAAGACCGCCTTTTTGCAGGCGGAGAAGAAAATCAGAAATTTGATTCGCCGTCAGCTGGCAGACAAGCACCGCTCCCAAAGCGGGCAGGATATAGTGTTCCAAAATATAGGCATACCGGGCAAGCGTGGACTGCTTCAGCTTATCCTGCTTGTCCGCAAGAAACCGCTCCGCAGTCTGATCCAGCGTGAGTGAGGAAGTTTTCATCGGCAGCTCTTGAAGGGATTCCAGACGCTGCTGCCGTTTTGCACGACACTCCCGATAGCTGCTGGCATAAACATAGCCGTACTCGGCACGGCCGGAGGGCGAGTGGCCCCGGATATACCGTCCCTCCCAGCGTCCATCCTTGCGCTTGTAAATATTTTCTCCACGCCTTGGCATATTGATTTCCTCCTTGACGATGTTTTTGACGGCGAATTTTGCTCACATCTTTGATTTTGATCGATGCGTTCTCGTACAAATGCTCTTGAACCAGGTATAACTATGACATGTATTTGTAATTTGTATGAGATTTTTGCTAAATACCCCCTGTTGGGGCATTGACAACCGGTATAAAGGTCGATATAATGTAGATGGTTAAAGAGGATTTGCTTCGCAAATGGGATAAATTTACGAAATTCACAAACGCTTTTCATCCATGCGAGTTTATTACAAATTCATTATACTGTTTCGTGCGTTATCGTCAATTCGTTTGCAGTGCTGCTTTTATTAAAAATGGTGCCACCCGGAAGGGTGACACCATTTTCTTTTTTCACGGCTACGGGCGCAGAACACCGTAGCCCATGATTTCATACTGTCCCACAGGATAGCGGTTCACCCGGCAAAGGTTTCCGGAATTACCCTCGATGGTGTAGATGATTCCGTCCTCCACCTTCTGGACGATACCCACATGGTCCGCCTCCCCGTCTTGGGGGCCGGAGCCGCCCGTGTTGTCCCAATCGAAGAAGATGATCATTCCGGGGGCAGGCTCGTCGGAGCCGTCCATCCATTGCCCACGCTCCTGAAACCACTGCACGCCATTTCCGCAACCGGCAAATTTCGGGCAGACACCCGTATCGATATAGCCGCACTGGTCGGCGCACCAGCTGACAAAGCAGGCGCACCATTCCACACGGCTTCCAAATCCATACCACGACCAGTACGGTTTGCCGCCTATATTTCCGACCTGCGACAAGGCCACCGTGACGATGGCATCATCCCCGGTATAGATGCCGTAGAGAACGGATGACCACAACTTGCGGTTTTCTTCGGCAAGCAGTTCCGAGAGCTGCTGCCGCTGGTCGGCGTTGAAGCTGAAACGGTCTGCCATTTCCTCGGCGGTCTTGTGACTGACTGTAATATAAAGGTAGGTGCGTGTGACTGTCGTGGTGGTTTCCACGATGTTCCCGTGGCCGTCGTCGGTTTCGGTGATGACTTCCTCGGTCTTGCTCTCCGTGTGGGAAGAGATTTCGTTCATCTGCCAGAAAATATCCTTGAGGATGGCTTTCTTGGCATCGTCCACCGTGGCGACCTCCTGCGGATCGTCGGGGTCGGTAGTGGTTTTCACGGCATACACCGCCAGCACCTCCGGCCACACCGCACGGGAGCCGGACATTTCCAGTTCGTTGTAGTGGCTATCTGCCCTTGCGGTGTCGATCTGCGACTGATAGTCGGCGTTGATCTCCTGCACTGCCTGCCGCATGGTCTGTCCCGTGCCGCTGTCCTCTCCGGAGAAGAAGATGCCGAAGCAGGAACTGGCAATCAGTCCGACCACGCAGAGAACGAGGATAATTGCCACTGCCGCCCATCCGCCCGCTGTGATAGCGGCAATGACAGCCTTTGTCCCGGCAATAGCCGCTTTTGCGGCAGAGACTGTTGCTCTGGCAGTGCGCTGGACTGTCTGCACAGCGGCCCTTGCCGCAGCCTTGATCGTCTGAACCGCCTTTGGTGACGTCTTTGCTGCAACCTTTACCGTCTGCGCCGCTCCGGAACCGACAGGTGGCGGCTTTACGACGATGCGGCCGGTCCGCTGTATGGGGCGAGCACCTGTCCGCACCGCTTTTACGGGCTTGGGTGTATGGGGAGCCTGCACCGCCTTCTCTGGCTTGTTTTCCCGCAGTACATCCCTGCATTTTTGCATTTGCGCCCTTGCCTTGTCCGCATTTCGCCGTGCATCAGAAAAGCCACGGCGGCCCCGTTTCCGGAATTGAAAACCCAACTCGGAGACTGTGTCTTGCGCCGTGCGCTCCAGCTGCTGAGCGCCGTACTCCTGCGAAGAAGTCTCCATAGGAGTAGCGCTGCGCTCGGCAGCATTCTTTGTGCGGACAGCGGCAGACTTCAGGCGCTCAGCGGCAACCGCCGCACGGTCAATGGTCTTAACGGTTCCCTTGACGGCCTTTCTTGTTTTCAGGTCTGCCATTGCGCCCCCTTACCGAATCGGTTCAGCGGGAGCAGGGAAATCCTCCCCGTACTTTTTCTCCGCTTGCAGATCCCGCAGCGCTTCTTTGACGGATTGGCGGGAATCCGGTGTTTTCCGCTCGGCGGTCAGCCGGTCCACCAGCTGCGCTGTCCGGGCAGCCATACTTGAAAGACTGTTACGCATCCGCCCTATAACGGTCTGAGCCTTGCCAAGCAGTCCTCTATTTTGCTCATACTCGGCATCTTCTGGCTCCGGCCTTCCGAGCAGCGTGCGGCCCGCCCGTTGTATATGCGCTCCGGCCTCCTGCAATTCCGATTGAATGCCGCCCAGCCGCTCGGCTGTTATTTGGGCGCTTGCAGCCTGTCGCTCCAACATATCTTGCAGCAGGGCCAGCGTGCTGGGAATCTTCATAGCAAAGACTGCACGGCGCAGGGCCGCCTTGCCATTTGCCTTAAAAGTGTCCATCGCATTTCTCGCCATACAAAGGCAGTTATCCTTGACCGTCCTAATGGCTGTTACTGCCTGCCGCAGCTGTTTTTCTGCACCGGAAATCAGTTTCTCGCACCGAACCTTCAGGGAACTGTCCCGGATGGTGCTGATCTCCCGGTGCATCTGCATCAGTTCCTCATTCATGGCGGATAACTGACCTTCCATCTCGTCAATATAGGCGGCAAGGCTTTTCACCTCGTCCTGCTCTTTGTGAAGGCCGTTCTGTTCCAATACCGAAAGCAGCTCCGTGATCTCCGGGTGCTGCGTCAGTTTCAACTCGCTCATTTCGTCTTACCTCCCACAATAATGCTCTCGTCCGGTTTCGTGGTCATCAGGCGGTACAACTCCGTGTCTTTGGGGAACTGATTCCGAAACGGCACCAGTGCGCCGCCGTAACGCAGCAGGCCGCAGCCTGCCGGCGCATTGGTGATGTAACTGGTCTGTTCCGGAGAGATGTTCAGAAGCGCCGCCAGCTTCTCCCGGTCGCTGGGTGCCTGATTCAGCAGAATCAGCATTTCGGAGTTGGAGAGCATGGTGCTGGCCTGGACGCTGTCCAGCAGATACTCCACATTCTGCGTAATGGCAGTGGGATAGGCCCCACGTTTGCGGAAGCGCCGCCATGCGGAGTCAAAGAAATCTGCGCTGTACGGATTCTGAAAGACCACATGGAACTCATCTATAAAAAGATGCGTCCGCTTGCCCTTGCGCCAGTTTTCCGTCACGCGGTTGAGCATGGCACAAGAACTGTTATGATGCATAACGGCGAGGCTATTATGGACGTTTCCGGTGCGGAAAAAGAAAATAAGACGATAAATGACTACTTGACAGTGTTTAACGAAATAAGTATCGAATGTGGAAATTAGCCTAAAAGCTGAATTTGAGAGTGTTCAAATTCAGCTTTTTTAGTATAAAAATCAGCAAATATTTCATTCTCTTCTTGAATTTTTATTCATTAAAGTTTATAATGAAAAAAGAGGCTTAAGAGAGATATTGGAGCGATTTGGGGTAAGGGAGAAAAAACTATGTTAAAAAAATTAACCGCATTTTTGACGGTAGCTGTAATGGTTACATCAGTTGCGTCAATATCGGTGTTGACGTCATATGCCGACACAAATTCAACTATTGAAAAACGAGTAATGGAAAAACTTGATCGAGGCACTGTTGCCGTTAAAACAAACGGCGGTGTATATTTGTCGTAGCGACTTTTGGGTACGGAAAGTCTGACAAATCAAGCATTTGACATATACCGTGACGGCGAAAAAATATATACAACAGGCGGACACGATGCAACTTGCTATACCGATTCAAAAGGCACAGCGGATAACAAGTATACAGTTGTGCCGAAAGGTGAGGCAATAGACGAAACAGAGGCGGTTGATGTTTGGACAACAAACACAACATATAAAGGTCGTTCTGTGGCATATAAAGACATTGCGTTTAAAGTTCCTGACGGAGGAAAGACGCCGACAGATGAAGAATATACATATACCGCAAACGATATGAGTGTGGGCGACCTTGACGGTGACGGAGAATATGAATACATCGTAAAATGGGACCCGTCTAATTCAAAGGATAATTCCGTTAAGGGTTATACGGGCAATGTGTACTTGGACGCATAT
>ERZ773194.2235-NODE-2235-length-18746-cov-3.476593_pt1 | contig 18746 bp, 17 predicted proteins | sample MGYA00511240_ERZ773194 | MGnify/ENA primary metagenome ERZ773194 (study PRJEB29015, sample SAMEA2737774) | human gut metagenome | biome: human gut; feature: human-associated habitat; material: faeces | place: China | collected 2012 ... | reverse complement strand
AAGCCGGAGAAATCCTGGTAAAACAAGGAAAATATGACGATGCAGTAAACGCTTACACTAAGATCAAGGATAAATACTTCCAGTCTTATCAAGCTATGGACATCGACAAATATATCGAACAGGCTAAATTGATGAAAAAATAATACCTTATTATATAAGGAGATCGAGGCACGGATTACACCGGATTAAGCGGATTATCTATTAAAACCGTGGAATCCGTGAAATCCGTGCCTTTCTTCTTAATTTCCCATACTTTCAAACTTCATTTTATAATTCTCAACTTTTAATTTACTATGGCAACAGCTTACCATAACTTATCCGAATATGATTTCAATTCCGTTCCGAATGCAGAAGCAATGAAATTTGGCATTGTCGTATCCGAATGGAACTTCAATATTACCGGTGCTTTACTGAAAGGCGCAGTCGATACATTAAAAAAACATGGAGCAAAAGACGAAAATATTCTGGTAAAAACTGTACCGGGAAGTTTCGAACTAACTTTTGGCGCCAATCAAATGATGGAAAATTGCGATCTTGATGCAATTATTGCAATTGGTTGCGTAATTAAAGGAGATACTCCACATTTTGATTATGTTTGTATGGGAGCAACCCAGGGAATTACCGAATTAAACGCAACTGGCGATATACCAGTTATTTACGGATTAATTACCACAAATACAATGGAGCAAGCAGAGGATCGTGCCGGTGGCAAACTGGGTAACAAAGGAGACGAATGTGCAATTACTGCAATAAAAATGATCGATTTTGTTTGGAGTTTAAATAAATAGTTGTATCTTTGCACCGCAATTGAGAAACAAACCTCCTCAAAAGCAAAAAAAGGGCAAATACCAGAGTGGCCAAATGGGGCAGACTGTAAATCTGCTGTCTTTCGACTTCGGTGGTTCGAATCCATCTTTGCCCACAAAAAATTGCGGAAGTAGCTCAGTTGATAGAGCATTAGCCTTCCAAGCTGAGGGTCGCGGGTTTGAGCCCCGTCTTCCGCTCTCAAGAAGAGGAAAATCGAAAGGTTTTCCTCTTTTTTTATTTGGCAGTCTGCATTTATTTACATTCCTTTGGAAGGATCCATCCATCATCTATTGGGGCGATATCCGAAAAAGAAAAGAAAAAAAACTATATGCCGTAGACGGAGACACTGAAGATGCCATATATGTATATGACTTGCCCACCCCTTGATTGGTTTCATCTTTCATTTTCTAAAGATATTGAAGTAAAAACACTCCTTTCTTCAATGAATATCACTACTTTTGTCATTGTGTTTACTAACTACAAAAACAAGGATATATGAAAAAGATGAAATGGCTGTATGTACTACTGGCCACATTCCTGCTGACAAGTTGCGGAACGCTCATGCAACCCTATCAAATGGATAGTAAGATGAAAGACATCGAATTAGGCATGACCAAAAAGAAAGTGATCTCCATATTGGGAAAAGATTTCGAATCGGCAGGTGCCCGCATGACCTCCGAAGGTTCGATCGAAACCATCAGCTACAAGACGGCTTCCATGACTGAAAATACGGAAGGGTATTACCTGTTAAGTTTCAAAGACGGAAAATTGGTTGAGTGGTTTAAGGAAAAATATCCGGTACACAACCACCAGCACTAATTGTCGCAAACGACAATGTACAAATAAGGCAGATGCCCGGAGGCATCTGCCTTATCTCTTTTACGGTTATAAACCTTTTTCGATACATGTACCCGGTTGAAACTGACCGGATGACCGTGATTCTCAATCTCCGCTTCCCTACTTCCTTTTCGGTTCGCTTTGATGTAATCCATAAATGAATCTTTTTTCTTTGTTTTCATACGAATAATATTTAACGTGACAAAGATACGGATAATATCTGAAGTTGGTTCAGTCTTTCCTGAAATGTACGGAAATACATAAAAAGCCCCGACACTATCGCCTGTTCTCATGGAGCAACTGATCCGTAACATACCGTAAACTATCTCAAAAGTCATAGTAAACTAATTCAAGACATACTTCATATTATTCATATGTAGTACTACCAATAGACGATACGTAGTACCACATATCGTCTATTGGTAGTACTACGTATCGTCTATAAATAGTAACTACCAACAGATACTTTACGATATGTTATCATTTAGTTTCTGGGGTGTTTTGACTTAGTTGATGGCATGAAACGGCTTAGTCTACCGGTTACCTGAGGATTGGTTTTAGGCGGTGTCGGTAAGATATCGTAACCAGTTCTTCTGCTTGAAAAGCCTGATTAAGGCTTTTGCTCCGGATAAGTACGTTTAGGATTCTTTGGAAACCAGCCTTTCAAGACGCGCTCTTCCTGCTCGAAAACTTCCTTTATCGTCCAGAAAGAGGAAAAGGCAAAGACGCCGCAGATAGCCGAGACGAAAACGCTTTCAACCAGCAGGGAAGCGACAGTTCCCGCTATTCCCAAAACAAGAAAGATCCACCAGCATTTCGTGCCCCAATAATATTCCGCTTTCACCACAACCGGATGAAAAAGCCCAATAATCAAAAAGGTAGCAATACCTATCAACAATCCATCAAAGTTAATCATGTCCATATTTGTTTACGATTTAAGACAGGCCTATCTGCCTGTAACGACAAAGATACGAAGAAATATGTATCGTTCATGATAAATTATTTCTATCCACTTATCGATAATTCTATCAAACAAAACAAAAAAAGAGGCATCCTTGTTGCAGGAAACCTCTTCATTATATCGAAAATCCGTTTTCTATTAGTTAGCCGGAGCTTCTTCTTCAGAAGAAGAAACGGGAGCTGTCGCAGGTTGCTGGGCAGTGCCAAAGTCAGGAGCAACCGTATTCGGATCGATTGTTACGGCATTATTTATCTGTTCTTTGATTTCAGACTGATTCGCGTGCTGAGCTCTCGGAATAAAAGCAGTAATCACAATACTTAAAACAACAACAGTGCCGGCAAGAGTCCAGGTTGCTTTTTCAAGAAAATCGGTCGTTTTTCTTACTCCCATGATTTGGTTAGAAGAAGCAAATGAAGAAGCCAAGCCTCCGCCTTTGGAGTTTTGTACCAATACAATCAATATCAATAAAACGCAGATAATGAATATTAAAACAGAAATTGCCGTATACATAATTACTCTTTATTATTAATGTTCTCTTTTATTTTTTCGATTCGGTCTGCAAAGTAAACACTTTTTTCCGGATATTTCAAACTTAATTTTATATAAGTTGAGATTGCTTTTTCGTACAGATGTTGTTTGACATATATTTTTGCCAGTGTTTCGCTGAATAATTCCTCTTGGATATAAGGATTTTCTTTAGATAGATCCCTGTTATCCGTCGAGGCCGAAGTTATTTTGGGCATGATGGGTTCAGACTGAATAAAACGCTCGATGAGATCGTCTTTTTTCTTTCGGGATTTCCGGGATTCTTTCTCTGTTATGACGGTTTCTTCGGTATGAGGCTGGTCGGTCAGCCGGTATCCGCCACTGATGATTTCGGGAGTATCGAGAGAGACCGATGGTTTTTCTTCCTGTGCATCCGCTATTTCTTCGTCCAGATCGACATCGATAGAGAAATTATTTTCAGGACGGGGGGCTTCATCTACGATGCCCTGTATTCCGCTCAGATCGATGGGCTGGATGGGGGAGGCATACGGGGTGGCAGAATGGTTCGCTTCGGACCTATCCTCTTGGGTAGAGTTGGAATAATCGTCGATTATTCCCGGTACATCGTCCAGTCGGATAGGGTTGGAAATGATTTCTTTCTCATCGTTTTCCGGCCGTTTTCTTCCCTTTTGCCGGAGATTGAATTGTATGATGTCTTCTTCGCATCCGGTAGTTGTCTCTTCGGTAGTCTGACAGACCGGAATACCCTGGCTGTGAACGACGGTATGACCATGGATTTCGCGGATACGTTCGTCGACAATATGACTCAGCGAATTTTTAGGGGTTGCCGTACCGGAACCCAAGGGTTCGAAACCGATCTGATTGTTCAGGTACCTGAAAAATTGCTTATGATCCGTAAGATGGACGGTCGAAGCTTTTAGTTCGCTGCGAAATCTGACACCTCCCAGAAGATATAAAGCTTTTAAATATAGAATACGAGCCGTCTGAAAATAAGGATAACGTTCTACGAGTGTATGTAATTCCCGTAGATCGTCATTGTTGATTTTTTCAGGATGACGTATAAATTCTATGATTTTTTCACTTTTCATTCTTCTGCCGATCGATTACCAGTTGACGAGTGCCTTATTATATATGTCGTCGATGATCTTATCCAGGATTTCTATAATCAAGCTCTCCTCTATGGAATTGAAATCAGCGTCGGTCGAGTAATCGGCATAGTTGGAAAACGTAGAAGAGAAATCGTATTTATCGTCTTTCGTATTCGTATACTTTACTTTGATTCCGATCGTCAGCCGGTTGGAGGCTGCGATTTCATCTTTTTGGATATCGATGGGCCGTTGGCTGTACTCGGTGATCTGGCCTTCGAAACGAATATCTCCGTTGTTATCGGTCAATTGACTCAAGCCTGTTTTGGAACGCATGTAATCTGTCAGTTTCTCGGTAAACAGCGAACTTAGATAAGGTACTACCAGAGGAGCCTTATTCGGGAAATAATCCACGGAAAAGGTCTTTACGTCAGGACTGATGGAAGCTCCTGTCGTGGAATAACTTACTTTATAAAGCTTACAAGAATTGCAACAAAGTACTGCGGCAAACAATAGAATTAAAAAATTGATTTTTCCCATAGATCATTCTCCTGATATTTGAATACAAATGTACATGAAATTTTTGTTATTTGTAATCTTATCTTGAGGGAATATCACGGTTCTTTCACTTAAAAAAGTCGTGTTAATTAAAAAATTCCATTCCAGGCGGATAGGGTCCGGTGCAGAAAAATCTGTTCTTCTATGCCCTTGGCCGGCTGCTTTTCGATTAGAAAGAGGCTAACCTTCCATTGTCCATGCTTTCCTTAGGATTCCTCTATATATTAGCCATTATAAAACTAATTAAATCCAAATTGAAACCAGTTTATTTAACTATTGATCTGTATTTAATATGGATTTAAGAATACGAATCCTTTACGCATCCCTTGCCCTGTCTTAGTCAATCCTGCCTCAGGTAAAATGAAAGAGCCGTGGGAAGAATATCCTGTATATTTAAAATTATTTCGTATATTTACATAATATATAGTATGGTTCGGTAAAATCAATCAAACAAGTTTGTTGCTTTTGTTCTTGCCTTTCCCTATATTTGTATGGATATGAAATTTAGATGTCATGAGATATTTAGACCCTAAAGCTGATTTGACTTTTAAAAAAGTTTTCGGTGAGCATCCGGATTTAGTCATTAGTCTGCTGAATGCCTTACTGCCTTTGGAGCCGGAGGAAGAAGTCATGGAGATCGAGTATCTTCCTGCCGAGCTGGTACCCGAAAACCCGTTGCGGAAGAACGGCATTGTCGATGTGCGTTGCAAGGATAAACGCGGAAGGCAGTACCTTGTTGAGATGCAAATGGTATGGTCGCCGGAGTTTCAGCAACGAGTGCTGTTCAATGCATCGAAAGCGTATGTCCGGCAAGTAAAAACCGGAGAAGAATATGAATTGCTGCAGCTTGTGTATTCGCTTAATCTTGTGAATGAAGTCTTTGAGCCGGAATTAGAGGGATTCTATCATTATTATAAAATGGTTCATGTCGAACATTCCGAAAAAGTAATCGACGGTCTTCATTTGATTTTCGTTGAGTTGCCGAAATTCAATCCCTGTAATTATTCTGAAAAGAAAATGCAGGTATTGTGGTTGCGTTACTTGACAGAAATCAATGAGCAAACCCGGGAAATTCCTGCTGAATTAATGGAAAATCCGGAGATAAAAAAAGCAGTTTCCGTTCTGGAAGAATCTGCCTTTACCGATGCCCAATTGTTAGGCTATGAAAAATTTTGGGATATTATCAGTGTCGAAAAAACGTTATATGGAAGCGGTTGGAGGAGAGGTTTGAGGGAAGGTAGAGAAGCGGGAAAGGAGGAAGGAATAAGGGAAGGAATTGAGGAGGGCAGAAAGGAAGGAATAAAGGAAGGCATGAAAGCGGGAAAAGCGAAAGGCGAAACAGAAATGCGGTGTAAAATTGCTTGTAATCTCAAAAAGACAGGTCTGCCTTTGGATGTGATCATCCAAACTACGGGCTTGACAGCAAAAGAAATCGATGAATTGTGATGCGGTTGATTTTAATGTAAAATTGTCGATAAAATGAGGAGCTGAAAAGTATTCGACTTTTCAGTTTCCTCACTATTAACCTGCCGCTCACCGGATGTGTCGGTCTATATATTCGGTTATCTTTGCAGATGACGGTCGCGGAGCGTCCAACGAAATTACCTTGCCGTCTTTGTCGAAAAACAGGAAGCGCGGGATGGCGTTAATGCCATAGTTTTTACATACTTCAGAGTCAAATGCATCCAGGCAGATGAATTGTCTCCATTGCGGTTTGTCCTCTGCCAGCTTCTTTTCCCATTTGGCCTTGTTTTTGTCCAAAGAGATACTGAGCAAAACGATTTTTTTATTTTTGGCATAATGGGCCGCCAGTTTTTCCATGTGTGGTATTTCTGCACAACACGGACCGCACCAGGTTGCCCATACATCGATATAAACCGCCTTGCCGTGGAAGTCGGACAACCGGAACTTTTTCCCTTTGGCATCCGTCATTTCAAAATCGATGGCGGGCGCCCCCTTGCGCAACTTGACGTAATGGGCATACATGTCGTCTGCTAAGGCTCGGGCTTCAGGGTTGGTGGAGATATTGGAATAAAGCTTATATACCTCTTCCATATTGTCCGGAGCTTGTTTCAAATAGCTTTGGATATATTCATCTGCAAAGGCATTGATTACTTCCTGATCGGAAAATACTTGTTTCAGACTATTGAGGTAATGGATATCTTTCTCTCTTTCCGGTGCGGGATGATGACGTAAATAGTGACGCAGGTATTTCGCGGCTATGCCCAAATTATCTGGATCGTTCCGATCGAAAGATTCTGCAAATTGCTCGAAGTCAGCATCATTTCCGATCTATCGTCGATATAGAAATTCAGTTGGGTGGCAAAACGGAACAAGCTCTCCGGAATACTGCGGTCTATCTCAGCCATCATCATCCGGCGGAATGCCAGACTTTTTACTTCCTTCAGTTCCGACTTGACTCTGTCCATGTCTTCCAGGAATTTTTCCCGGTATTGGGCAAAAGACATCGTATCGATACGCGAAAAAGGCCACACATTATAGAGCGACAAAGCTTCATACTTCTGCATAAATTCAGTACAATCTCCATTATCCCCTGAATATTCTAATTCCAGGTCGTAAGGCAGTAGGCTACTCTTGTCTTTTTTCTCTACGAAAGAAAAGGTAAGCGATGCTTCCATGCCATTTTCAATATAAAGCGGGAGAATATATTCATACTTTTCAAAGAATAATATGGCTTTGCCCGGTTCCTTCAGGGTAGTTGTATAGTCGAACACTCCGTTGTCATCTACCTGTACGACTTCTTTTTTACGGTTAATCATCATAATGACATCGCCACCCTTGAAATCTTTTACAACTCCTCGGATGTGTGCGGGATTTACGCTATTTGTCGACGATGCTTCCAAGGATAATAATGCTAGTAATCCAATAAGAAAATATCTCATAATCAGTTCTTTTATTTGTTATCTTTCATATCTTGTTCAATTAATTCGGCACATTGAGGATCGGAAGGACAGGTATACTTGAAATTGACCAGATACCCTTCCGGATTGACCAGCATGAAGCGGGGGATTCCGGGCATACGGTAGGCCTCGCGAATGAAACGCATTGCTTCTTTGCTCAATACATATTGCGCCCATTCCGGCGGATCTTTTTCCAGAAATTTTTTCCAGAGTTTTTGGTCTGAATCCAAAGAAACACTGATTAAAGCGATTCTGTCATCATTGGCAAAATGTTCCTGCAATTTAACCATATAGGGAATCTCCAGCACACATCCGTGACACCAGGTGGCCCAAAAATCGACAAACAGGTATTTCCCTTTCAGGTCTGACAGGCGACATTTTTTCCCTTCCCGGTCGATTAATTCAAAATCCGGTGCAATTTTGCCCGGCATCAGGTTGCCGAATGCTTGTACATATTTTTTGTATTTGGCTTCCACTTGTTGGCGTACCGAATCGTCGGTACATATTTGACGGTAACGTTTCATCATTTCTTCCAACGATTCTCCGGAAGCATAATAAATACGCCTTTCCATTTGTTGTGTAGCAAAGCAATTTTTTATTTCCCGGTTACTAACCAATCGCTCTAACCAATCCAGCTCATTAGTATATCTATTTTTATGACCGAATTGCGGTTCCTGTTGACGATGCCAGTCGATCACCCGGCTAATTACAAAATCATCGCATTCTTCCGGGTTATTCAAATCGACCTTTTTTATGAAAGCATCATAGTCGGTATCTCTATTATTCCCTTCTTTGCGTTCGGACAAATTCCAGCCATATATGGTCAATTGCCTTTGATACCATAAATGTAACTCCTTATGGAATTGCTTTTTTATTTCCGGGTCTTCCACCTGTTTTAACAGAGGCCGCATTCCTTTTTCGATTTCTTCCATCTTTTTTTTGTATGGGAGAAAAGTCAGAGACTTGATATCGGCAGTGTTCCACGGGCTTGAATTTTCCAACTGATTGAAAACCATGCGGTATTCGTTTTCCGCAGCCCGGTCGCCCAAAAATTTCACTATCATTTTTTTATCGGGCAAAAGAGTTAATTCTATCTCCGATTGATTGCCTGGAGTAAGGTTTACTTCTATTCTTTCCCTTTCGTAATCCTTTACGTTCAGGGTATAAATCTGCCCTTCAGTAAGTTTTGGTGACCAAGCAAAGTGTCCTGAAGCATCTACTTGCAGAGTGTCTTGAAATTCCGTTTCCCTGCACAGGATAAATATTTCTTCCCCGTTATAGTTCCGGATGTGTCCTTTCAGTATTGTTTCTTGTGCCTGACAATACCATCCGCTTGCCAAAGCCAAAATGATAAACAAAAATTTCATGATTTTATCTATTTATCTGTTATTTTTCATATTTTGTTCTAACATCTTCACACATTCCGGGTGCGAAGGTCGTTCGTAATTATAAGAAACCAGGCAGCCTTGCGGATCGATGAGCATAAAGCGTGGAATACCCGATATCCGGTATTCCTTTTTCATCACGTCCATATTTTCCTTGTCTACCATATATTGTGGCCAGGTAGCCGGACGTTTTTTCAGATAATCCAACCAAACTTTTTGCGTATAATCCCACGAAATGCTGATCAGGGTAATCCGTTTGTCATTAGCGAAATGTTCCTGCAATTTTTCCATATAAGGAATTTCCATCACACATCCTTTACACCAGGTGGCCCAGACATCGACAAACACGTAGGTGCCCTTTAAATCCGATAAGCGGCACTTTTCCCCTTTGTCGTCGATCAGTTCGAAGTCGGGAGCCGGTTTCCCCGGCATTAGATTGCCGTATACCCGCAAATATTCTTTGTATTGTTCAGCTATCTGATTGCGCATGGTACCATCGGTACAAATTTCGTTATACCGTTTAATCTCCTTATCCAAAGGTCGTCCTAATTCACCGCTGATTGCCATTTTCATATATTTGGTGGCAAATTCATTTTTCATTTCTTGATTGCTGACAAGATGGTCAAGCCGGTTGAGATAGTCAATTTTCCGCTCTTCCGTTCTGAATGCGGAATCCTGAGCCTGCTGCCAATAGATAATCTCATAAACCATGTACTCGTTACATTCCTTCGGATCATTCACATCCAACGACTGCACAAAAGCATTGAAATTTTCGTCCGGTGTCGCTTCACCTTCCCTTAACCTCATGGCTAATACTGAAGCATAAACCGTTCGTCTGTTCTGAAACCATAAATGTTGTTTCTGCCTGAAATGGGCTTTGATTTCCGGGTCGTCAATCTGCTCCAGCAAGATTTGCAAATCATGTTCTATGGGCTCCAATTGAGCTTTATAGTCAGCAAAAGAAAGCTTCCGTGATTCCAAATCATAACCAATCCTTAATTCGTCCAGTCTGCTGAAAGCCAACCGATATTCGTTTTCAGTGGCCCGGTTGCCGGCGTATTTCACTTTTATCGTTTTATCCGGCAAGAGCGATAAATCCAGTTCTTCCCGGTCGCCGGGAGTTAAATAAACCGGAATCCTCCACGGTTGGTAACCGGCGACACGAATCCCGTATTCCTGACTGCCAGTCCCGGAAGGTGTCCAAGAGAAATTTCCCGAAGCGTCAACTTTCAACGTATCCTGTAGATTTGATTCATAACAACTCACGAACACCGATTCTCCCCGGTAATTCTCAATATGTCCTTTTAGAACTGTCTGTCCAGGTTGACAACCCGAACAAACAGCCAATATCCATACAATAAATAAAAATCTCATTTTCTATTTTTTATATTCGAAATCTACCACTTTACCACACACATTTTTGAATTCACCACCTTTGACCGGAAGTAATGCTCCTCCGCCTTGAGGATTCATTTGCAAGTAATAAATCGAACCGCTACCGGTAGTGCCCGATCCGTCACTTACGGCCACATACAAACGGTCCGGATTTTCACTTTTGTCGAATTCCATGTAATCTACCGGTTGCACCATTGTATATTCCGACAGTTCGTTACCGGTAAGCATACTTACACATTTGATTTTATTTCCGTAAGCATAATACAAAAAGTCGGGTTCCTTTGTCGAAATGGCGAAACAAGTGGCTTCTGCCGCACCGGTATAATTCATTTCGAGTTTTTTCTCTGCAACGATTTGAATAATATCTTCGTAGGTAACCCTATCCCAATCGTCTATTTCCTTGCCTGAAATCATATATCGTTTACCGTTGTCATCGACCATGACAGCACGTAAGTTCTCTCCGATGGCTGTACCGTAAAGCATATCCATCTGCATATCGTTGGCATTGAATGCACTTCCCAATGCTTCCGGAGCCATCATGGTTCCATAGCGGTCATATATGAAACATCTTTTATCCCGTTCATAGAAAAATTTTCCTGCACCATATAGCGAAAACGGAGCTAAATGATAATCTCCTTTGATTTTAGGATCGAACTTCCAAAAAGGATCTCTGGTAGAGAATACACGTCGATTATAAGCCTTCCCATCAATAATCAGATATTCATACCATTTACCTGCGTCTGTTGCAAAGGCTTCCACGATTGTTCCTTCCGGTTTGACGTAAAACCATTCGGAAAGGGGCATAAAATCCGTAAAATCTTTCGGTTCCACTGTGATAGTCCTTTCTTCTGTTGATATCAACACTACATTTTTAACATCATCTTCTCCTCCAATATAAAAGATTCCTTTCGGGTGACGTCCTACCGAATTGCCATTGGCCTGTTTATAGGCATGTTGGGTAACCGTGTTCTTTACATTGATAAAGGTGATATCCGAATAGTCTCCTTCAATCCGGCTCAGAGCCATAACTCCTTTGGAATATTTATCGATAACACTCAGGTCTATTTCAGACTCGAAAAAACACCGCTTGCTTTTTCCGTAACCACATAACGCAAGGTGTATTCGCCTACATCAATCGATAGTTTTACATTCAAATCTTTCTTTAACGAAAGCGTATCCGTAGTTTTTGCATCACTGGTCCGCCAGGCATACCACAAATATTCGTAATCGTCTTCCCGGAAACCTTTTTCACCAATAATGTTTACCGAGATGGAAAGCACGGAGTCTATCTCTGCTACATACGTCTTATTTATACCGTTAATGGTTAATTCATTCAAAGGAGTATAATTGTAATTCCCTTTGTCTTCTGTGCAGGCGATTCCTGTTACCAACAGCAATACACCTATTATTTCCTTTATTCTTTTCATATTTCTTAACTTTCAAACCACGGTTCTATCGGTTGGTTGTTTTCATCTAAAACCGGATAATTTTCTTCAACATATTGGCTGATCATATTCGCACGGGCTGACCAGAGATAGTAATCATCATAATACTCATCCACTGTTTCCGGAAAATCTACTTCAAATAGTTCCAAGAGAAGTGAATGCTTCTTGACGGAATAATCTCCCCACATCCATAGCCGCTCCCAATATGCAGGTTTCATGTACATATCGGTTACCAATATTCTAGTCACAATCCGTTGGGTCAAGCCTGGTTGCAAATCATCTGAAGCCTCTAATTTCAAGGTCAGCTGAAGAATCTCTTTTTCCATAAGAGCATCTCCCCGAAGTAAAATCACAGGAATCTGAACACTATAGGCATCCTTTGGCAGGATATAAAAATCTTCTAACGTTCGGTAATGTACTCCTGCTTTAGCTGTCGTTTTTTCCTGATCTACAACCAAGCGGAATTTCCTATCGTAACCGACAGCCTCTCCCATTAGGTTTACCTGTAAGTTAAGTGTTTTTTCTGTCACATCTTTGCCGGCAAAAGAGTAAAGCACACTATCCGCCAGATTGTTCCAGTCAGACGGATTAGTTTGAAAATAAACCGCTCCATTGCTGTCGAAACCATCCATTTTATTCTCTTGGCAAGCCGACAGCAAACCAAGGAGTATACCTAAATAAAATATCTTTTTCATAATCAGTTCTGTTTAAAGTTACCGAATTCCAATTCGTTATCCGGAACGGGGAGTACATAAGTAGCCCGATTCATGCTGGTAGACGTGATAGGCAAAATAGCCATGTTCCGGCGTTTATAGTAATAAAACAATTGCCCTTCTGCAATAAACTCTTTTTGATATTCTTTGGTTATCTCGTCTTGTAAATTCGCCCCTGCCGGTAGCGGATCGGTAGCATATCCCCGATTGGCCCGCAAGGTTTCCAGATAACGGATATCCCCCGATGCTTCGGCAGCAATCAGGTACATTTCCGAGAGTTTTAATAAAGGAATCTGGGTCCCTCTCATGTATTTGTTTACATATTCCGTTGCAGAACCGGCAGGCGTTTCGAACCAATTTTTGCTGCGAATATCCAGATCCTGACCCATTCCGGAATAGATTGAAGCCTTTCGTCCTTCTGCAATAACACATTCACAACTTGCGAGATTCTTAAAAAACAAATCGGAACGGCCTTCCTTCAAATCATATACATAGAGGGAAGATACATACTCGTGGCGTGCCATTTTTTCGATATACGAAAGGTTCCTATAAGCGTATACGTTGTTGATTGAATCATTCATAAACTCGAATCGCTTGGAATCAATCACTTCCTGGGCACATGCCAACGCATCGGTCAGATTTTCCTGGCAGAGATACACTCGTGCCATCAAAGCCGTCACTCCGTAATAGTTCAAGCGCGATTTCCGATAAAGCCAAAAACCGTCATCTGTGATGTACTCGTCCATTCCGTATTCTAGTTTATCGTTATATTCTGCAAAGGATGGTCCGATCGGATCTACCGGTTTCAGCAATGCTTGAGCAGTTTTCAGATCTGTAAGAATGTATTCCAAAACCTCGGCTACCGTCGATTGTACAACCGGACTGTTCGTCACCTCCCGTACATAAGGAATAGCGGGTTCATCTTTGCCCATTTTGTATGAAGGAGCATATCCTCGCAACAGGTCGAAATGCAGAAAAGCCCTTAAAGCCAAGGCTTCACCTTCCACGACATTACGTAAACGCTCGCTCATCACGCTACCCTTTTTTTCTATATTTTGTAACAAGTAGTTACAATTAGCAATCGCATTATAATTGGAACTCCACATCGTATCCACAATCCCCTTGACATGCTCTTCTTTATAATTATACTTCAAGGCATCTTCATAATCGTAGTCCACTTTGCTATAAGTCTGCGCAAGCATATCCATAAATCCCATGGTACTGTTGCCTCCGTAGGTTTCTACCCTTCCCATCAAGGCATAAATACCCGTCAATGCATCGCGGAATCCCGATTCGGAACTGAACAAATCTTCCTCTTTTACTTGCGATTTGGGTTGTACATCCAACCAGTCATTGCATCCAAAGGCAAACAACGACAGGCATAACATCATATATCTCAATTTCTTATTCATCTTGTTTCGTTTTTATGCTATTAAAATCTTGCCTGCAAACCGATACTGAAATTCCGGGCAAACGGGTAATCGATACCTCGTTCTTGTTTCACGTTGGAAACATGGAACACATCGTTCATATAAAACATCGCCTTTAGCCGCTTAATGCCACATCGCTGTAATTTCGCTGTGCCAAATTCATAAGAAAGATTCAAGGTTGCCAATTCAAGATAGTTGTAATCTTCTACAAACCGCGAAGTAGGACGGGTCACATAAGCCACATTGATTCCGTTTAATTCAGTGCGGAAAGCAGCGAACCGCACCTTATCTCCCGGTTCTTGCCAGCGTTGTTCGAAAGCACGTTTATCCACATTGTAGCGCGGGTCTACATCCTGTACCTTATCCACCAAAGTCTGATTGTACATCTGCCCACCGATACGATAGCGGAATGTCATGTTCAAAGACAAACCTTTCCAAGTGAAATTACTTCCGAATGTTCCTTCCACCTTCGAATCGGTACACCCGCCGATAACGTAATTGGCAGACGACCAGTCAGTCACCAAGTCACCGTTGCGGGCAACAAAAATCTCCTTACCGGTGGCAGGGTCGATTCCCAAAGAATGATTCACCCAAATAGAGTTCATAGAAGCCCCCTCCACATAGCGTACCCGAGGACGGTTGACTTCCGATTTCTTACCATCAGTGTTAGGTTCTTTATCCAGTTCACTATCCGAGGTTTCGTTATAAGCTTTCAGAGCATTCGAAATTTTCAGTAATTTGTTTTTGTTGTGGATAGCCGAGCCATTCACGCTCCAAAAAATCTTCTTAGACTGGTCACGAATTAATGTAGCTCGCAAACTCAATTCATATCCGCGGTTTTCCACCTCTCCCAGATTGTCCATGTAAGAAGAAAAGCCAAGAGATGGGGCTAAAGTAACAGCTGTCAATACGTCTTTAGAGGTTTTGATGTAATAATCGGCAGAGATATCGATTCGGTTTTTCCACAAGGTCAGATCCAACCCGTAGTTCTGTTGCCAGGTTCGCTGCCAAGCCAGGTTACGGTTGCCCATTGCTTTGGCGATAGCCCCCACGGCAAAGTGGTAACGGTCTTGGGTGAGGTATTCATACGTTGTGATTGCTTGGTATGGATCGTAGTTCTGACTACCCGTCAGACCGTAGGAACCGCGGATTTTGAATTGCTGCAGCCAATCCACGCCTTCCATGAAATGCTCATTGTGCAGGTTCCAGCCCAAACCCGCCGACCAGAACGGTGCCCAACGCTTGTCCGCACCGAACTGCGAGGAGGCGTCCTCACGGAAAGAGAGGTCGAACAGGTAACGCTCGTCCCAACTGTAATTCAGGTTGCCGAGGAAACCCACCAGACGGGAGGTGTACTCATTACCCGAGGGAGAGCCGTTCTTCTGGTACTGCGTGGCGAAACTGATGTAATCCAGGCGTTCGTTCGGAAAGCCCTCCGCCATAACGGAAAACTCTTTCGTCCGGCTCTGTTTGGCGTTCCATCCTAAATTGGCATTGATGACATGCTTGTTTGCCTGCCAGAAATAACTCAACACCAGCGAAGCGTCATAATCGAACACATCCCCGCGGGAAGCCGAATAGGAGCCCCGGCGGTCAAAATCGTCACCAGTATAAGTAGCAAAATCAGTATGCTTTGCCGGTTTAAAGACATCCGCCGAAGTATTCTGCAACGTGAAAGAGAAACTGCCTTTCAACCGCAGCCCTTCGATAATCTGCCAGTCGATGCCGAACAGGTTGGTCAGGTCATTATAGCGCGATTCATCTCTGACATCCAATGTCGTATTATACAATGGATTGTAAATAAAAAATTTATAGCTTCCTGTATTGCTTCTTCTGTCTTCTGCTTCCAGTTCATAAATATAATTACCGTCTTCATCTTTGTATTTTACGTAAGGATTTAATCGGGTATATTCGCTGAAACTGCCATAAGGTGAGTTGGTCGCTTTCACCCGCGAATAATTCAACTGGTTGCGGAAAGTCAGATTCTTGTAAATATACTGCAATTCCAACCCCAATCCGAGACGTTCGCGTCCGGATTCTTTCATCACACCGGGGGTATTATTATAGTTCACCTCCATGGCATAACGAATATAATCATTTCCTCCGTCCAAACGCAAAGAGTGTTTATGTGCTACGGTCAGACTATTTAGTGGTTTATCCAACCAATAAGTGTTTACTCCTTCTCTAATATTAGCCAAACGCCAGTTATAGGCTCTCTGCATGACGGCTTGATCTGCAAACTTACTGCCATAATTGAAATACTGCTTTTTTTCCACATCATACAATCCCGCCAGTACTTCCAGTTCCAATTTCTCCTCTGGATTACATAAATTATAGGCACTTAAGTCCGCCATATAAAATGTAGCATCCCCATTATAGCTCACCGCCATCTTTCCGCTGGCCGGAGCCGTTGTGGTGATGACCACTACACCATTGGAGGCTCGCGAACCGTAAATCGCTGTCGCTGCAGCATCTTTCAATAAGGTGATCGTTGCCACCCGGTAAGGATCCATATCGAATACTTTTTCCGCTGTAGTTTCGAAACCGTCGACGATAAACACCGGCATATTCGGATTACCGCTATACTCGTCGCGCATGCCACTGATGCTTCCGGCTCCGCGGATCTGGAAATCGGGGATGGCATTCGGATTCGATCCCAGCTGATTATTTTCCAGCTTGACAAAAGAGGGATCGATATTTTGTAGTGCACTTAGGATATTTTGGTTGCCTCCTGCTTGCAACTCTTCGGCCGTAATGGTACGGGCTGCTCCGGTGAAGCTGTTTTTCGCCTGGTTGAAGTATCCCGTTATCACCACCTCGTCCATCTCGCTTGTTTCGTGTTGCATGATTATATTCAATTCGGTTTGATTTTTCAGGGTTACTTCCTGGGTTTTCATACCTACCATGGTAAACAGGAGAATATAATTACCTTCCGGGACGGACAGAGAATATTTTCCATCCATATCTGTTGCAGTTCCCAGTGTCGTGCCTTTGATTAAAACCGTTACGCCGGGGAGGGGTGCCCCGTCCTCGTCGCTTACTTTACCTTGTATCCGTACTGTTTTTTGTTGCGGAAAACTGTTTTTCTTTTCTTTCACCACAATGACACCGTCTGTCACCTCATATTCGAAGCGGGTGTTTGCCAGCACTTGTCGCAGAGCTTCTTCAACCTCCACATTGTTTAAATCCAGATTAATGTTTTCGTAATTTTTCAGTAAATTTTCGTTGTACAGAATTTTTACTCCTGTCTGATCTTTGATTTGCATCAAGACATTACTTAACGATTCGGCGACAACTTTCAGATTTACCAACTTCTGTTGGGAAAAGACTGTCCCGAAGGCAGAAAGAGTTAGCCAGCAGGCCAAAAAGCAACTCAGACGCATTACTAGAAAAGTTTTTTTCCAGTGCTTTTTTTTCATAAATTTGTCGTACATGTTATAAATTTTAAATTAGTAATATGGAATGTACAAAGAGTGCGAAAAGTTGGACGCTGACCGCACTCTTTGTTTTTATTCAGCACTTTTGATATACACCGTCCTGCCGGAAAGCTGAAAACGGACATTCGCGCCTATTCCGAATAAACGGAAAAAAGTTTCGATGTCGGTATATTTATTCAGGTTCCCGGAGAATTCCAATTGTTTTAAGTCATTGTTTTCAAATACAACTTCGATATCATACCATCGGGCTAAGATCCGCATGATTTCTTCAAGGGTTTCTTTATGAAAAATCAGTTGATTGTCTTTCCAACCGATATAATTACAGACATTGACCTGGCGGATTTCAGCTTCCTGGTTCCCTCTTTCGAAAAGAAGTTGTTGACCGGGGGCGAGTATCCTTTCCGGAACTTCTGAGTTGATGAAACTGACTTTCCCATTCACCAAGGTAGTAGCTATAATAGTTTCGTCGGGATAACATTTTACATTAAATTCTGTTCCCATTACCCGGATTTCGCCTAAATCGGTCTCTACGATAAACGGTGCCTGGGTATCTTTGGCTACTTTGAAATAGCCTTCACCGCTCAATCGGATTCTCCTCTCGTTTTCTGCAAAAACCACAGGATATTTCAGACGACTGTCGGCATTCAGCCAGGCACGGGTTCCGTCGGACAAACTTAAACAATACATTCCTGCCCGGGGAACGATCAATTCATTGTAATCGGTGGTATGGGAAACAAATTGTTTCTGGAGCGGATATTCCAGTCCTCCGGAATCGATGGCAATAAGCATTCCGTTTTTTTCTTTCAGTTGCCGGCTTTCTTTTCCCAGCATCACTTGTTCTCCATCGGTTTTAATCAGCAAAGCCTTCATTTCGGCAGAACGGATTTCCGGAATAGAATGACCGGCCAATGGTAAGACTTCTGTTTTTTGTTTCGGCACAATGACCAATATTCCGGCGATCAGAATGCATGCCGCACTGGCAGACCGGATCCATAAACGGATTTTCCGGCGTTTTGCCTCCCGACGTTTCATTTGCCTGAAAGCCTCTTCTCCGCAATAACGTTTCCGTTGTTGCGATTTTTTTTCCAAATAAGCCGGATCTTGCAGACGGATTGACAACTGATCTCCGGATATTTTCCGGTTTTCAGTCAATAAATCGGTCAGTGCCTGTTCTGTTGCTTTTCGGGCTTCATCTGTTATGTCTTCCCACTTCATCATTTTCGGTTTAAAAGTACATACAGACACCACGAAAGAAAAAACGGGTG
>ERZ773194.2233-NODE-2233-length-18762-cov-17.996098_pt1 | contig 18762 bp, 20 predicted proteins | sample MGYA00511240_ERZ773194 | MGnify/ENA primary metagenome ERZ773194 (study PRJEB29015, sample SAMEA2737774) | human gut metagenome | biome: human gut; feature: human-associated habitat; material: faeces | place: China | collected 2012 ... | reverse complement strand
GGCCTCCGAGATCCTCATCGGCAAGACCATTCTGGAGGCACTGAACACCGATCTGGTGTGCGACGCCATCAACACCGCCATGCGTCAGCTGTTCGAGCAGATCGTATATGGCCGGTCTCAGTCTGCCTTCTCTGAGGGTGGCCTATCCGTGGGCGCTTCTCTGGAGGATCTGGGGAAGGGACTGCGCTCTCAGGTGGGTACCATGTTCGCTACTAAGGTCAAGGGACCCCGCTATCTGGAGATGGCCGAGGGCTATGTCACCCGGCTGGCGCTGAACAAGGACGACGAGATCGTGGGCTATGAGTTCATCAGTCTGGGTAAGATGATGGACTTTATCAAGAAGGGCGACGACGCCGCTGCGGCGCTGGAGAAGGCCAAGGGTCACTACGGCCAGTTCGAGAACGCCGCCAAGTACATTGACCCCCGGCAGGAATAAGAGGAGGACAAAAAATGGCACTGTTTGAAAGCTACGAAAGAAGAATCGACAAGATCAATGGCGTCCTCGCTCAGTATGGCATTGGCTCCGTGGAGGAGTGCCGGGAGATCTGCAAGGCCAAGGGCTTCGACCCCTATGAGATCGTCAAGGGCATCCAGCCCATCTGCTTTGAAAACGCCTGCTGGGCGTATACCGTGGGCGCAGCTATCGCCCTGAAGTCCGGCGTCAAGACCGCTGCCGAGGCCGCCAAGATGATCGGTGTGGGCCTGCAGTCCTTCTGCATCGACGGCTCCGTGGCCGAGGACCGGAAGGTGGGTCTGGGTCACGGCAATCTGGGGGCCATGCTCCTCAGCGATGAGAGCAAGTGCTTTGCCTTTCTGGCGGGCCACGAGTCCTTCGCTGCTGCCGAGGGCGCTATCGGTATCGTGAAGAACGCCAACAAGGCCCGTAAGGAGCCCCTGCGGGTGATCCTCAACGGTCTCGGTAAGGACGCTGCCCAGATCATCAGCCGCATCAACGGCTTTACCTATGTTCAGACGCAGTTTGACTACTATACCGGCAAGCTGAGCATCGTCCGGGAGATTCGTTACTCCGAGGGTGAGCGGGCTGACGTCCGCTGCTACGGTGCCGATGATGTCCGGGAGGGCGTGGCCATTATGCACCACGAGGGTGTAGATGTGTCCATCACCGGCAACTCCACCAACCCCACCCGGTTCCAGCATCCTGTGGCCGGTACCTATAAGAAGGAGTGCATCGAGCAGGGGAAGAAGTACTTCTCCGTGGCCTCCGGCGGCGGCACCGGCCGTACGCTGCATCCGGACAATATGGCCGCCGGTCCCGCTTCCTACGGCATGACCGACACCATGGGCCGTATGCACAGCGACGCGCAGTTTGCCGGCTCCAGCTCCGTCCCTGCGCATGTGGAGATGATGGGCTTCCTGGGCATGGGCAACAATCCTATGGTCGGCGCGACTGTGGCCGTGGCCGTGGCTGTGGCGGAAGCTGTGAAGTAATTTTAATTTACAGTAAAACATCCCCCGACAGTCTGTCGGGGGATGTTTTTATGTGCGTATATGCGTCAGCACTTGCCGAAGAAACCGCACAGCAGCTTCAGCAGGGAAGCGCAGTCGAAATTGCAGAACATAGTTGCTGTACCTCCTTGTGGTATTCGCCTTGCAAGACTGGGTACATTGTAACCGTTTTGTAACCATTTTGCAAATGTAAATACTGGAAGTCACAGGATCAGCAGTAGGCCGATGGCGATAAGCAGTTCCTCGTCGGCTTTCTGCCTGGAGAGATAGAACAGCAGGAACAACAGCAGCAAATCGCCGGCGTCCAGATCACCCAAGTGCAGCTTTTCCAGCAGGTCGTTGAAGAAGCCGCGCTCCGGTGCACCGCGCTCCGGTGGCGGCGGAGGAGGACCTTTCGGCGGCGGATTGTGGCGCGGCGGCGCTTCGTCCACGGGAACGCGAGTATAGACGCCATCATCGCCGCGAATGTAGCGGTTATACAGGGAAACCGCCCCCTTCCGAAAGAAATCGCTTGCCAATGGTGATGAGCCGCGCCAGCCTGGCGGCGCGCTCCACCTTATTCTGTTTGCCGTCCTTCAGAAACGGCCGCAGGGCGTAGAGCAATTGGGTGGTCTGGCTGGTGTCGCGGGTCAGCTCCTGCAGGAGCGGCAGGTATCTGGCGATGGTCTGCGGGTCGAGGCCGCCCAATGGCGCCGGCGGCGGGGGCGAGGGAGAAGCCGCCGGAGACACGGCGGCGGGCTGCGCCGTGTCTCCACCCATGGATCCGGAGAGCTGCTGCGCCAACTGCATGATCTGCGCCATGCTGCCGGGGTCGGACAGCAGCGCGTTGAGTTTTTCGTTGACGTCGTCCACGCTGTGTCCTCCTTTCCGCTACTGCTGGAGCTTCGATTCCAGACGCTGCACCAGCTCCGCGCCCTGTGGGCTGGACAGTACACGAGAGAGCATGGCGCTCAAAGCTGCCGTGTCACCGGAGGCAGCCTGGCGCGCTGCTTGACCCAGTGCGGCGCTGTTGCCGCCGGAGAGCATATTCAGCAGTGCTTGGCCGTCCTGTGACTGCATGACAGACTTCAATGCACGGGGGTCGCTTTTCAGCTTGTTGACAATATCCTGTTCATTCATGGAATGACCTCCTTATAGGGTTCGTTACAGGTATATCCTATGTATGCGGGACGAAAAAAGTGCCTGTCAGCCTTGGCTGACAGGCACAACGTTTTCATTTTACAGGGCGATACAGGAGCGGAGATAGACGTGCCCGGCGTCCTGCTCCGTCTGCCCAAGGACGAAGCCGATACCTGCCTTCGCCTTAGATCGTATCGCGGAGCACCTGATACATTTTTGGCGTACCAACTTGGGGTATCGAGCAATGCCTGATGACAGCTGGACAAGGGCGGCTGTTTATGCAGGATGCTTTGCATAAACAGTTGGAAATACAGTTGTAAATCAGGTACAAATGTGATACAATAATGTGCCAATTAAGATTAGGAGTATAGGCGTTTATGCCTACCTGTATAATACCCGTATGATACCTGTGTGATAAAGGACGGAGACAGATTTGATTTTAGAGACGATCAACAGCCCGGCAGACGTGAAATGTCTGTCCGAGGAGCAGACGGCCACGCTGTGCCGGGAGCTGCGGAGCTTTCTGGTGGAGCAGGTATCCCGCACCGGCGGGCACCTGGCATCCAACCTGGGCGTGGTAGAGCTGACGGTGGCGATCCACAGGGTGTTCGACACAGCCACGGACCGGCTGGTGCTGGATGTGGGGCACCAATGCTACGTACACAAGGCACTGACCGGCCGACGGGAGTTGTTCGATACGCTGCGGCAGTTCGGTGGACTGTCAGGCTTTCCCAAGCCCTATGAGAGTGTGCACGACGCCTTTATGGCGGGGCACGCGTCGGATTCGGTGTCGGTAGCGCTGGGCATGGCACGGGCGCGGACGCTGCTGGGGCAGGACTACCATGTGGTGGCCGTTATCGGCGACGGTGCGCTGGGCGGCGGGCTGAGCTTTGAGGGCCTCAACGACGCCGGCGGCAGCGGCGAACCGCTGGTGGTCATTCTGAACGATAACGGAATGTCCATCGACCGGAATGTGGGCGGGCTGTCCAAGCAGCTGTCGAAGATGCGGACGGACCCGGAGTATTACGAATTCAAGAAGCGTTACCGCAAGGCGCTGGAGAAGCTGCCGGCGGGCCGAACACTGTATGAGTGGAGCCACGAGGTAAAAACAGCGCTGAAAAAGACGCTGCTGCCGCCGGTGAGCACCGTGTTCGAGGATATGGGCTTTGCGTACATGGGTCCGGTGGGCGGCCACGACGTACAGCGGCTGACAGCGGTATTGCAGGCAGCCAAAGAGGCCGGGCGCCCGGTGCTGGTACACGTCCACACCGTGAAGGGCAGCGGATACGACTATGCACTGCGGGAGCCGGAGAAGTTCCACGGCGTAGGGCCCTTTGATCCGGCTACCGGAAAGGTGCGGCAGGCAGGCAAAGAAACGTTCTCCCATGTGTTCGGTGAGACACTGCGGCAGCTGGCGCGGGAGGACAGGCGCGTGTGTGCCATCACCGCCGCCATGGCCGACGGCACAGGTCTGACAGACTTTGCACGGGAGTTCCCGCGGCGATTCTTTGACGTGGGTATCGCGGAGGGACACGGTGTGGCTATGGCCGGCGGTATGGCTAAGCAGGGGCTGATACCGGTGTTTGCCGTGTATGACAGCTTCTTGCAGCGGGGCTACGATATGCTGGTGCAGGATATGGCGCTGGAGAAGCTCCATGTGGTGCTGGCGGTGGACCGCTGCGGCATCGTGGGCGCAGACGGCGAGACACACCACGGCTGCCTGGACTATCTGAGCCAGATACCGGGCATGACGGTGCTCGCGCCCGCCAGCTTTGCCGAGCTGCGGCAGATGCTGCGGCGGGCGGTGCTGGAGGTGAACGGGCCGGTGGCGGTGCGGTATCCCCGGGGCGGCGAGGATGGCTATGACGGCGACTGCGGCGATGAATCAGTGACGGTGCTCCGCCAGGGGACAGACGCGGCTATCGTGACCTACGGTATCCTGACGCAGCAGGCGCTGCTGGCGGCGGAGCTGCTGGAAAAAGAGGGCGTTTCCGCCCGGGTGGTAAAGCTGAACCGGGTCGCACCGCTGGACAGCGACGGTATTTGCCGGGCGCTGGACGGCGTAAAGCGCATAGTGGCCGCGGAGGATCAGCTCCGCGCCGGCGCGGTGGGCGAACGGCTGAGCGCGCTGCTGCTGGAGCAGGGCGCGGGCACGGAAAAGCTGGTACTGCGAAGCGTCGGCACGACGCTCCCGAGCCAGGGGTCCACGGTAGAGCTGCGGCACGCCCTCGGTCTGGACGCAGAGGGAATCGCACAGGCGGTGCGGGAGGTATTGGCATGAGCAAAAAAATACGGCTGGATGTGCTTGTGACAGAACGCGGGCTGTGCGAGAGCCGACAAAAAGCCCAGGCCACCATTATGGCAGGTCTGGTATTCGTGGACGGACAGCGGTCGGACAAGCCCGGAACACCGGTGGCGGAGGACGCCCATGTGGAGGTACGGGGCCACGCCCTGCGGTATGTGAGCCGGGGCGGACTGAAGCTGGAAAAGGCCATGCAGACCTTTCCCATCACGCTGGAGGGCAAGGTCTGCGCGGACATCGGCGCGTCCACCGGCGGGTTTACGGACTGTATGCTGCAAAATGGCGCGGCAAAGGTTTATGCTGTGGATGTGGGCTACGGACAGCTGGATTGGAAGCTGCGGAGCGATGCACGGGTGGTGTGTCTGGAACGGACCAACGCGCGGTATCTCTCCACGGAGCAGATACCGGAGGCGTTGGATTTTGCGTCCATCGACGTGAGCTTTATCTCACTAAAGCTGATTTTCCCTGCGTTATATGCGCTGCTGCGCGAGGGCGGTGAGGTGGCCTGTCTTATCAAACCGCAATTTGAAGCCGGGCGGGAAAAAGTAGGGAAAAAGGGCGTCGTCCGTGACCCGGCAGTACATCTGGAGGTGCTGGAGCACTTCCTGGATCATGCAAAGGAAAATAACTTTACAGTTCTTGGTATTACATATTCTCCTATCCGCGGGCCGGAGGGAAATATCGAGTACCTCGGCTATCTGAAAAAGGGCGGGGAAGCGGACTGCGTCCCTGACCTGCGGGCGTTGGTGGACGCCTCACATTCTGCGTTGAAGGAAGGTCATGGGGAGATATGAAACGTGTGATCCTTTGCCCAAATCCCTATCGGGACAGCGAGCTGACCGTGGCCAAGCGGTCCAGGGAGCTGCTGGAGGGGCTCGGTTTTGAAACGGTGGTATGTCTGCCCTTCAGTCGGGAGGGATATGACGATCAGCTGGGTGTGCCCATCCGGCAGCTGCAGCAGGAGATCAAGCGGGCGGATATGCTCATCGCCTTCGGCGGCGACGGTACGATCCTGCATCTGGCCCGGACAGTGGCGCTGCACAATGTGCCGGTGCTGGGCATCAATCTGGGGAGCCTTGGCTTTATGTCCGAGCTGGAGCCAAATGAGCTGGAACGGCTGCGTGACCTGAAAAGCTGGGATTTTGCCGTGGAGTCCCGGATGATGCTGGACGTGACCGTGCTGCGGGAGGGTAAGCCCGTATACAACAATATCGCGCTGAACGACGCGGTGATCTCAAAGGGCAGTGTGGCCCGGGTGGTGCGGCTGGATGTATCCACGGAGGAGGGCCGGCTGACCAGGATCACCGGCGATGGGGCCATTGTGTCCACGCCCACCGGATCCACGGGGTACTCTATGGCGGCCGGCGGGCCCATCGTGGAGCCCACGGCTCACAATCTGCTGCTGACGCCCATCTGCCCCCACTCGACCCGGGCGGGCAGCTACGTGCTCTCACCGGAGCACACGCTGCTGGTGGAAACGGCGGACGCCAACCGGAAGTTCGTATATCTGTCTGTGGACGGCGGGAAGGCGTTTTCACTGAAAAACGGCGATGTAGTGCGGACCCGGCAGTCCAAGTTCGTGACGAAGCTGGTGCGGCTGAGTAAAAAGAGCTTTTGTGAGATACTGGATTCAAAGATGGGGATGGAGGCGCTGAAGCATGAAAAATGACCGGCAGACAGCGGTATTGCAGATCATTGAGGAAACAGCCGTGGAGACACAGGAGCAGCTGATGCAGCTGCTGGCAGTCCGTGGCTTTGCCTGCACGCAGGCCACTGTTTCCCGGGACATCAAGCAGCTGCATCTGATGAAGGCACCGGATGGCAAGGGTGGGTATCGCTATGCCGTGTCGGCGCAGATGCCCAAGCTGAATTTTGAGGAGAAGCTGCAGACGATCTTTCGGGAGTGCGTGATCTCAGCGGAAAACGCGCAGAACCTGGCGATCATCAAGACGATGAACGGCATGGCCAACGCCGCCGCCTTTGCGCTGGACAGCATGGAGGATACGGATATCGTGGGTACGCTGGCCGGCGACGACACGGTGCTGCTGGTATTTCACGACAGTGCCCACGCGGCGGATTTCTGCGAACAGGTGCGGCAAATGCTGCGCTGAGGAGGGAAGATCGGTATGCTGGAGCTGCTGCATATTGAGAATATCGCTATTATCGAGGCGGCGGATATCGAATTCGCACCGGGGTTCAATGCCCTGACCGGTGAGACCGGCGCGGGCAAGTCCATTGTTATTGATAGTCTGAGCGCTGTGTTGGGTCAGCGGACCAGCCGGGAGCTGATTCGCACCGGAGCCGACAAGGCCTTTGTCAGTGCGGCCTTTTCCGGCACGGCACCGGAGCTGACGGAGGAGTTGGGCATCCAGCCGGAGGCGGATGGGACGCTGCTGCTGCAGCGGGAGATCCAGACCGACGGCAAAAACGTATGCCGGGTCAACGGCCGTCCGGTAACAGTGGGACAGCTGCGGGCACTGGGTGCCCGACTGCTGAATATCCACGGGCAGCACGACGGGCAGCAGCTGCTGGACGAGGAGCAGCACATTGTGTATCTGGACAGCTTTGGAAGGGTGGAAAGCCTTGCAATTACATATGCTGAGAAGTATAAAAACTTTACAGATATACGGCGGCAGATCGGGGCGCTGCAGATGGATGAGGCGGAAAAGGCCAGGCGGGTAGACACCCTGCAATATCAGATCGAGGAGCTTCGTCGGGCAAAATTGACGCCCGGTGAAGAAGAGGAATTGACAGCGCGGCGGGGGATGCTCCGGAACGCGGAGAAGTTCCTGGACGCTGTGGCCGGGGCGGACTATGCCCTTAACGGCGACGACAGCGGCGGCGGAGCGCTGAGCGCCCTGCGGCAGGCCCAGGACGCGCTGAGTGGCGTACGACATCTGGATGACGCTTTCGGCCAGCTGTATGAACGGTTGGGGGAGGCGTATAGCGAGGTCTACGACATCGCGGCCACCGTGGAGGACAAGCGGGGCGAGCTGGATGTGTCGCCCGGTGAGCTGGACCGGGTGGAGAGCCGGATGGACCTGCTGTATCGGCTGAAAAAGAAGTACGGCGCGACCGTGGAGGATATGCTGGACTATCAGGCCCGGTGCGAGGCGGAGCTGGCGCAGATCGAGGATGCCGGCGACACGCTGGTGCGGCTGGAGCAGGCGCTATCCAAGGCGGAGAAGGAGGCACGGCAGGCGGCGCAAGCGCTGTCCGATGCCCGAAAGGCAGCGGCGGAACAGCTGACGGCGCAGATACTGACAGAACTACAGCAGCTGGACATGGGGAAGATACGCTTTGCGGTGGACTTTGCAGAAAAGCCTCTGGACAGCGACGGCATGGACACGGTACGGTTTTTGATGTCTGCCAACGTGGGCGAGGAGCTGCGTCCCATCCACAAGATCGCCTCCGGCGGCGAATTGGCCCGGATCATGCTGGCTATGAAGAACGTGCTCAGTGAGCAGGATCACGTGGGGACGATGGTGTTCGACGAGGTGGACACCGGCGTTTCCGGCCGGGCGGCCCAGAAGGTGGCGGAGAAAATGGCGCGTATCAGCCGCAGAAAGCAGGTGCTGTGCGTGACCCATCTGCCGCAGCTGGCGGCCATGGCGGACACGCATTTCTCCGTGGAAAAGGGCGAGCGGAACGGACGCACCTACACGGAGGTGCGTCGGCTGGATCGGGAGCAGCGGCGGCAGGAGCTGGCGCGGCTCACCGGCGGCAGCCATGTGTCCCAGACCATGCTGGACGGCGCGGAGGAGCTGCTGGTACAGGCAGAGAAATTCAGGGCGGAGCTGTAGCTGTTTTTCGCAACATGAAAATAGTGGTTGACAAACGAAAAAAATCTGCTACAATAACCTCAACTTGATACTGTAACAGCGATGAAGGGAATAAGTAGCGCATTTCAGACCTGCAAAGAGAGCCTCCGGCCGGTGTAAGGAGGAGAGGAAGAAATGAGTGAATACATCCCGGAGCAGCCTCCCGAACGTTCGCGTGAGCCAGTAGGGATGTGTCGGGTCCGCCCGTTACAGCGGTAGGGTGTGTCTGCACCCAACGAGGTCGTGTCTGCGAGGGCATGGCGAATATGAGGTGGTACCGCGAGCGTCTGCATCGCCCTCTGTCGAGATGACAGGGGGCGTTTTTTATTCCCTGTCACAAGAAAACAAATGAACATACAGAAAGGAAATTGAAGCTATGGGTATTTATGAGGAACTGGTGGCCCGCGGTTTGATCGCACAGGTCACAAATGAAGAAGAGATCCGCGAGATGGTCAACAACGGCAAGGCCACATTCTACATCGGCTTTGACTGTACGGCGGACAGCCTGCACGTGGGCCACTTTATGGCGCTGTGCCTGATGAAGCGTTTGCAGATGGCGGGCAACAAGCCCATCGCCCTGATCGGCGACGGCACGACCCTGATCGGCGACCCCTCCGGCCGTACCGATATGCGTCAGATGCTGACCGAGGATGCCATCAAGCACAACGCGGAGTGCTTCAAGCGCCAGATGGAAAAGTTCATCGACTTCTCCGACGGCAAGGCGCTGATGCTGTATAACTCCGAGTGGCTGAAGCCGCTGAACTATATCGAGATGCTGCGCGAGGTGGGAGCCTGCTTCTCCGTGAACAACATGCTGCGCGCCGAGTGCTACAAGCAGCGTATGGAGAAGGGGCTGAGCTTCCTGGAGTTCAACTACATGATCATGCAGAGCTACGACTGGTACTACATGTTCCAGCACTACGGCTGCAACATGCAGTTCGGCGGCAACGATCAGTGGAGCAATATGCTGGGCGGCACGGAGCTGATCCGCAAGAAGCTGGGCAAGGACGCCCATGCCATGACCATCACCCTGCTGCTGAACTCCGAGGGCAAAAAGATGGGCAAGACCGCCAGCGGCGCCGTGTGGCTGGATCCCAACAAGACAAGTCCCTTCGAATTCTTCCAGTACTGGCGCAACGTGGACGATGCGGACGTGCTGAAGTGCATCCGTATGCTGACGTTCCTGCCGCTGGAGGAGATCGACAGGATGGCCGGCTGGGAGGGATCTCAGCTGAACGAGGCCAAGGAGATCCTGGCCTACGAGCTGACGAAGCTGGTGCACGGCGAGGAGGAAGCGGAGAAGGCCAAGGCCGCGTCCAAGGCGCTGTTTGCCGGCAGCGGCGACACAGAGCACATGCCCACCACCGAGCTGACCAACGACGACTTCGGCGGCGGCAGCATCGACGTGCTGACCCTGCTGGTGAAGTGCGGTCTGGCGGCCTCCAAGGGCGAGGCGCGCCGGCTGGTGCAGCAGGGCGGCGTCTCCGTCAACGATGAGAAGGTGGCGGCCATTGAGACGACCTTCGGCTGCGAGCAGTTCACCGGCGACGGTGTGGTCATCAAAAAGGGCAAAAAGGTGTTCCACAAGGCTGTTTTGGTGTAAGCTGTGCGCTGCATCTGTAATTATTGCCATCGTTTTTTGGAAAAGCCGCGGTATGACCGCGGCTTTTCCCTATGCAAAGGAACTTTTCCCGGGAAAAACGTTGCATAAAGGCGGGAAATATACTATAATATCCCGCGGTGTGCAAATTTTGAATGAATGAGTGATACACGATGAAAACACACGATTTTTACTTTGACCTGCCGCAGGAGCTGATCGCGCAGACACCGTTGGAACGGCGGGACGGCTCACGGCTGTTGGTGCTGGACAAGAAAACAGGGGCAGTAGAGCACCGGCATTTCTATGACTTGCCGGAGTATCTGCGTCCGGGCGACTGCCTGATTTTGAATAACTCCCGGGTGCTGCCGGCACGGCTGCTGGGCCATCGGGTGCCCGGCGGCGGGGCCTGCGAAATTTTGCTGCTTATCGACCGGGGCGACAATGTGTGGGAGTGCCTTGTCCGTCCGGGGAAGAAGCTGCGGAAGGGCGCGCGGGTGTCCTTCGGCGACGGAGAGCTGACGGCGGAGGTGGTGGACGAGCTGCCCGACGGCAACCGGCTGGTAAAGTTCTCTTATGAAGGGATCTTCCTGGAGGTGCTGGAGCGGCTGGGTAAGATGCCCCTGCCGCCGTATATCAAGGAGGAGCTGCAGGATCAGGAGCGCTATCAGACGGTGTACTCCAAGGTCAACGGCTCGGCGGCGGCGCCCACAGCGGGGCTGCACTTTACGCCGGAGCTTCTGGAGCGAGTACAGGCAATTGGTGTAAAGGTAGGATACGTTACACTCCACGTGGGACTTGGGACCTTCCGCCCGGTGAAAGAGGACGAGATCACCGACCACACCATGCACAGTGAATACTGTGTGATCCCCCAGGAGACGGCCGATCTTATCAACGAGACGAAGAAAAACGGCGGGCGGGTCATCTGCGTGGGTACCACCAGCTGCCGCACGATAGAATCTCAGGCAGCGGAGGATGGAACCATGCGTGCCAGCGCCGGATGGACAGATATTTTTATCTATCCGGGGTACAAGTTCAAGGTGCTGGACGCACTGGTGACAAACTTTCATCTGCCGGAGTCCACACTCATCATGCTGGTATCGGCATTGGCGGGACGAGAGCACGTGCTGGCGGCCTATCAGCAGGCGGTGGAGGAACGGTACCGCTTCTTCTCGTTTGGCGATGCGATGTTTATTCAGTGAAAGCAGGAGAGAGAAATGTTCAAGGTCATCAAAAAAGAGGGAAAAGCCCGGCGAGGTGTGTTTACCTGTGCCCATGGCGGCGAAGTGCAGACACCGGTGTTTATGAACGTAGGCACCCAGGCCGCCATCAAGGGCGGCGTCAGCGCTATCGACCTGAAGGAACGGCTGGGGACGCAGATCGAATTGTCCAACACATACCACCTGCACCTGCGCCCCGGCGACGATGTGGTGCGGCAAATGGGAGGACTTCATAAGTTCATGCGCTGGGATGGCCCCATCCTCACCGACAGCGGCGGCTTCCAGGTATTCTCGCTGTCGGGGCTGCGGAAGATCAGTGAGGAGGGTGTGACGTTTGCCAGCCACCTGGATGGACACCGCATCTTCATGGGTCCGGAGGAGAGTATGCGTATCCAGAGCAATCTGGGTAGCGACATCGCCATGGCCTTTGACGAATGCGTGGAAAACCCCGCGCCCTATGACTACGCCAAGGCCTCCTGCGAACGGACGCTGCGGTGGCTGGAACGCTGCAAGAAGGAGCACGACCGGCTGAACGCATTGCCGGACACGATAAACCCCGGACAGATGCTTTTCGGCATCAACCAGGGCGCCACCTACGCCGATCTGCGGATATGGCATATGCAGCAGATCGCCAAGATCGACTGCGACGGCTATGCTATCGGCGGACTGGCGGTGGGTGAGCCCACGGAGGTGATGTATGAGATCATCGACGCGGTGGAGCCGTATATGCCGGCGGATAAGCCGCGGTATCTCATGGGCGTGGGCACGCCCAGCAACATCATAGAGGGCGTGGCCCGGGGCGTGGACTTCTTCGACTGTGTGATGCCGGCGCGCAACGCGCGGCACGGAAAGCTGTTTACCTGGAAGGGCACGCTGAACATCAAAAATGCCAAGTACAAGCTGGACGAACAGCCCATCGACCCGGAATGTGACTGCCCGGTGTGCAGGCAGTTCAGCAGGGCATATCTCCGGCACCTGTTTACAGCGGAGGAGATGCTGGGAATGCGCCTGGCGGTGATGCACAACCTGTATTTTTACAACAAGCTGACGGAGCGTATCCGTGACAGCCTGGACAACGGGTGCTTTGACGCATTCCGGGAGGAATACAGTAAAAAACTGGCGGAGAAGATATAAACCTCTTGCCAAAAGCAAAAGAACTATGTATAATAGTATCACTTTGTTGTTAAAGGAGTAATGTTCCATGATTCAGATCGCTTACGCTGATGCTGCCGCTGCCACCACCTCCGGCGGTATGGGTTCCACCATTCTGATGATCGTCCTGATGATCGCTATCTTCTACTTCCTGATGATCCGCCCCGAGAACAAGCGGAAAAAGCAGGCCGAGGAGATGCGGAGTTCTCTGAAGAAGGGCGATTGGCTGACCACCATCGGCGGCGTGTACGGCCGCGTCGTGGCTATCACCGACCGTACTGTGGTCATCGAGACCAGCGAGGACCGCGTTCGCGTGGAGTTCCTGAAGTCCGCTATCGGCCAGGTAGGTACCCTGGACGAGCAGGCTGCCGCCCAGCAGCGCCCGGCGAAGAAGGCTAAGAAGGAAGAGGCCGCGGAGGAAACTCCCGCTGTGGAGGAGAAGACCTCTGATGAGGTCACCGAGGCTCCCGCTGAGGCTGACAAAACCGACGCCGAGTAATACAGACCGAGAGGAGCGCTGCCCAGAGGGCGGCGCTCTTTTTGCGCTGACAGCGATCAGTACCGGTGTATCATGTGACGCAGACCTTCCGCATAAGCTGAAGCAAAGCTGATGCGGGAGGTATTCTTATGTCTTGGAAGCAACTGGCCGGCAAGGGAACGTGGCTGGGCACCGCCACAGCGGCAGTCGTGCTGCTGGCAGCACTGGGCGTATCGTCACTGCTCCTGCTGCGGGGGATCGTGCCGGAGCGCGCGATGGGTCCGCTGGTATGGGGCAGCAGCGTTCTGGCGTGCTTCTGCGGCGGACGTATGGCCATACGGCAGGGCGGCGATGGTCCGCTGCCTCGGGCGCTGGCAGTATCCGCCTGCGTATATGGTGCAATGTGGATCGCGGCGCTGACAGGAAACGAGGCGATACATTTTGCCGGCAGCGGCATCGCCCAGACCTGCGCCGTGTGGGGCGGCGGCCTTTTGGCGGGACTGATCGGAACGAAGCAGAAACGGCGGAGGCCCCACAGCGGCCGCCGGAAGGGCGGTGACCGTCGAAAACGGGCGGTAACATAAAGCGGCGCATGGTTAAAATAACGAAAACGTGTTTTTGCGGCATTTTTTATCCGACGGTGCGGCGGGCGGCAGGGGAGTCGTTCGCCGCATCACGCTTTTCAAGATATGGTGCAGGGATTTCAGGCATTTCCCCGGATATTGGGATTTCGGCATTTTTATAAACCGCGTCAGTACACCGGTATACCTTGTTTACATAATTAAGTTGACATAACATTTTGACATAATTTACAAAAAATATGTTTTTGCGGAAAACCTCTTGCGGTTTTGTGAATTTTGCCATATATTTATTATTACGTTTTGGCACGTCTATCGAGAGGGCTTGGCTCATACACTGTGGACGAGGTGAGCCCTATGAAGCTGCGTCGTCGCCGTATGCCTGTTCTCCAGCCGCCGAAGGCGCGGCTGTACATACTGTGCCTGTTTCTTGCCGCCGGGATCCTTGCGGGCTTTTTAGCGGGGCGGGCTGTGGCGTCGGAGGACCTTCTGTCGTTGAGCCGCTATGTGACAGGCTATGCGAGGCTGAATGCAGAAGAACCGCGCAGCGCGGGGCTGTGGCAGGTCCTATGGACTTATCTGCGCTATCCGGCCGCGGCGTTTCTGCTGGGCTGTACAGCCTGGGGCGTTATGCTGATCCCGCTGACGTGCGCGGCCCAGGGCTTCTTCCTGTCGTTCGCGGTGCAGTGCTTTGCCGCTGCACTGGGGAAGCAGGGCGTGGTATTGGCGCTGGCGGCGCTGGGACTGCGGTGTCTGTTCACCATACCATGTCTGCTGACGATAGCGGCGGACAGCTTTGCGTGTGCGTGGCGCCGGGCAGAACGTCAAAAGCCGGAGGTGAGAGACCGGCGGAGCGCGATCATCTGTGTGTTTGTATTGCTGACCGGGACAGTGGCGGAGTGCGCCCTGGTGCCGCGGCTTTTTGCATGGCTGATGCCAGGCTTGACTTGAAAGAGAGAGGAGTGAGGGACACATGACGGACTTTATCGCGGCATACCGCGACTATCTGACTGAGGAGAAGCACGCCTCCGCCAATACCCTCAGCTCCTATATACGTGACCTGACCCAGTTTCACAGCTGGCTGCTTTCCGTGGGCGTAACGGATATGCGGAAGGTGAAGAAAGAGACGATCAATGAGTATCTGCTGCATATGACCCATAGCGGCAAAAGCCCCGCCACAGTCACGCGGTCCACAGCGTCGATCAAGTCATTTTATGCCTATATGATGCAGTGCGGCGCTGTGAAGAGCAACCCGGCCAAGAGCGTGGTGGCCATGAAGGTGGAGAGGAAGTATCCGGAGATCCTCACCAACCGGGAGGTAGAGCTGTTTTTGGAGCAGCCCAAATGCGTGGACGAAAAAGGCTTCCGCGATCACGCCATGCTGGAGTTGCTGTATGCCACCGGCATCCGTGTCAGTGAGCTGATCGGTCTGGATGTCAGCGATGTCAATTTGTCCGCCGGCTTTATCCGCTGCCGCAGCAAGGGAAAGGAGCGCATCGTGCCGCTGTACACCGCTGCGGTGAAGGCTCTGGAGGACTATGTGCGGGATATTCGTCCCCGGCTCATCGCCGATGAGGAAGAGCATGCGCTGTTTGTGAATATGAGCGGCGAACGCATGAGTCGCCAGGGCTTTTGGAAGATCATCAAGTACTATCAGGAAAAAGCGGGCATCGAGAAGGATATCACCCCCCACACCCTGCGCCATTCCTTTGCCGTACACCTGCTGGAAAACGGCGCCGATCTGCGGTCCATTCAGGAGATGCTGGGTCACGCGGATATCAGCTCCACGCAGATATATACACACGTTATAAAAAAGCAGCTGAAGGATGTATATAATAAGGCCCATCCCCGTGCATAACAGCCTATCAAACCGCCCGGTTTTCCGGGCGGTTTTTGTTGCTATTTTTATTCCAGTTTGCTATAATAGAACAAATGTTGGGAGGTGGGCGCAGCTATGCGGATACTGGGCATTGACCCCGGCATCGCCATTGTGGGCTTCGGGCTGATCGAATCGAACCGGGGAAGTGTGCGAATGCTGCAATACGGCGCTGTGACTACCGAGGCGGGACTGCCGCTGGCGACACGTCTGGTGCAGATCGAAAACGACATGACCGCGCTGATCGCCCAACTGAAGCCTGATGAGATCGCCGTTGAGGAGCTGTTTTTCAGCAAAAACATCACCACAGGTATCGCCGTGGCCCACGGGCGGGGTGTGATTCTGTGTACGGCGGAGCGACTGGGCGTACCCATATTCGAATATACCCCCATGCAGGTGAAGCAGGCGGTGGCCGGCTACGGCCTGGCGGACAAGAAGCAGGTGATGGACATGACGAAACGGCTTTTGAAGCTGAAGGCAGTGCCGAAGCCGGACGACGCGGCAGACGCGCTGGCCATCGCCATATGCCATGCCCGCAGCGCTACCAGCCTGCTGCGGCGTAAGGACCCCGACGTGAAGGAGACTGTCTGATATGTATTACTATGTGAACGGCACCGTGGCGGAGATCGATGCGGGGCTGGCGGTCATCGACTGCAGCGGCGTGGGCTACGCCTGTGCCACGACGAACTATACGCTCTCCCAGCTGAAAAAGGGCGCACCGGCCAAGCTGTACACCTATCTGAATGTACGCGAGGACGCCATGGAGCTGTTCGGCTTCGCCGATCAGAGTGAGCTGCGGAGCTTCAAGCTGCTGATCGGCGTATCCGGCGTAGGCCCCAGGGCGGCGTTGTCTATCCTGTCCGCCGTAACACCGCAGCAGCTGGCGCTGGCGGTGGTGACAGAGGATGAAAAAGCACTGACTGCCGCCAACGGCATCGGCAAAAAGATCGCTCAGCGGGTGATACTGGAACTGAAGGACAAGCTGGCACGGGAGGAAGCGCTGGGCGGCACATCCGTTAAGGGCGGCGCGCCCGCGATGGCTGCGGTGCCCCACAGCAAGAAAAATGAGGCGCAGTCGGCATTGGCGGTGCTGGGCTACGGCAGCGCGGAGATCGCCACAGCGCTGAAAGATATCGACATGGAAGCGCTGACGCTGGAGGACATCATCCGGCAGGCGCTGAAGCGCATGATGAAGTAGAGGAGGGGCGCACATGAGCATTGATTTCGGGGCGGACCTGTACGAGGAGCCTATCGTCGCCAAAACGTTTCTCAGTGAGGATGCCAACGAAGGTTCTCTACGGCCCCACACACTGGCGGAATACATTGGGCAGGAGAAGGCCAAGCAAAACCTGTCGATCTTCATTGAGGCGGCGCGGCGGCGGACAGAGTCTCTGGACCATGTGCTGCTGCACGGCCCTCCGGGACTGGGCAAGACCACACTGGCGGGCATCATCGCCCAGGAGATGGGCGTGAATATCCGCATCACCTCCGGACCGGCTATCGAGAAGCCCGGGGACCTGGCGGCGCTGCTGACGAACCTGAGTGAGAACGATATCCTGTTCGTGGATGAAATACACCGGCTGAACCGGGCGGTGGAGGAGATCCTGTACCCGGCCATGGAGGACTACGCCATCGATATCATCATCGGCAAGGGACCTTCTGCCAACTCTATCCGGCTGGATCTGCCGAAATTCACCCTGATCGGCGCCACAACACGGGCAGGGTCGCTGTCTGCACCGCTACGGGACCGCTTTGGCGTGACGCTGCGGCTGGAGCTCTACACGCCTGAGGAGCTGGCAAAAATCGTGACGCGCAGCGCCGGCATCCTGAACGTGTCTATTGAACCGGAGGGCGCTATGGAGATCGCGCGGCGGTCCCGGGGCACGCCCCGTATCGCCAACCGGATGCTGCGGCGGGTACGGGACTTCGCCCAGGTGATGGCCGACGGCGTTATCACCAAGTCCGTAGCGGACAAGGCGCTGCTGGCGCTGGAGGTAGACTATCTGGGTCTGGACAACGTAGATCGACGGATGCTGCAGGCCATTATTGAAAACTATGGCGGCGGCCCGGTAGGTCTGGACACGCTGGCGGCCACCATCGGCGAGGAGTCGGTGACGCTGGAGGATGTGTATGAGCCATACCTGATGCAGATCGGCTTTTTGACCCGAACGCCCCGAGGGCGCTGCGTCACGCAGAAGGCCTATGCACATCTGCACATTGCGTTTACGGGCCAGCAGCAGCTGGAATTGTAGTGCGCAGAGACGGTTCGGTGGAATTTTTCGGCTGTTCTCCGCAAGAAAGCCGTCAAATTTGAGTTATTTTTGACAAAGTTACACGATTGACTTGACAAATTATTTTGTAAAAAGGTATAATAGCGTATGGTGAATGATACAAGGGCTGAATATGACCATCTGCAGACGCTGAGCGACGAGGCGCTGTGCGCTCTGGTAAAGCAGGGCAGCCGCGACGCCGAGGAGATCCTAGTAGGGCGTTACCACCGTTTGGTGCGCTCCTGCGCCCGTCCGTACTTTCTGGCGGGAGGGGATAGCGAGGACCTTTTGCAGGAGGGAATGTTCGGGCTTATCAAGGCAATACGGGAGTACGAGCCAGGACACGAGGCCTCTCTGTGCACTTTTGCCGAGACGTGTATCCGGCGTCGTTTGTACTCTGTGCTGCGTGCAGCAGCCTCCGGAAAGCATTCACCTCTGAACCAAGCCGTTCCTTTGGATACCTCTTTCTTTGACGCGAATCTCTCCTTTGCCCATGTCGATCCCGAGGGTTGGGTCATCGACCGCGAAAAAACTGCTGCTCTGCTGGAAAATACGCGCAAGCTGCTGTCCGAATTCGAGGTAAAGATTTTAGGGTATTATCTGGACGGTCTCACCTGCCGTGAGATCGCAGAGACTGTGGGCAAGTCCCCCAAATCGGTGGACAACGCCGTGCAGCGTTTGCGCCGCAAAATAGCGCGGCAGCTTCTATCCGGCGATATCAGCAAAGGCTGAGCGCAATATATTTTTCTCAAAGAGAGGGTAAAATCATGTACGAAGACAAGACCTTAGTGTGCAAAGAGTGCGGCAAAGAGTTCGTTTTCACCGCCGGTGAGCAGGAGTTCTACGCTGAGCGCGGCTTCCAGAACGAGCCCCAGCGCTGCA
>ERZ773194.2230-NODE-2230-length-18787-cov-2.580451_pt1 | contig 18787 bp, 16 predicted proteins | sample MGYA00511240_ERZ773194 | MGnify/ENA primary metagenome ERZ773194 (study PRJEB29015, sample SAMEA2737774) | human gut metagenome | biome: human gut; feature: human-associated habitat; material: faeces | place: China | collected 2012 ... | reverse complement strand
TTCTTTATTTATTAGCACCGCGGCACACTCAACGTGGCTCGTCCGCGGAAAAAGGTCGAACGGGCGCACTTTTTCCAGCGCGTATCCCAGCTCCTCCAGGCGCTTGCAGTCGCGGGCGGCGGTAGCTGCGTTGCAGGAGATCATCACGATACGCTCCGGCTGCATTCCCGCGCAAGCGGTGAGCGTAGCGTCGTCGCAGCCCTTTCGCGGTGGGTCGAGGATTATCACGTCCGGACGCTCCCCGGCGCTTTCAAGCTGCTTTGCAGCCTGTCCTGCGTCGGCGCAGATGAACTCCGCATTACCTATGGAATTGCGCTCAGCGTTCCTTCGGGCGTTTTCAACCGAAAAGCTTGACGACATGCTCAAAATCGGCGGCGAACGCTATGAATACGAGATTAATCAGCTCCTGACATGCACCAAAACGCATGTGCCGATAATCGAGCACACCATAGAGACCGTGTATCTTAATAAGAATGAGACTTCTCATTTCAACACTGTAAAGGATTCATGGCGGATATACAAAACGATTTTTACGTTCGTTTTTTCAAGCTTTGTCAGCTGGGCTGCGGATTATATCCTTCTGCTTGTGTTCAATGCGATACTCGGCGGCATTACGGGCGGTGCGGCGGTCAGGCTTCTGTCATTTAATCTTCCGCCAAAGTTCTTCGCGCTTGTCGGAGCACGCACGATAAGCTCCTTGCTGAATTACTTCCTTAATCAGCGGCTTGTTTTTCAAACAAAGTCCAAGGGCAGTGTCCTGCGCTATTACATCCTTGTTGCGGCGCTTTTTGCGTTGAACTACGGTCTGCTTCAGCTTATGGGAAAAATCGGCATCGCGCTCTGGCTTGCCCAAATAATCGCACAGCTTGTGATTTACCCGCTGAGCTTTGTAATTCAGCGAAAATTTGTTTTTTGCGAGAAAAATACCGCAGCATAAAACATTGCGGTGCCGCGCGGTTCATGCCGTGTAATTTTAAGGAGATAATATATGAAAGCAAATAAGACAAAAATTATTCTTGTTGTTGTTTTGGATATAGTATTTTTTGCGGCAATACTGTTGTCGTTTGCATGGTTCCATCATGCAAAGCCGCAGAAGCTTTCACCGACAAAGACTTTCAATCCGAGGGTTTCGCCTTCCCCGAGTCCGTCGCCGGATTGGTGGATTCCGAAAGACACACCTGCCCCCGGCGAAACACCGGATCCGTCGGCATCCACTCAACCCACTGTTGCCCCCACTTCCGAACCGAACGATCTGCTTCACGGAAAATATTCCGAAAAGTTTACTTCCGGTGAGGTGGTTCGCGATGAAAACGGCTATCGCAGCGGAAATGTATGTGTTGAGATGAGCAAACACACTATGACCGTTCAGGGGCAGCCCGTATGCTACTATGTTGCCGACATTTACATAAAGGATATTACAAGCCTTCGCTGTGCAATTTCCGATTCGCCGGACAGGGATGAATGGGTGACGGAGCTTGCAGGCAAGAACAATGCAATCGTTGCAGCTTCGGGCGACTTCTTTGTTTTCAAGCGGAGCGGACTTGCGATTCGAAACGGACAGGTTTACCGCGAGGAGCTGAACAGAAGTCAGGATGTTTGCGTTGTCTATTCCGACGGCACAATGGCAACTTATTTTGCCGGTTCGGTGGATTTAGATTCGATTTATGCTAAAAACCCGTATCATGCGTTTTCGTTCGGACCAAAGCTTTTGAACAACGGCGAACCGATGACGGAATTCAACACGAGTGTTGCAACATGGAATCCGCGCTGCGCGATCGGTTATTATGAACCGGGGCATTACTGCCTTGTTGTTGTGGACGGACGGCAGAGAGGCTATTCCCTCGGGCTTGAAATGACAGAGCTTTCAAAGCTCATGAAACAGCTTGGCTGCACGGAGGCATACAACCTTGACGGAGGCATGACCGCTATGATGGCATACGGTACTGAGCTTTACTCACAGCCCTGCGGCGGCGGCAGACAGAATTGCGACATTGTTTATGTTGCGGAACCGCTGTCCTGAACGTTCGGATTCGAAACGGAAACTGAAAACTACTTGAAATTTAAAATTTAACGGGGAAATAATAATGAGAAAATCACTCTTCAATTTCAATAACAAACGCCGCGTGTTCCGCGTGCTGCTCTCTCACCTGACGGCAATGCTCGCATTGCTCGTGCTGATTTGCTTCGTTATCGACAGGTTCAACACGGCAATGGCATTTATGGACAGTGAACTTTCAAAGTGGTATATTGCGGTGCTTGCAGTCCTTGCACTCATATCATCGATACTTAACATCGTTGCGTTGTGGGTAAATCCCGACAAAATGAAGAAAAATCGAACGCCCGACAACCATTGACGGTGCAAAACGGCGTTGCCATTTGTGGATATAATTACGACTGTATGAAAAATAAAACAAAGATTTTACTTGTTGTTACGGCGGATATTCTTGTTTTTGCGATTATACTGCTGTCTTTCGCATGGTTTCATCATGTTAAACCGCAAAAATTTGATGCGAACCATGCGTTCCCTCTGCCGGAAAAACGTGAAAACCTTCTGCACGGCAAATATGAAGATAAGTTTACCGCTGACGGAAGCATTCAAAAAACCGAGAATTCCTATCGCAGCGGCAATGTATCCGTTGAGATTTTGAGCCGGGATATTACCGTCGGCGGCTATCCCGTGCACTACCACATGGCGGATATTTACATTAAGGATATTTCAAGCCTTCGCAGTGCGGTGTCGGAAGAGTCCGACAGGAGGGAGCGTGTTGAAAGCCTTGCCGCAAAACATAATGCAATAGTTGCAACTTCCGGCGATTTTTTTGTTTTCAAACAGAGCGGGCTTGAGATTCGCAATGGGTATGTCTATCGCGAAACAATAAATAAAACGCAGGACGTATGCGTTATTTATCAGGACGGAACGATGGAAACCATCCTTGCAGGGTCGGTAAATCTGACGGCGATTTATCGCAAAAAGCCCTATCAAACGTTCTCCTTCGGGCCGAAACTTCTTGACGGCGGGCAGCCGATGGAGGAGTTCAACACGAGCGTTGCCAACTGGAACCCGCGCTGTGCGATCGGCTATTACGAGCCTGGTCACTACTGTCTTGTTGTTGTTGACGGAAGACAGGAAGGGTACTCCATGGGGCTTTCAATGAAGGAACTTTCAAAGCTGATGTTTGATCTCGGCTGCAAGGAAGCATATAATCTTGACGGCGGCGAGACAGCAATGATGGCTTTTGACGGAGAACTGACTTCAAAGCCCAGCAACGGCGGAAGAGAAAACTGTGATATCGTGTATATCGGCGAACCGCTTGAATAAAGCTGCACGCAGGAATTGTTCAGAATATTCAGAGTAATACATGTATGCCGCACCGTTTTTCGGCGCGGCATTTTGAATAATTATATGCTAATATATGCTTATTAAAATACGGAGACTGACCGATGCTGTATATATCAAAATTTGAATTTCCGGATGCCGAAACCGAGACGGATTTTAGATTCGGGTTGAAAATGACATGCTATGATTCAATCTATCCGTTTGGCGTTCTTTCAGAAAAAGGGCTGACGCAGCTTGATTTTGAAGATATAACGCTGCTTTGCGGCGGCAACGGCACAGGAAAGACAACCGCACTCAATATCATTGCAGAGAAACTGAAACTGACAAGGGCATCGTTGTATAATCGCAGCTGCTTTTTCGAGCGTTACCTTGAGGATTGCAGTTTTATATGCGAACTTGAAATTACTCCGCACAGCAGGATTATCACGAGTGACGATGTATTTGATTTTATGCTTGATCTCCGCAGCCTTAACAGCGGGGTTGACAGGCGGCGCGATGAACTGTTTGATGAATATCTTTCGCTAAAACACAAAAAATCAAGTGTTCGTTCACTTGAGGATTATGAGGCTCTTAAGCGGCTCAACACGGCGCGCAGCAAGACCGCTTCGGGATTTATTCGCAGGAGCTTACCGGCAGGCTTGCGTGAACGGTCAAACGGGGAAAGCGCATTCATGTATTTCCAAAACAAAATTGAGGAAAATGCTCTGTATCTGCTTGATGAACCCGAAAACAGCCTTTCTCCGGAAAAACAGATTGAACTGCTTCAGCTTATTGAGGACAGCGCAAGGTATTTCGGCTGTCAGTTTATAATTGCGACTCATTCCGCAATTATGCTTTCCGCCCGAAACGCAAAGATTTATGATTTTGATTCATTCCCGGTGGGAGTTTGCGCATGGCAGGATATTCCGAGTGTTCGCTGTCAATATGAGTTTTTCAGGAAGCATGATGCCGAGTTTGAATAATCATCGGACGGAACCATTCAGAAAAATCGGCAAATTTAAATCTCACGAAAATAAGTCATTCGGAGTATTTCAGGCATTAATCAGCAAATTCATAGCCGTCACTCGGCGAGGGCTGCCTGCCTGTTTCATCGAACAAAAGCTTTCCGATGGGCGAATCGGACCTTGCGCCCTGCTCGATGAACCATTCTGACGGGATATAAATCGTCGGTTCGATTGTCGGATCGGCGATAAGTTCATATTTTCGATAGCAGAGCAAAATTCCGCAGTCATAGAACATGAACATGCGATCCGAATAAATCGGTTCAGGCAGACAAATGACAGTATCACCAAAATTCGAAACTGCGGTTTCGTATGCTTTTTTACCGAAATCTGCCGCAAAATCATCGCTGAACGCAACACCGAAACAATCGTCAACGGAAAGAATCCGCCCCGATAAGATATCTATGTTTATCGGTCTTGTTTCAAAAACCGCATATCCGTTAACGGTCGGAACATCGTAATCCGCATTGAGTTGTTCGAAGGGAACATAAACGCACATTTTGATTGAAAGCAGGTCGTTATCGTTATACATAACATCGTAAGTTATGTACCTGTCAGCAGGCTGCTCACGCGCATACTCCACGAAGGCTGTTTTCACGGCAGCGTTCACAAGGGCGGAGTTTCTGCAAACGAAAACAGGGCATACAACATAGCAGCCGGATGTTCTCACATGCTCTTCAAACCCGACATATGGCGTTTTGCTTTCCGAAGTCTGATTTTCGGGAACGTCGGCCGTCGGCTGAACCGATGCAGCGGAGAAAACGTTCACACCGACAGCGGATGATGCACCGGAGGCGGCGGAAAGCGTGAAATATGAACCCGACCGCTCCCTTACGTTGTGCATCTGCGGTTGTGCCGTTTGCGTGTCGAAACGGATTTGCTGCGATTGAGCATATGTTGAACAGGCGAAACAAGGCAAAACCGCAGCGGCCGCTGTCAGCATTGCAAAGAATCCCGCCGGAATGCGCGGAATGCGGCGGATAGTGTATTGTGTTTTTGTGTTGAGATTCATATCGAATGCCTCGCCGTACATATGCTTGATGCAGCTCAACGACCGAATAAGCCTGCCCTTTTATGTGCAGTTTACTTAATAATCATAAGCTCGCTGTCCGAAATCGCATGTTCAATCATTTCGGAGAAATCAACCTTTGCTTCGCTTGCGCGCAAATCCTCAAGCACAGGTTTTGTCACGGGATGCTTGGGAACAAACACGGTGCAGCAATCCTCATAGGGAAGGATGCTTGTTTCGTATGTTCCGATTTTCCTTGACAGATCCATAATATCATCCTTGTCGAAACCGATGAGCGGACGGAAAACAGGAATGGTCACGGCGTCGTTGGTGACGCAAAGGCTTTCAAGCGTTTGACTTGCAACCTGTCCGAGAGCTTCGCCCGTGATGAGTGCACGTGCGCCTTCCTTTTCGGCAATGCGCTGCGCAATCTTCATCATAAGCCGGCGCATGATGACGGTGGTCTCTTTACTCGGACATTGCTCGTAGATGGTCATTTGGATATCCGTGAAAGGAACAAGGTGCAGCCGAATCGGTCCTGCATAGCGTGAAAGCAGGCGGGTCAGGTCAACAACTTTGTCGCGTGCGCGCTCGCTTGTGTAGGGATAGCTGTAAAAATGAACCGCACTCAGTATAAGCCCACGTTTTGCCATCATATAACCTGCGACCGGGCTGTCAATGCCGCCGGAAATGAGCAGCGTTGCGCGTCCTGCGGTGCCGACAGGCATTCCGTTTGCGCAGGGAATCTCCTCGCAATACAGGTATGCTCTGTCGCGTATTTCAACGGAAAGAGAAACCTCGGGTTTGTGAATGTCAACACGCACGGATGGGTAGCGTTCGAGAATCAGATGCCCGAGTTCGCGGTTGATCCCGTCCGAATTCATAAAATAGTGCTTGTCCGAACGGCGGGCAAAAACCTTGAAGCTGAAATTCGGATTTTTTTCAATCTCTTTGTCCATAAGCATATATGCCGTGCTGCATACACTCTGCCAATCCTTATCAACGGCAAGCGCGGGACTGACGGAGTGAATGCCGAACACGCGGGTGAGCCTTGAGATTGCTTCGTCAAACTGTACATCCGGAATATCCATAACATATATTCTGCCGTGTTCGCGGTCGATTCTTGAGGGAATGCCGCGAAGGGCGGAACGCATGTTGTCAACGAGCTTCTGCTCAAAATAGGGACGATTCAGCCCCTTAAGATGAATTTCGGTGTAGCGAACAAGAATAACTCTTTCCATTTTATAATACCTTTCGTGTTTATCTTCCGAGTGGAACGTTTTTGGGTTAAACTTTCGAGTGTGCTTTATCTCCTGCGGAACCGTCGAAGCAGGGAGAGGCTGTCCTCGATCATCTGAGCGGCCGCATCGGCTTCTGCCTCGGTGTTGTCGGCGCCGAAGCTGAAACGGATTGCGCCGTCCTGCCTGTCGCCGGTGATTCCCATTGCGGTTAAAATGCGGTTTTTGCCGCGGTTCCTTGCCGCACAGGCGGAGCCGGTTGAAACAAGCAGGCCTTTGTCCATTAATGAATGCAGCAGAACCTCACCGCGCACACCGAGAAAGCTGATGTTCAAAATATACGGTACACTGTCGCTTATTTCGGGTCCGTTGAGCTTTATATCCTTGATTCGGGACAAGTTGCTGTAAAGGCGGTGTTTGACGCGGGTCATGTTTTCGAGCCTTTCGGTGCGGTTGTCCGTCCAAAGTTTTGCGGACACGTCAAGAGCCATGATTGAAGGCACGTTCGTGGTTCCGGAGCGAAGATTGTTTTCCTGCCCTCCGCCCGTTTGTCCGCCTTTGAAGCGCGTTCCGCGGCGCACATAAAGTCCGCCTATGCCTTTAGGAGCGTTAAGCTTATGTCCGCTGAAGGAATACATGTCGCATTGCACGGCGGGCATTTTGATGTATGCCTGCACACCGTCGCAATGGAAAACCGCTGAGGGGCTTTTTTCGCGCACGAGGTGATATATGCCGTTGATATCATTCACGGCGCCGACCTCGTTGTTGACGTGCATGATGCTCACATAGCCCGTTGATTCGGTAAGGGCGGCGGAGAGTTCATCCATGCGCACACACCCGGTTTTGTCAACGCCGACAACAACAACATCGTATCCCTGCGCTTTAAGCGCGGCAAAAGGCTCAAAAACGGAGGGATGCTCAACTGCGGATGTTATGATGCGGCATTTGTCGCGGCGCATTGCAAGTGTCCCGGAGAGGGCGATATTGTTGCTTTCCGTTCCGCCGCTTGTAAAAATAAGCTCGGATTGCTCCGCATTAAGGTAGGATGCAAGCCTTGCTCTTGCAGCGTTGACATCCCGCTCGACAGAAACGGCGGGGGAGTATGCAGCTGCCGGGTTATAAAACTGCTCGGTCATGTATCGAAGAGCCGTGTTTGCAGCCTCGGGGCAAACCGGCGTTGTCGCACTGTTATCAAAATAAATCATATAAATTACCAACCTGTTGTTTATTGAGCAATCGCCGGATGCAGTGCCTTAAGACACAATGCCAGCAAATGCACGTTCGGCATGTCCGGCGATTACTAAATAAATATGCTGTCAATTCCGCTTTTGTTAAGAATGCCGTTCGAAGGGAGTTTCAAAGCAGCACACGACTCCGATTTATCCGTTGGGGAATGTCGGTTCATCCGTGGGTTCGGCGGGCTGATTCGGAGGCGGATAAAGTGCGCTCAGCACATCGTAATTCCGCTTCAGTTCGCTCATATACTGACTGATGAGCGCAGCATCGGATTGTGCAATTGCATTTTGCAGCTGCGTGATTCCGCCTTCGAGAATGTGGCGCGCCGTTTCTGTCAGTGTCTGAACGGTGTCAAGATAATGGCGCACAGTCGCAATAAGCTCGTTTGAACGCGCAATAAGCTCATCGAGCGGAATATCCGTCCCGCCGCCGGTGTGTACCGTGCAGCATTCAAGATGTTCCGCGTTGCTTATGAATTCGTCTGCGGTAAGATCCGTGCGCACCGCGTTAGGCATGTATTGATAGAGTTTATCGTTGCTCAGTCTTGCATAAAGCGATGTTGAAGGAATCAGCACAATGCATTTTGCATAGCGTGATTCGGCGGGGCAATGCTGCCCTGCCGGCATTTCGGAATCCTTGCAGTACACAACGGTGCAGTGCATATCACAGTATTCAGTGGGCATTTTTTCAACCGCGCACCAGTCGGTAAGCGGAGGGTTGTTCGTGTCGTGCAGACATTCTTCGGTGGCAAGCTTGCCCGAAACCGGGCAGATCGTGGCTTGGGTCAATCCGATGTCGGACGGGGAAACATCGAGGAGCGGACGGTCCGAGAAACCATCATGCACCTTACTCATGAAAGCCTGCCAAAGCGGAGCGGCACTGTTGCCGCCGGTCGAGCCGGAGGCAAGCTTTTCGGAATACTTGTCATGGCCGATCCAGAGGGAAGCGGTATAGTAACCGGTGAATCCGGCGAAATAGACGCTTGTGTAATCATCATTTGTGCCGGTTTTGCCCGCAACGGTGATACCGGGTATGATTGCGCTTGTGCCCGTGCCGGAAGAAACAACGTCCTTCATCATGTCGGTGAGCATAAATGCGCTGGATTCTTCAAAAACGCGCCGCGTCTTCTGATAGTCGCGCGCATCGATAACGATGCTGCCGTCCTCGGCAACAACGGTCGTGAAGGAGATGGGTTCCATATACATGCCGCCGTTGGAAATGCAGGCATATGCGGCTGCCATTTCAAGCGGAGTGATTCCGCTGGTGCCGAGTGCAAGACCCGGGCCGTCAACGTTGATTCGTGAAGGATCAACACCGAGCCGCTCAAGGTACTTTGCACTGAGTTCGGGGGTCACAATGTCGAACAGAATCCTTGCGGCAACAATGTTGAGCGAGGATGTGATGCCTCGGCGAACGGAAGTCAGTCCTTCCCAACGACGCGAACCGATTTTCGGGTATCCTCTTTCACCGCCGTAACCGTCGATTGCAAGTTCGGAATTCAGCACGCATGTTGCCGGCGTTGCGCCCATGTCGAGCGCGGGACCGTAAACCGCAAGCGGCTTGATGGATGAACCGACAGGCATACTGCTCTGGTAAGCGCGGTTGAGCTGCCGTTTCTGAATCGGCTCTTCGCGTCCGCCGACCATGGCAACGATATAGCCCGTGTGCTGATCGATAATGACCGATGCCGCCTGCGGCTGCGCACTTGTGATGCCGGAATTGGGGTCTGTAATTTCAGATGCAGCCGAATTGCGCAGACGGGGATAATTCTGCCATTCGGTAATGGTTTGCTGAACGGTGTTCTGAATGTCCGGCTTAACTGTCAAATAAATGTGGTATCCGCCGGTGCGCAGTTCCCTTTCGATTTCGGCACGGTTTGCAGGCGTGTCCGCAAGGTCACGCGCTTCAAGCATGTGCGTCACAACATCGTAAACACCGTATTCAACAAAATATGCCATGTCATAGAGCTGCTTTTGAGCGCTTACTTCAAGGATGTTGACATGTTCAACAAGTGCGGCGTCGTATTCGGCGCGCGTTATGAAGCCCTCATCATACATTGCTTTAAGAACAACATTCGTCCTGTCGTTGGTTATATCCATTTTGTTGCGTCCGCTGCTGTAAAACCGTTTATAGGTGTTCGCACGGGGATTGGTAACGTTCGGCTTTTGAACCATGCCCGCAAGCATTGCGCATTCGCGAATGGTCAATTCATCGAGTTCCTTGCCGAAATAGTCTTTTGCGGCTGTTTTAAAGCCGTAGTTGGAGTCGCCGAGGTAAACATCGTTCATATAGGCTTCAAGTATTTTGTCCTTTGAAACGGTGCTTTCAAGCTCATATGCAAGGTATGCTTCCTGAATTTTGCGCTTATAACTCTGAACGTTGGAAAGTACTTTGTTTTTGATAAGCTGCTGGGTGATTGTTGAGCCGCCGTGGGTGTTGGTGTTGCGCAGCGTGTTGATAACAGCCGAAAAAAGCCGCTTGAAATCAAGGCCGCTGTGTTTATAAAAGCGAACATCTTCAACCGCAATAAGCGCATTTTTAAGATTGTCGGGAATTTCGTCGATATTTGCCCAATCGCGGTATTCCATGCTGGCAAAGGTCGTTATCATATTTCCGTTGCCGTCATAGATGTAGCTTGTGCGGTCGCTTTCCGTGAGCGCGGAAATATCAAGCGTCGGCGTGGTGTCGATATATGCTTTTGCAATGCCGAGCACAAGGCCGAGTCCGATGAAACCACAAAGTATTCCCGCAACAACAACAAGTTTTATGACTGTGAACACGATGGCGAGCAAGGTTGAACGCGGTCGTTTGCGCGGCGCAAAAACTCCCTGCGGCGCATCCGCTTTGTTCGGCGAAGTGCGTTCTGCACGGGAATGATTTTTGTTATTCGGTTTTGAATGCATTGATTCGTTTGCTCCTTTTTTGTCTGAAAACAGTTTGGCAAAAAAACTGCGCACGGAAGCGAAGGTTTTTTTGAAAAAACCCGAATTCCCGCCGTCGGCGGGTTCTCCGTTCGCATTTGTCGCCGCAGCGGGACTCTCAAAAACGAGAGTGTCGCCGTCCGCTGCGCTGTTATGTTCATTTTTGAAATTATCCATCTCAAAATACCTTTCGCATATTTTCCCATTCAAATTATACCACAGTGTGCACCGCTTGGCAAACCGAACATCAAATATTTGCAGTTTTGCCGCAAATATCCGCAATTATCCGCGTTTGCTCCCGCATTGCGGGTAACACTCATGCCGTGTGCGGAATATTTTAAAAAGAAAACGATAAAAAGGAGGGAATGCAATGTCGGACTGCACGGGGGGCGAAAGCAATGCTGTTGTAAGGAAAAGAAACGGAAAACGCCGCTTCCGAAGAGTGCACGGTGTAAAATCAGCCAATATCCGCAGGATACAAAAACCGAATCTGCATTTTGGCCTGCGGGGTATAATCTGTGCTGCGGCTGCGCTGTTTATTGCGTTCGCAATCCTGTTTGACTCGGCGTTTTCCGTGCCGCTGCGCGCTCTTGCAGAGGAAAAGGCAGCCCGGCTTGCAGCGGAACTGCTGAACTCTGCGGTATTGGAAGTCATGGGAGCCTATTCGGAGAAACATGATCCTTCCGAACTTGCAAAAGTGCAGCGAAACGAGAGCGGTGCGGACATTCTTTTTATTGACGCCGTGAAAATTAATCTGCTTGCGGCGCAAATAACCGATTGCGCCCAAATTCGGCTTCGGGAGCTTTCAAATGCTTCTGTCGGCGTATCACTCGGGACGGCAAGCGGAATTTCATTGTTTACCGAAAAAGGCCCTTGTATAAGCGTCGGGATTTCTCCTGCGGGAAGAATCGATTCCGGACTTTCCGCTGCATTTTCTCCTGCCGGAATCAACCAAACAAGATATTCGGCATATCTAAAACTGACTGCAAACATTCGGATAATACTTGCCTCATTTGAAAAACATATCGCCGTGTCCCATACCGCCGCACTTTGCGAAACCGTTATTGTGGGCGATGTGCCGCAGGCATACACAAACGTTGAATCGGTTGATGACGCATTGAACCTTTTGCCGTCAACGGGCGATACAGAGTAAGTATTGACGGGAATTTTTGTGATAAAATATCAGACATACATCAACACTGCGCGAAAAAATCCGTCAATTAAAAATATTAATTGATGTTTTTTTCGCAACGGCTGCAAATCCGTAACATGCCGCGTAAACAGCTTGAATTTCGGGAGAAAATTATTAATGTTAAAATTTTTAGAAAAAAATAAAAAAACACTTGCACTATCCGGCAATATATGGTATGCTTGACTCGAAGAGCGGAAGAGAGCCGAAACGAGGGCGATCGATCCGATTTTCAAAAGCTCCAAGCCGCAGTTCCTCGGGTCTTTGTGCATTCCGGCTGTGCTGACAACAAAGACTTCCCCGTTTCCGATCTCCGCCCGATAAATGTTTTGGCTTGCAAAACTCATTTTTGACCGGGAACGGTTCAATCGACAGCAATCGGGCAAACTATCACCATACCATTACTAAGGAAGGAGAAGAGAACAATTACTAAGGAAAAGGAAGGAGAAGAGAACAATGCGTGTGAAGAAACTGTTGGCGATGTTCCTTTTGGTTCTGTTGCTTTGTCAGCCGATGCTTGCTTTGCAGTCGCTTGCTTCAGCTGAATCAAGCGGTTATTCCGAAGAGCCGAGTATTGTGCGGGAACTTACAGAACTCAGGAGCACCGACTCAAGCACCTTCCTGCGGGATGACGGCACTTATGAATGCGTCATCTATTCGGAAGATAAATTCTACCGTAACGCAGGCGGAGAAATGACCGAGATTGACAATTCGATTGTCAATACAAACTTCACAAGAAACAGTTTGAACTACAGGTTTGCCAACGCTGCAAACGATGTACGCTTCTTTTTCGCCGACGGGGAAACTTCCTCGGTGTCGGCGGACTATGACGGGCACTTCGTTTCATTTATTCCGATTAACGCGAATAATGTTATTGCAGTGAAAGATGCACAGTATCAGCACAAAACCATCGGAGGTTACAGTTTGCACGGCAAAAACACCGTTGCTTATCCAAATCTGTTCAAAAATGCGGATTTCGTGTATGCAGCAAACAGCGATTGCCTGAAGGAGTATATCATCATGAAAGGTGCCGATGCTCCGCTGACATACAGCTTCTTTGTTGAATCCGATTGCGAAATTCTGCAAGCTGAGGACGGTTCAGTTCGCTTCAGCGACAGTTTCGGAGAATGCGTGTTCGAACTCGAAAAGCTCTTTGCTGTTGATTCTGCGGGGGCATACACCGATGAAATGAGTTTCACGTTGTCGCCGGTACGGGAGGGGACAATAATCTCTTTCTCCGTTCCGCAAAGCTTCATCTCTGATTCCGAACGGGTTTTCCCTGTATTGATTGATCCTTCGGTAATGGTAACCGGTAAGAACAAGACACAGGATGCCTTCGTTTCAAGCAAAAACTCTGACACAAATTATTATGTTGATCAGTATTTGCGAACAGGCAGAAGCAGCTCATACAACATCAGCCGAACTTATATCCGTTTTACCATTCCGTCAACTGTCGGCGGCACTGTCACAAATGCATATTTGCGAATGGAAAAACAGGGCGGTTCAACTCCGCAGACCCGCGCATACCGGGTTACTTCAAGCTGGTCTTCAAAAAACATAACTTGGAACACAAAACCCGGAAACTCAACAACCGATGTTTCCACTGTTGCAGCTGCCGACAGCGGGAACTGGTTCAAAATGGGCGTAACGTCAATCGTTCGTGATTGGGTCAGCGGAGCGCGCTCAAACTACGGCTTTGTTGTAAAAGACAATACCGAAAGCGGAACATCCCAATGGACAACCTTTTACAGTTCCGATGCTGAATCTCCGCACAAGCCGGAGCTGCACATAACGTACACTGCAAGTCCGATCAGCATAGATCGCATGTATTCAACTTATGCAATGACGGCAAAGTATCGTGACAAGCTGCAATACAACATGAATTGCTACGGATATGCAATGCATGTTCATGCAACAGTTGGAACTGGCTCCAACTCATATAAACAGCAGCCCGGGGAGTTTATTCGGGATAATCAGAGATTCGAAGACCTCAACCAAGAAAGATATCAGTATTTGCATGGCCCGAATGCAACTCCGACTGCTGCTCTGAACTATCTCGAACAGAAGATGATGGGTGATTTTGCGGAAATGCGAAGCAGAGATGGTGCGGAATGGGTCGTAACGCAAACAACACAAACTGCATCCGTTCCAGCCGGGTACAGAAAGATAGCTTTGACCATCGGTATTGCGCACGACTATCATTTCTATATGCGGCACAGTGACGGAACATGGTCGCATAAACCCGGAGACGCTGAGGTAACCAATTTGTCGTTTGACACTCGTGTCGTTATTACTGACAGCAATATTGCAACTGCGGCAAGGGAAGGGAGGTATGATGACGGTGTGCGCTATTATCTGATAAAGAAATCGCCGATAATTGATTATGTGCATGGGAACGGGCACAATGAAGATTCGTTGTACACACCGTTTTCGTTCAAGGATAAGGCGGGAGAAACGCTGAAAACAAGTACAACGATCAGCGGAACATCTTTCTCTGCAATGTTTGACTATCTCGGAGATATCGATTGCTATGCATTCACTCCTGCATCGAGCGGTGAGTACACGTTTTCGACATCGATTGATACGTCGGCGTATAGTGTTACATTAGCCGTATACGACACTTACGGGAACAAGCTCAAAGAAATCGTTTCCACAGGAACTTCAAGCTTAACCGTAAGCATGCAGCAGAATACCCGATATTTCATCGAAGTATCGGATTCCGGCGGGAAGATACGCAATTACACTTTATACTACAATAAATAATTCAAGGAGGAATTTATTATGAAAAAGAAAACTCTTACCATCATCATCGCACTTGCATGTGCGGTTGCGCTCGCTCTCGGCTGCATTGTTGCTCATGCAGTCACTTCGGACAGAAGCAAAGCTTCCGAGCAGGAACAGGATGTTTCCGAAAGGGTTGATGCTGTGAACGAGCAGGAACAGGACGATTCCGAAAAGGTTGATGCCGCAAACGATGAAGTGATTAACACCATCAGGAACAGGAGCTACGGTGACGGAATGTCACTTTATGAGTACTGCTGTGCGCATGCTTCCGATGAGCAGAGGCGGCAGCTCGAAAGCTTTGAAATGGGTTATAAAGGGGCTACGTCAGAGCTGCTTAGAGAGGGTTATATCAGGCAGATTGAGACGATAATGGGAGCGCTCCCGTCGGACACTCCGAGACTGACGGTTGAACAGGCAAGAAGCATTTACTTTGAGGTTCGGGCGGAGGGCTACGGTCTCGGCTCGAGGGAACTTGAAATGGAGTTGATAAGGCGTTATAACGAGATCGCCGGAGCTCCCGATTACGATGGCGGATGCGGAGAATACATTACCGTCTATTCCTGCAATCCGGAATTTACCGAGGGGATAATCATCGTTTGCGGTTCGATCGGGATTTTTAACCCGAGTCTTACCCCTTACGCCGGTTATATAGACATTGTTGAATAAGTCTTCTTAACGAAAAGGAGGACAACGGCATGAACAGGAAAACTCTTACCCTCATAATCGCGCTTGTATGTGCAGTTGTGTTTGTATTGGGCTGCACCGGCACTTCGGGCAAAAATCCGAGTACTGCCGCTCCGACAGAACAGGCTCAGCTTCCGACGGAAGCTCCGGATTACAGTGATTTGGATGTTTGGAAAAGTGTGAATGTCTGGTCAAAGGCATATGGCTCGCTGTATGAATACTGTATGGCTCGTGCCGACGATGAGCAGAAGCAGAAGCTTAAAAACATTGAGCTGAGTTTTCAAGGCATTGGGTCTGAGAGGAACTACACAAAGCAGATACTGCAAATCATTGGGGATCTTCCGGAGGATGTGCCGATGCTCACACTTGAACAGGTGCATGAGGTGTTTGCAAATCTGCCCGAAAACCGTTCTTCGGAGAACGGGTATCAGAACGTGACTAAGAAGCTTAATGCAATCACCGGCGCCCCCGACTATGAGGGCGGAAGCGGAATCGGATTTAAAATATACTTCTTGAACAGTGAACACACACAGTATCTTATCGTTTGGGACGATTATTATGCTGCTGTCAGAAGTGTTGCCGAGGGCGAACCCGGCTACACAATCGATGAGGAGCTGTTCGGCGGAAGCGGTGGAAAAAGTCAAAACTGAATCGTTCAGCCGAACGCATGAACCCTGCCCCCGGACGGCTTATAACCGTCCGGGGCATTCTTTTGTGCGGCACGAAAAAATAAAAGGCGAGTCGATATTGCCCGAATATACTTTCATTTTGTTCGCTGCTCTCATTGAATGCACGGGGCTTGTCTGCTATAATTACGATAGCAAAAAATTTTGATGAGGGGGAGCTTCTTAGAATTATGAACTCAACCAACGGTATCATAACTGTTTTTGCCGGCTCCGCAAGCAGGCCGTTTGCACAGAAAATGTGTGATTATCTCGGCGTTGAACTCGGCAAATCCACAACCCATATTTTTTCCGAGGGCGGGATCTACGTCCGCGCCGATGAATCCATCCGCAACAAGGATGTTTACATTGTTCAATCCATCGGCAAGGATCCTAACAATGCGTTCACTGAGCTTATTTTTTGGATAGATGCGTTCAAGCGCGCAAGTGCAAACTCAATAACCGCAATTATTCCTTATTTCGGCTATGCAAAAGCCGACAAAAAGGATGAACCCCGTGTTTCCATCCGCGCAAGGGTCTGTGCGGACTGCATCGAGATGTGCGGTGCCGACAGGGTTGTTACAATGGACCTTCATGCGGCTCAGGTTCAGGGTTTCTTCTCGAAACCCGTCGATCACCTTTATGCAAGTGCATTGCTCTGCGAATATGCGCGGCACCTCGGCATTGTTAATGAAAATCTCGTTGTCGTTTCTCCCGATGCGGGTTCGGCAAAGCGTGCAAGGGCATACGCAAACATTCTCGGCTGCAATGTTGCAATCGGCGACAAGGTTCGCATCGGCCACGACGAAAACCCCAATGCACTTGAGATTATCGGCGATGTAAAAGGCAAAACCTGCATGGTCGTTGATGATTTCACAATCAGCGGCAACACCCTCTGCAAGGTTGCATACGGCCTTATGGACAAGGGCGCGAAAGAAATTTATGCGTTCCTTTCCCATGCGATCGTCAAGGAGGACGCTGTTAAGCGCATTGAAGAAAGCCCCATCAAGATGCTTGTCACAACCGATACCGTTGACAACACCGATGTGCTTAAAAATTCAAAGAAAATCAAAGTTGTTTCCGCCGCGCCGCTGTTTGCGGAAGCCGTGCGCACCATTCACGAACGTGAACCCATGGCATACATGTTCGAACATTTGCCCGCACGCCTTATGGAAATGAGCTTTGAGGATACCGATAAATAAATCGTGTGCTTCATTGCACTTTCTTTCGAATGCAGTCCGTCGCCGGCAACCGGCGGCGGATTGCGTGGCATTACAGTAAAATCAAGCGAATACAGCAATTTCGAAAACGGATTCAAACGGAGCTATGCAGGACCTTTTTTCAAACAATGTTTCAAAATCCGCTCCGCTTGCGGACAGAATGCGCCCGCAAACGTTGGATGAATTCATAGGACAAAGGCATATTGTGGGCGAGGGCTGCCTTCTTCGGCGCGCCATAAAAATCGATGCACTTCAAAGCAGCATATTTTGGGGTCCGCCCGGCTGCGGAAAAACAACGCTTGCTTCAATAATCGCAAACACAACGCGTTCGAACTTTGTAAAGCTTAATGCCGTGACGTCCGGAGTTAAAGAGGTTCGCGAGGTCATTGCCGAGGCCGAAAATAATCTGCGCCTTTACGGAAAGGAAACTTTCCTGCTCTTGGATGAATGCCACAGATGGAGCAAGGCACAGTCCGACTCCGTTCTGCCCGCGCTTGAAAGCGGCACGATTAAATTCATCGGCTCAACCACCGAAAACCCGATGATTTCCATGACGGGCGCAATAGTCAGCCGATGCAGACTGTTCCAATTTTATCCTTTATCGGAAAAAGATGTTATGCAAGCGATGACGGCTGCTCTTAATAACGCGGAAAAAGGGCTCGGCATGTACAAAACATCGGTTGATGAAGCGGCAATGATGCATATTGCCCGCATTGCAAACGGAGATGTGCGCTGCGCACTGAATGCGCTTGAGCTTGCGGTGCGAACAACCGAACCGTCTGCAAACGGAGTGATACATATCACGGCTGAAATTGCGGCTGAATCAATTCAGCAAAAAGTCATTAAATGCGATGAACAGCAGCTGTATGATATGCTCTCCGCATTTTGCAAATCCCTCCGAGGCGGGGACAGCAATGCCGCACTTGCGTGGTTTGCAAGGCTTATCTATGCGGGGCTTGACCCGCGGATTATCTGCCGCAGGATCATTGCGCATGCTTCCGAAGATGTCGGCATGGCGAACCCGACCGCAATGCAGCAGGCTGTTGCGGCGGCGCAGTCACTTGAATTCATCGGAATGCCGGAGGCAAGGCTCAGCATTGCACAGGCGATCGTTTTTGTTTGCGAAAGTCCGAAATCCAATTCCATAGTTCTTGCTGTTGACGGTGCATTTGCCGAAGCGGAGAAGACGATTGACGAACCTGTTCCGATTCATCTCAGAGATACGTCATACAAGGGCGCAAAACAGCTTGGGCACGGCGCAGGGTATAAATATCCTCATACCCGAATCATAAAGTGGAGCAAAAATACATGCCGCCTTCAGTTGAAGGACATGTTTACTATGTTCCGACAGATATGGGCATTGAATCGAGAATCAAGCAGACTCATGAACGAAAAGGCAGGATTTAGATTCAATAACACAAGGGAATAATATATTGACACATTCGCCCAGATTTATCTTTGATGAATGCGACGGATGTGTTATTATATATGTGCAGCGGTTCGGAC
>ERZ773194.2228-NODE-2228-length-18799-cov-2.939074_pt1 | contig 18799 bp, 18 predicted proteins | sample MGYA00511240_ERZ773194 | MGnify/ENA primary metagenome ERZ773194 (study PRJEB29015, sample SAMEA2737774) | human gut metagenome | biome: human gut; feature: human-associated habitat; material: faeces | place: China | collected 2012 ... | reverse complement strand
GCTGACTGATATAGTGGAGCAGGCATCTCTTTTTTCATGTGTATATTTATCCGATTTTTAATTTAAATTTCTGTACATCTCTTTCTGAATCGACACGTTCAATTAAAGCACCAAGACTTCTTAACTTTCCTTCAAAATCTTCGTACCCTCTCTGAATATATTCAATGTCCTCAATTTCGGAAATGCCTTCCGCTGCAAGTGCTGCAAGTACAAGTGCCGCACCCGCACGTAAATCCGGTGCTGCAAGCTGTGCGCCTGTAAATCCGGATACACCTTCGATATAAGCGGTGTTACCCTCTACCTTAATCTTGCTGCCCATGCGGTTTAATTCGTCTACATATTTAAAACGGTTTTCAAAAATGCTTTCCGTTACCATGCTTGAACCGTTGGCAAGTGCAAGAACAACTGCCATCTGTGGCTGCATATCCGTTGGAAATCCCGGATACGGGAGTGTCTTTACATTGGTAGATTTTAATTCTTCACTGCCAATAACACGTACGCTGTCATCACCTTCAATGACCTGACATCCGATTTCAAGCAGCTTTGCAGATAAAGATTCCAGATGTTTTGGAATGACATCTCTTACCGTAATATCACCTTTGGTTGCTGCTGCCGCAAACATAAATGTTCCCGCTTCAATCTGATCCGGAATAATCGAATACGTCGTACCGTGCAGACGGGAAACGCCTTTAATACGGATAACGTCTGTTCCGGCACCTTTGATATTCGCGCCCATTGCATTTAAGAAGTTCGCTACATCTACGATATGCGGCTCTTTTGCTGCATTTTCAAGAATCGTATCGCCTTCTGCCATGCAGGAAGCTAACATCAGGTTAATTGTTGCGCCGACTGTCACGACATCAAAATAAATGTGGCTGCCCACAAGCTTTTCTGCCTTTGTATGAATCTTTCCGTAGGAAATATCCACTTCCGCACCCAAAGCCTTAAAGCCCTTGATGTGCTGGTCAATCGGACGGCTTCCGATATTACATCCGCCCGGAAGAGCCACCTGGGATTCCTTATACTTTCCAAGCAGTGCGCCCAGTAAATAATATGACGCCCTGATTTTCTTAATATATTCGTAATCTACATTAATATCACTGATAGAACCACCGTTAATCTGAACGGAATTATTGTATACATAAGTAACCTTTGCACCAATCCCCTCAATTGCCTGTAAAAGTACACGAATATCCCGTACATTCGGCACGTTTTCTATCGTTACCGTTTCATCTGTCATAATCGCAGCAGCGAGAATGCCGAGTGCTGCATTCTTTGCTCCACCTATGGAAACTTCTCCTTGAAGGCGTACTCCACCCTTAATCACATACTGTTCCATTGTTATGCACCTCTATCTTATCTATATCAACTTCATTATTATTTTCAACATATTCTGTTAAATTATAACATAAACATCACATTTGTAAAGAGTACAGCCAAAAAAACCTTGCGAAAATAGCTTTGTTTTGCAAAGGCGCATTTACAGTATATGCTTTATCTGATACATAAGAACTATCTTTTACTGAATAAAGCGCAGTGGATTTACGGTGCTGCCGTTTATCCACAGCTCAAAATACAGACACGGTTCATCGCAGTTTCCGGTACTGCCGCTGTTGGCAATCAGCTGTCCTGCTGTCACATTCTGCCCTTTTACCACACCAATTGCATCAAGGTGTCCATATCTTGTTACGGAGCCGTCTTTATGTGTAATGTCAATACAATATCCGTAATCTGCATACCATCCGGTACGTGTCACCGTACCCTCTGCTGCCGCATAAACAGATGTCCGCTCTTTTGCAAGCCAGATGACACCGTTATTTACATTTCCGCCAAACTGTCCGGAAACCGGTAACCCATACGCACTGTCTGACTGCGTACCCACTGAAATCACCTGTGGCTGCGATTCTGTCTGGACTTTTTCATCTATAATCTTCGTATCTGTCCGTCTTCCATTAATATAGGAAACCTCTGCCGTAACCTTTCTGGTTCCTGTGCTTCCTTCTTCCTCTATCGTATTCTTACCCTTCTGTGCTTCCTCATCCTGTATATACTGCGGTGTTGCACGATACGCCTCATCATATGTTTCACGCTTTGTCATCACAACAGACAGCAGGGTTTCCGGTACAGAAAGTGTTATCATCTCACCCTCTGCAAGCACCGAATCCGTATCCAGCTGCGTATTCCATTCGTAAATCTGTTCTTTATCAATTCTGTAATCGGAAGCGACGGATTCAACGGTTTCTCCCGCCTTTACTTCATATAACACACGGTTTTCTGATGATTTTGTCACTGCTTCGTAAGCCGTGTCCACATTGACAATCCCGGTCTTTGCAAGAAGCACTTCGCTGACAGTTACATTCTGCGCAAAATCAATGGATGTAATCCCGTCATGCACGACCGTTCCGTCTTCCTGTGTCGTGGATGCCTGTCCGCTTAGTACCGCAGATACGATGTCTTTGCTGGCATCCGTCTGGGTCTTTTCAAAGCTGACAGTATAATCTCCGCTGCTGCCTGTGGCATTTAACTGCACCGTATACTCTTTTTGGGTGTCATACTGCTGTTCCACACGGGAAAGCAGCGTATACACATCATCCAGACTCGCAAGTGTAACCGTTGCATCGTCCATTCTGACCATATAGGCAATCTGTGAATTCACATCTGTTATACTGGAAAATAATGCACTATAGATACTGTCTGAGAGTTCTTCCTTACTCATGCGTTCCGCCGTAAGATGGCTCTCTTTAATTACCGTATACTCCGGCTCCATATATACAACATCAGGATAAATGCCGGAAAGCCGTCCTCTTGCATCTGCAAGCGCTTTTGCCGCATCTGCGCGGGAATTGGCAGCCCCGACTTCTGTTCCGTTTACTTCTATACGGTAATACGCTACCTGATTATTTAAAAGATTCTTTTCTACAAACGGTATTGCAAATAAGCATACCATACTGGCAACAAACATTGCTGTCAGCAGCATCAGTCTCATTCTTTTCCCATATTTGGTAAAATGTGACATGACTCTCTCCATTTCTGCCGTGTGACGGCATTTCTATCATAATCTATAACATAATCCATAAACTGTGTAGTTTACTGTTTTGTAACACTTTTGTAATATTTGTCATGTTACCATATCCGGAGCAATTTGTAAAGAGCGGGCATCTTTGATGTCCGCCCTTTTAAGCCTGTAGTGTTATTCTTCTTTTTTACGCGAATCAAAGTAGACAAACGCATCTATTTTTTCAAGAATATCCGCGAAAATTTCCCGCGGCGCAGCTTCAATGTATTTCGTCAGGATTTCATTTTCCTGCTTTTTATAACGGCCGTAGAAAATGTCGTACAGGTTGTGACCGCGCACGTAAATCCGGATATTTTCAATGTTATCCACAATGTCCTGACGGGACTGTATCTTTATCCCCGTTTTTTTTAACATGGCTTTCACACTTGTTAATTTATAGAGATATTCCTGATATTTACTCCACAAAATGTCGTAAAACGCATCGACACTTTTTACAACACCAATCTGCGCCATAACTTCCGGAAACAGAAAATAATTCTCAAACGAATAATATTTTAAAATCAGCACATTTTTCTCCGTAACCCGTGGAAGATTGCCTTTATCTTCATGTGACCGGTCGCCGTAATATTTGCAGAGCTGCTGTCCTAACTGCATCCTGTTTTTGCCGTCGCTGTCCCGGATCATCATAAAACTGTCCTTTAAATAAACAGAATTGATGTATTTTAAATTGGCATACGTCTTGATATTCGTACAGCTGTTGGTGGAAATAATCGCAATGCGCTTGAGCTGTCCGGACTCATCATAGACCTCGGAATAATATTTTTTAAGCAGCAGCGGCAGACGGCTCTTATCCTGCTTTCCTTCAACAATAAAGACAAAGCTCACATTCATCAGGTCATTTGCCGTGTAACCCAGATCATTTAAAATGGCATCCAAGTCGGTGTCTTCACGTACACACGTATTGTACCTGCTGTCGGAATACACCTGACGGATCTGTCCCGATGTAAAGTTAAACAGCATCTCCGGCTCGTGCGTGGAAAATATAACCTGATTCTTTTTGGACAGCCGGTAAAGGATTTCACTCGCAACCTTTTTTAACTGCGGGTGCAGATAAATTTCCGGTGTATCTACCATAATAATATACGGTGCTGTGTTTTTTGTATCCACATAGGTCTGAAGCAGGGATAAAATGTAAATGCTTTTTAAGCCTTCACCGAGCGCATCCAGTCCGCCCTCTTTTTTGCTGCCGCGCATACGCACAACGGTATCAATTTTAAACAGTTCGTCCGCATCAAATTTAATCTCATAATGAATTTCATGGGACTGCCCGCCGTTGCGGCTGAAATAGTAGTTTAAACGCTCTGACAACCGGTTTAAATTACACGTAAATAATTTGTACTGCAACAGGCGGCTCGTTTCCATCAGTGTCAGCTGTTCCGGCGTTTTTTTCTGGATTACACCGATACATTCAAAGCACTGGTGGCATTTGCGTTTTTCATCAAAAATGCACCGGTCGTCCCGCAGTGCCTGCAGTCCGGTATCCTGCTGTAATAAAATCAAATCCTGACTGATATCTTCTTTGTCACGGTACTGGTCCACGAAATAGATTTTCGGAAAAATGCTTTTGATATAACGGTTGTTTTTAAAATAACCGTCTTTATAGCGTACGATGCCGTTTCTGCCGTAAATGTATTCAAATTCAAGCGTGCCGCCATCCTCCGTTTCCTGATAGGACGGCAGCTTTTTACAAAAATTTTCTTTCCACAGTGAGAACTGCTTGAAATTACCGACAATGCCGTTCTGATGCAGATACTCTAAATCTTCATCTGTAATCAGAAGCTGTATGCCGATGGTAATATTGCCGTCCCGGTGGTGAAAATCCGCTTCGGATATGGCATAATCGCCGGATACCGCGCGGATTGCATCAAGCATGACAGATTTTCCGGCATTGTTTCTTCCGACTAAAATAAGTACGTCTTCAATATCGCGGATTACCAGTTCCTCTACGGATTTAAAATTTTTAATGGACAACTGTGTGATTTTCAACGAAAATGCCCCCTTTTTGTCTTACTTTTTTCCTTTTTCTTTTCGGGTATGTTTACCGCTTCTGCCTTTCGCTTTTACACCTTTTTTTGTGCTGCTTTTAGACTTGTGTTTCGGGTTGTTTCCGGCAATGCTTTGGGGTTTGTTTTTTGCTACGGAATATCCGAAAGTGCCAAGCTTTTTACCCAGTGTAAAATATTCACCGTGGGAATATGTCACTAAATCTGCCGCATTTAAGTCAAATCTGCCATTTTCATCCATGTAATCATCATCAACCCGCACCGCCACGACTTCTGCCAGAAACATATCGTGTGTGCCCAGTTCAAGCACCTGTGTCACACGGCACTCTATATTGACCGGACTTTCCGCAATGCCCGGTGCTTTTACCTTTTCTGACGGCTGCGGTGTCAGGTGCATTTCCTGAAACTTATCAACATCCCTGCCGGAACGCACACCACAGTAATCGGTTGCACGGCATAACTGCTTTGTCGTCAGATTTACAACAAATTCTTTTGTTTCCTTTATAATGTCATAGGAATATCGGTTTTTCCTTACGGAAATTGAAAGCATTGCCGGATCTGAACAGATTGTTCCTGCCCATGCCACGGTAATAATATTCGGTTTTCCGCCCTCGCGCTGGCAGCTCACCATCACTGCCGGTACGGGATATAACATATTTCCCGGTTTCCACGTCTGTTTTGCCATTTTTAAATGTCCTTTCTGATTTTTGTATTCGGTTTCTGTGTTATATTTGCATTCTTTTATGGATACACTATCTTATGATGTCATCATCAAACCTTTGTATATGCCGTATTCCGGCGGATTGGAGTTTTATGAATACTGTCACCCAGAAACTTACGCGCTTAAAAATATTTACCGCAGTTTCTTTTATCCTTACTGCGGCGCTTGGCACCGCCTGTCACTTTGCCTTTGATTTTTTCGGTCAGAGCCGTCTGATTGCCCCTTTTGTTCCTGTCAATGAGTCTACATGGGAACATTTAAAGCTATTGTTTTTTCCGTTTCTTTTACTGCTTGTAATCGGCTGTTTTGCCGGTATTGCAGGCGGCAATGCACCTATTTCCAACCGCAGTCTGAAAAAAATGTTTTTATCCTGCTACTGGGACGGCGCGGCATTTGGCGAACTCTGCGGCATGGCAGCCGTTGTCGTCTTATTTTACGGCATCAACGGTATTTTAGGCTTTAATCTGGACTGGGTAAACATCGCTATTTATTTTATTGCTGTTTTATACGCCCACTATACCTTTTACCGGTATGCGTGTCTTCCATATTATAATACATTTTCCTACCACAAACCGCATCGTCCGGTTCCGCTGATTCTGCCTGTTTTTGTACTGGTATTTGTGACATTTTTATTCATGCTTTTTACCTTTTATCCACCGCACATCGGTCTTTTTTCCGACCCGCAAAATGGCAGCTACGGTCTGTCCGCCAGTCTTTTTACCAGATACTCATATCCTTCCAGAATGACGGCACTGTGGTCAGAAGCCAGCAGGGTCGTGTGTTCCATCGTATAGGTTTTATTTTCAAGTACCGCACCCGGACTCCACTCTACACGGACCTGGGATTCCGTGCGGACTGCCAGTTCCTTATTTTCAAGGCATAACCGATGCGTCGCACAGACTGTACCGTCTGCGTTGTTTTTTCTTGAAATTTCGGTATCTTTTATTGTAAACCAGCCTGCATTTTTAGCATCATCGCCAGCTTTTTCATGCAGAAGTCCCTCCGGCACCAGCGCAATATAGGCAGTTGTGATAATCCGCGTACGCGGGTCCCTGTCATATGCACCATATGTTTTTAACTGTTCAAAGCTTAAATGCTCAATTCCTGTTTCTTCCTGTAATTCTCTTGCTGCCGCCGTTTCGAGATTTTCCCTGTACTCCACAAATCCGCCCGGCAGCGCCCACCATCCGATGCTTGGGTGGTTTCCCCGCTGAATCAGCAGTACTTTGGTCACTTTCTTTTCGGATTCATTGTAGGCAAATACCGCCATATCTACGGTATTGCACGGATTCTGGTATTTATGCGGGTCATATTTTTCCAAAAATGTGACTAAATCTTCTCCGGCTGCGTTTTTTTCTCCCGTTCCCATAAATGCTTTTACAGCTTTTTCTTTATCTAAATACATATTTCTCTCCATTTCTGCCGCCTTGTGCAAGCACGGCACTTCTTTCCGCTTTTAACCGGCACGGCTCATTGCTTACGCACATTTTACCACAAATGGGGGTTGTATTAAATCCCTGTGGTTACAATTGTTTTTATTTTCTGTCTTTTTTGAGTTTTTATTAAATTTTTATTTTTTTTAGTTCTATTTTATGCTACTTGTACATCTTATTTATTTATGCTACAATGCAATTATAAGAATTCGTGGAACATCATAGAAAAGATTACATATTTTCCGCCTTTCCAAGGGGGTTTTATGCCTTTTAAAGTTGTGTCGTCCCACGATGATATTACCGCAAATGCGGAGGAATGGAGGATTTTATGATTGGAAATGTAATCGTTGGTCAGTCTGGTGGTCCAACATCAGTAATTAACTCAAGTCTGGTAGGTGTATACAAAACTGCACGTGACAGAGGGGCAAAAAAAGTATACGGTATGCTTCACGGCATCAAGGGGCTGCTGGACGGACAGTATGTTGACCTTTCTGAAAAGATTAAGACTGATATTGACATCGATTTGTTAAAGAGAACCCCATCTTCTTATCTGGGTTCCTGTCGTTACAAACTGCCGGAGGTAAATGAAGATAAAGCTGTATATGAAAAAATCTTTAAGACACTTGAAGATTTGGAAGTAAAATACTTCTTCTACATCGGTGGTAACGATTCCATGGATACCATTAAGAAGCTTTCCGATTATGCAAATCTTGTAAACAGTGACATTAAATTTATGGGTGTTCCAAAAACTATCGATAATGACCTCGCTGTTACTGACCACACACCGGGTTACGGTAGTGCTGCCAAGTATATTGCGGCAACGATGAAAGAAATTATCCGTGACGGTCTTGTTTATGATTATCCGACAATCACAATTGTTGAAATCATGGGACGTAATGCCGGATGGCTGACTGCTGCTGCTGCTCTTGCAAAGGGTGAAGACTGTGAAGGCGTAGATATGATTTACCTTCCTGAAAAGGTATTTGATATTGACAAGTTCATGGCAAGAGTAAAATCTTTAAGCGAACAGGGTCGTTCTATGGTTATTGCGATTTCAGAAGGTATTAAGGTTGCTGACGGCAGATACGTATTTGAACTTTCTGACCACGTAGAATTTGTCGATGCATTCGGACACAAGCAGTTAGCAGGTTCTGCAAAGTTCCTTGCAAACAAGATTGGTTCTGAACTCGGCATCAAGACAAGAGCAATTGAACTTTCTACCATGCAGCGTTGTGCCGCACACATGACTTCCCGTACGGATATCACAGAGGCCTTCAACGTAGGTGGTGCAGCTGTAAAGGCAGCTTTTGAGGGTGCTACAGGACAGGTTGTTGTCTTAAAGAGAATTTCTGATGACCCATATATGTGCATTACAGAAACACATGATGTTCATGATATTGCCAATGTGGAAAAGAAGATTCCGTTAGAATGGATTACAGATGACGACTATGTTACAGATGATCTGATTCACTATATCAGACCACTCATTCAGGCTGAACTTTCACCAATTATGGTTGACGGTCTTCCAAGACATTTAAATGTCAATTTCTAAAACTGAATAACATTTTAGGTGAAATCCCCGGAAACCCGTGTCGCGGCTGACCGGGGATTTTTATTTTTAAATTTTTCCAATATAATAATTTTTTGTTCTTCCCCTTGTCATTCTCCCGATTATCCATTACAATCACTGTATCTTAAAAATATGAACATACACGGACAGCCGCTTCTTTTAACGGACTGCCGGCTGTTTTTTGAAGAATGGAGATTTAAAAATGAAATTTGTAATACAGCGTGTCAATCACGCAAGTGTCACCGTTGACGGTCAAACGGTCGGTTCTATCGGTAAAGGACTGCTGATTTTATTCGGCGCCGGAAAAGGAGATACTGAAGAAATGCTGCCAAAGTTTGTGGATAAAATCACAAAGCTGCGGATTTTCTCTGATGAAAATGACAAAATCAATCTTTCCCTTTTGGACGTAGGTGGCGAACTGCTTGTCGTAAGCCAGTTTACACTTTACGCAGACTGCCGCAAGGGAAACCGTCCAAGCTTTTTTGATGCCCTTGAACCGGACCGTGCCGATGCTTTATACGAGAAATTTGTTGCATTGTGCCGCGAAAAAGTCACCAAAGTAGAAACCGGAAGCTTCGGTGCACATATGCGTGTTGACCTTGAAAATGACGGTCCGTTTACCGTTGTCTTAGACAGCCGTGATTTTTTCAAAGAATCCTCAAATGAAAGGCGGGAAAATTAAGATGTTCCGATTATGGTGTAAATTATTTGATGACAGCAATCATCTGCTCAAGGATATGGTGGTGGAAAATGATGATGCGGCCACAAACCGTACCCGAAAAATTTTTGACGGTATCCACAGTGCCTGCTATGCCTTTGATTTAAGCGAGCCTATCTGGCTGGATTCCAATGTTGCGGAGTTTAAACGTCATTCCAAAGTCCGTTTCTATCAGGATAATTTTATTGACAGCATTGACTTTTCTTATATGGAAATTCAGGTGATTGAAGAAGACTAATACAAAAGACTATTCTTGCAATAATTTTTTTTAATAAATACAGTTCCAATACACATTTATTTTTGTAAATGTGTATTGGAACTTTTTAGACTGTAACAAAAATATCTGTGTATCAGCGTTTTGTCTGATTCATCGACCGTGCCAGCTTCTCAACTGTTTCTTCTGGCAGTTCTGCCAAGTCTGCTACCGATTGAATGTCATTGCCAAATGCAAGCAGTTTTTTTGCAATCTGGATTTTGGTCTGTTCTTCTCCCTCACGCCGTCCTTCCGCGCGTCCCCGGTTTAAGATGTCTTTTGCTTCATAGTTTAATACTTTTCCGCCCATTTGCTGACTCACTCCCTTCGCTACTTTTTCGTACTTTGCCGCTAAATGCTCCATTACTTTGCGTGACATTGCAAGAATTACAACTTTCGGATACTCCGTTAAATCACCCATCTGGCAGGCAATTTCAAGCCGTTCACGGATTGCGGCATATTCTTCCTCCAGCTGTTTTAACTTTTTCTTATTTTCTTCGAGTTCTTTAAAATCCTTTTCATACACAAAGATATGAAACGGTATCAGAAAGAACAGTTTTTTTTCAAACAGTTCATGAATCGTATAGCGTTTTACTTTTAATACCGGCACGATATAGGATACCTTTCCGCCCGGAGTTAAGACTTTAACCGTCATGTGTTCCGGGGTGTTTTGGGTATGCCGGAGGGATACAATCGCTGAATCTGGGAATTGTACTGTCAAAATATTTGATGTAAACTCCCTATTTTCTAATGCAAGCTGTGTATCGTACTCAAACATTCGCACAATCATGGTGCCGTCCTCCGTACTCTGACATTCAATGTGATACCGTTTGCGCTGTGATGTGTTACAGCTGGCAGAACCGCCGTAAACCTGATTTTTCAGTGGCTGTGCTGTCGGTGCTGTTTCTTCACTGATGATTTCAAAGCTGGAATCTGTAATCCGTTCCTGCTCACTGCCGTCCGGCATCTTGATAAAATGCTCGTTTTGAAGCAGGCAGATAGTTTCTTTTCCGGTATATTTTGTATGAAAAATTTCATTCACAACCGGAATCATTAACTCCGTACAGTCGGTTAAAAGTGTACGGAATACATCATCGTATGGTGTATTATCCATGCATTCTTCCTTTCTTTTATTATACTGGACTTGTGGAACTGCCGGCAAGATTTTTTGCTGATTTTTTGAATATTTTATTGGATTCAGCCCGGATTTTTTCGTATAAAAATCCTCAGAAAATGCCAATAGAAATTTCAGTCTGAATACTAAATACACATTCAACTGAAAATTTTAGATTTTAAAGACATACTGATTTATAAAAATCATGCTTTAAAACTTAGTTTTAGAATATATTCTATTAATAAGATAACATACTTTTATTTTATTTGCAATATAAAAAAGAACGGACTGCGATGAGGAAGTCAATCCGTATTCATTTTTATATATACGGCTGTCCACTCCTGCAATCCGGGTGAACAGCCGTTTTCCATTCAACAATTAAAATTTATCCGACAACATTGCGTGCCTTGCCTTCCGTAAATGCCTTAATATTTTCATAGACCTCATCCATCAGTCTTGTACGGGCTTCTACGGTTGCCCAGGCAATGTGCGGCGTTACAATGAGTTTTGTACTGTCTTTTACGGAATTGAGCGGATTGTCTGCTTCAACCGGTTCTTTTGTCAGCACATCCAGTCCTGCTGCCGCAATCTGATTTTCATTCAAAGCGGCTACCAGATCCGCATCATTTACAATCGGACCACGTCCGACATTAATTAAAATGGCGCTGTTTTTCATCTTCTCAAATGCCGCCTTATTCATCAGATTTTCCGTATTCTGATTCAGCGGTGCATGAATGGATAAAATGTCTGACTGCGCTAAAATTTCATCAAATTCAACACGCTCATACGGTACATCATAAGTATGTCCGCTTGCTGAATAATAAATCACCTTGCAGCCAAAGCTTTCTGCAATTTTTGCCACACCCCTGCCGATAGCACCGAGTCCGATAATGCCCCATGTCTTGCCTGCAAGTTCATGGAATTTTGCATCAAAATGCGTAAAACACGGACTGTTAATATATGCACCGGATTTTACATAGTTATCATAATAGCTCAACTTTTCAAGCAGATAGAAACACAGCGCAAAGGTATGCTGAATGACAGACTGTGTGGAATATCCCGCAACATTGGCAACTGTTATGCCATGTGCCTTTGCATAGGCAAGGTCAATGTTGTTATAGCCTGTGGCGGTTTCTGCAATCATTTTTACCGCCGGTGCACCGGATAATACCGCTTCGTCAATCACAACTTTATTGGTAATAATGACTTCCGGATTATGTTCTGTAATCCGCTGTTTTGCTTCTTCCCTGCTGCTTTGCGGATATGTAATCACTTCGCCGAGTTCCTTTAACTTATCCAGTGAAATGTCATCTCCCAAAGTAATTGAATCCAGTATCAGTATCTTCATTGTCAAAACTCCTTTCGTCTGTTTGTACAGTTCTTTTATTAATCAAATTATAACATTTGATGTTGTTTTTTCAAGAAAAATGTCCTTTTGCCGCACAGATTTTATCATATCTTCTGTTCATTTTCATAAACTCACTGGCGGCTTTCCCTTTTAATTTTGCAGCCATCACTTTTCCCGCTTCACTGCGCACGGCGCCACTGTTTTCCAGATAATCCACGAGTTCCACAACCGTATCCTTTAAATAGCCGTCCACATCTGCCATACAGTCCATAAAATGCAGGGACACACAGCACATCGCCGCGACCGCCGCACAGATATAGACTTCATCTGTATTTCCCTTAAAAAGAACCGCCGAAAATATTCCCAGTAAAGCAATCCCATATTTGACCATTCCCGCAATCCGCTGCCATGCTTTCATGCGCAGTCCACAAATTTTCTCATTTTCGATAATCTTTTCCACAAAAACTTCGGTGTTATTCACCGCAATCTCCAGCTTACAGCAGTCATCATACTTGTCGACTGCCTTGCGGATCACCGGCACTTTTCTTGTTCCGCTGCGGATATCCTGTATCATCTCATAGCAATTTTTAAATAAAAACAGCCAGATAGCCATCCCCGCCATAAACACCACTGCCATCAACACTACTATTATTTTCATACTTCCCCCATTTCTGAACAACTTGTTGCAAACAAGCTTTCATTTAAGGCTTGTTTACACTCCTTTCCCATAAGCCATACTGCCTTTCAATTACGTAACATAATAATATCGCAGAAATGCTAAATTGAAAAGCATTTCTGCGATAAATCGTTCGTCAAATATCGGGGATATTCGTCTTATTTTAAGCTTTTGCGACTAGGCAATGCGGGAAACAAGTTCCTTTAATAAAAGAACAGAGTTGTGGATTGCCTGTTTTTCAAATGTCGGATAATCCATGGTCGCGCTGTCATCTGCCTTATCGGAAATTGCACGTAAGATGACAAACGGCACACCGTTTAAATATGCAGCCTGTGCAATCGCTGCGCCCTCCATTTCCGTGCAGTAACCGTCAAAATTGGCACTGATTCTTTCCTTTACCGCCTTGTCTGAAATAAACTGATCGCCGCTGACAACTCTGCCCACATGCACGCCAATCTGCGGCACAACCTTTGCACAGCTTTCCTTTGCCAGTTCAATCAGTTTTGCATCGGCCTTAAATGAGAGCGTATCCATTCTCGGAATCTGACCGGGTGCATAGCCAAAGCCTGTTGCATCCATATCGTGATGCAGTACATCATCCGAAATAACAATGTCTGCAATGTTAATTTCATTTTTTAAAGAACCGGCAATGCCTGTATTAATCACATAATCCACGCCGAAATCGTCCACTAAAATCTGTGTGCAGACCGCCGCATTGACCTTACCGATACCACTTCTTACAATGACAACATCTTTTCCGGCAAGCTTTCCGGCTTTAAATGTCATCTGCGCCTTTGTTTCCTCGCGTTCAATGTCCATGACTGCTACAATCTGTTCCACTTCTTCATCCATTGCTCCGATAATTCCTATCATAATATTCTCCTTTTTATTTACTTGTCAGCAGTGAATATGAAATCGTGCTGACTTTATCGTTATTCATGACAAATGTCAGGGTCATTTTATCCTTAGAATACGCATAGGTGTTGCCTGCTGCAACGTAATCCGTGCCGTATGCCTTTGTCACTGCCGCAAAGCTGTCACCGATTTTAATACCTTCTGCCGTATTTACTGTATCATCTTCGAGCGTAATTGTATAGATATACTTTTTGCCGTCTTTTTCATACGTCTGTAAGGTAAAGCCGTCATAATAGTAAAATGTATCTTTTCCTTCGAATGCACAGCTTAATGCCTCATATGTGCCGCTAGGCGGTGCTCCAAGTGCATCTGTTACCGTCTGGGCATCTTCATTAATATAAATCTGCTGGTCACCTGTGGTAAAAATGTAACCGCTCTGCTGATTTTTTGCACTGCTGCCGGATGCTGTGCCGCAGCCTGCAAGTGAAATTACGGTCACTGCAATACACAGCACCGTTATCCAAAATTTTTTCATCAATCTGCTGTTCCTTTCTCTGCTTCATATCGTTCTTCCATTTCCTTCCAGTAGGATAAAACCGCACTGTCCTGCCTGTGATCAGGCAGATCACATTCTGTCCGCAGAATCTGTCCGAAATAGCGGGAAAGCTTTTCCGCTCCCCACACATTTAAGTGCAGTCCCGCATCATAAGTATCGGTTGTCAAATCAATCCCGGATTCCTGAATGGACTCCAGAAAATTGTAATACGGCAAATCCTTCTGCGCGGCATAATCTTTGATCTGTTCTTCCCATTCATCATACCACACCGGATAAATTGTCGGTGCTTTCATCAGCACTAGACGGATATTTTTTTCCTTGCAAAGCTGCGTGATTTTATCCAGATAGTCCCACGCATTTTCACCAAACGAATAATCGGCAAGCGGCGTCTTTCTCGGCTGTGTCGTCACACCCTTTCTCTTCGTCTGCAATAAATATCCGTTATACGAAACCATATCTTTTGAAAACATATACCGGAAATCTTCTTTTGTCAATGCACTCCACCGCGAATGAAACCGAAGCAGTGGACATACATAGCTTATAAAACTTTCTTTTTCTGTCATGGAAGCCCGTATGGATGCCGCCTTGCTGTCCGACCACTTCATGCCGTCTAAGGTCATGCGGTTATACGCTTCATTCTGCGGTTCATTGTACTTCATGGACAGCACGTTAAACACGACCGCCTTTGGTGTTTCATACCGCAGGGTTTCTTCCAATAAATAATACGACTGCCAGATCAGCTGCTGCGCGCTGCCGCGGATATAGCTTGTAATGCCGTATTCCTGCCAGAGTGTAACCGGAGAAATATTTTCATAAACCTCACAGTCCCCGATAAATATGACATCATTGTTTTTCGGTGCTTTATAATACTCGGCAATGAGTGCGCCTTCCTTTACATTTGACATATACTTTGGCATGAGCAGTGCCTGAGCAAAGTACAGGGCAAGGACAGAAAGCACCATAAGAACTGCCACAATGCCTAAAGTTTTTATTTTACTGCGTACCATTTCTGTCCTTTCTTCATTATAATACACGGTTTAAAGCATGAAACCACCGTGTCTTCCCAAACCTCTTTATGTACAAACATTTTTTAAAACTGGTTATATATAAACTGATTCGCATCGTACCCGATTCCGTACGCGCCGAAAATTAAAATGGCAAATAAAAGCGCAAAAACGACAAGATACTGCACTGCCGCTGTTCTTTCATAAAACCGCTCCCGGATACTGCCTCTCCGCTGTTTTAAGCTGACACACAGCACCAGAACAACTGCCACTGCCACAACCGCATAATCCGCCGCTGTCAGACCGAGCTGTAACAGTCCCTTCATCGCCGCTGTCATATTCCAGTCCGTAAACATCGTCCCAAACATTTTAAAAGTCAGCCCGACATTCCGGTAACAGTCCAGCATACGCAGTGAGGACATCAAAAGCACCGTGCGCACCACCTGAAAAATACGGTAGGCATATTTTTTTTGTATGCCCGGAAAACGTTCGTGAAATTTTTCATAAAGCGGACGACATTCCTGTGAAAGCAGAATGACTACGGCATTTAACAGCCCCCACACAATGAAATTCCAGCTTGCGCCGTGCCAGATTCCCGTGGCAAACCATACCACCAGTGTTACAAAATACACCGGAATCCGCCTGCCTGCCGCCACGCCGAAATGTTTCCGGCAGAATGTAGACATTGACAGCACCGGCATGGACGCAGACAGCGGATAAAACAGATAATCCTTAAACCACGTTCCCATGGTAATGTGCCATCTGCGCCAGTATTCCGCAATATTTTTTGAAAAATACGGTCGTTCAAAGTTTTCGGCAAGCTGTATGCCAAACATCTGCGCAATACCGATTGTAATATCAATGCCCCCGGTAAAGTCGGCATATAATTCTGCCGCATAAAAAAGCATGCCGCAAAATACGTAGAATCCGCTGTAAATATCCGGCTGTCCCACAATGGCATTGACCGCCACCACGATACGGTCTGCGATGACCAGCTTTTTAAAATAGCCCCACAGCACACGCTCCAGCCCGAACCACACCGTCCTGAAATCAAACCGGTGCGGCGCATACAATGTCTGTGACAGTTCGCCGAAACGACTGATGGGTCCCTGTATCAGCTGCGGAAAAAAGGACGTAAACAGCGCCATTTTAAAAATATTTTTTTCTGCTTCGGCCTTACCGCGGTAAACGTCAATCACATATCCCATTGTCTGAAACGTATAAAAGGAAATGCCAAGCGGCAGTACCAGATTCACACGGGCAATGGAGTGTCTACCGGTAAACAGCGCCGCAATGCCGTTTACATTGGCAATCGCAAAATTCGTATATTTTAAAACCGCAAGAATTCCAAGATTCACAAGAAGACAACCTATAAAAATCATGCGCTTTTTACGCTTTATCTGCTGTTTGTACGCTTTGCGCTCCTGCTTTGACCAGACTTCTTTGTGTGCCTTTACCGTGTCATCCATGTGGTACTGCACCGCAGACATGATACGGGCGGCGGCATATGAGGTCACAATCGTAACTCCCATAAACAGCAGTCCGTAAAGCCCGGAACATGCGTAAAAAAATACATTTGCAACAAGCAGTAAAATCCACTGGAACCGCACCGGAACCAGATAATACAGCACCAGCACACACGCCAGAAATGCCACAAATTCAAATGATGTAAAAAGCATGGTTATTCATCCTCTAAACGTGTAATCAGCGCATACAGCGCCCGTGCCGAATTAAAGTTTTCCGGTCCTAATTCATCTGCCGGAATGACAACATCAAACCGGTTATGCACCTCGGCGATAATCGTAATCATGTCAAACGAATCCAAAATCTTATCCGTAATCAATGTGGTACAGTTTTCATAATCCACATCCGGGTGCAGTTCTTTTAAAATTTCAATTAATTGTTCCATATTTCTTCTATTCTCCAGCATACATCTCTTTTAATTTCATGCGGTCGACTTTGCCGTTTAAGGTCAGCGGCAATCTATCCACCTGTCGTAAAACGCCCGGCACCATGTAGCGTGGAAGACGCTCTTTTAAAAAGGCAAGCACCTCTGCCGGCTGTACTTCTCCCGCATAAAATAATACAATTTTTTTCTTTTCCTCATCATAAATACAACAGCCGCCTGCGATTTTTTCCATGCAGTTTACACTGCCTTCAATTTCACCAAGTTCAATACGATGTCCCATATGTTTAATCTGATAATCCTTACGGGAAGCAAACATTAATTCTCCGCGGTCATTATAATAACCCAAATCTCCGGTCTTATAAATAATCTCCGGATAGTCCTTATTGAGCGGATTCTGCACAAAATTCCCGGCAGTCTTTTCCGGCTGGCGGTAATATCCCATGGTCACCGCCGTTCCACGGATACAGATTTCGCCCTTTTCTCCCTGCGTTACTTCTTTTCCATCTTCATTTAAAAGCAGAATGCCAGTATTGGGAAACGGCCTGCCAATCGGAATCACTTCGTCTTCCTTAAATTCCCTGTCCACAACATAGTAGCAGGACATTCCGGTCGCTTCCGTCGGTCCATACAGATTAATGTAGCGTGCATCCGGGACATATTTTCTCCAGAGTGTAAGCTGTCTTGCAGGAAATACTTCACTGCCGAATGCAATCGTCTTTAAAGATGACGGCACTGCTTTTTCAAATGCGCCCAGTCCCGATATCATCGTCAGTGCCGGAACAACCCAGCAGATGGTATTAATCTGATGAGCATTGATAAATTCAACAAGCTTCACCGGAAACATAAATAACTGCTTTGGTATCAGGTATGCCGTTGCCGCAAATTTTAAGGTCGGATATATTTCCTTTAAACAGGCATCGACATACAACGGCGCCTGATTGCCAAACACGGTATCCTCCGATACCTGCAGCACCGATGAAAGATTTTCAATATAATCAATGACTGAACGGTGGCAGGCTACAACACCTTTTGGGATGCCTGTTGAACCCGATGTGAATACAATATACAGTGCATCGGTATCAATGCTTTTTTCACGGACTGCCGACAGTGCTTTCGTATCCTGCGGTGTAGCTGATATCTGCTCATATAAATATGCCTGTCCCTGATAACCCATTTTATAAAGCTTATCGATTGTTGTTTTATCGCAGATTACCGCCTGCGGCGAAAGGGTCTTAAAAATCAGTTCCATTCTGTAAGACGGCATTTCCTCATCAACCGGCACATAATAGCACCCCGCATAAACCACACCTAAAAATGCAGTAATCGTCTGCGGGCTTTTTTCCATAAAAACCACCACCGGCTTTTTATACAATCCATCTTTTAAAAGCACTGTTCCGACAGACCGCGCCTGCATATAAACCTGCCGGAACGTAAGGCTGTCCGTTTCACTGGCATATGCCGTCTTTTCCGGTGCTTTCAGATATGCTGCTTCCAGATATTCTAATACATTTCTCATACTACCTCATTCCTAAGCGACTTTGTCGCGAAGCTGCGATGGGAAAT
>ERZ773194.2227-NODE-2227-length-18802-cov-3.420494_pt1 | contig 18802 bp, 14 predicted proteins | sample MGYA00511240_ERZ773194 | MGnify/ENA primary metagenome ERZ773194 (study PRJEB29015, sample SAMEA2737774) | human gut metagenome | biome: human gut; feature: human-associated habitat; material: faeces | place: China | collected 2012 ... | reverse complement strand
CAACGACCGAAGCGGAGCGGAGACCACTGGTAGTTTCAGTGCCCATACCGCTACGTACTCAACGAGCGAAAGCGCCCACAAGACCAAAGATATTCTGCCGAATTACGGAAACAAATAAAATCCCCCCCGAACACCTATTCCAAACACCTACCTGAAATTGTTTTGACATAATTATTTTTTACACTAAATCTATCATTACATAAAAAGGAGTACACGCATGAAAAGAAAAGCACTTTGGATAAGCATCATTGGTATTCTTTTAATCGGTTTTGTCTGCCTATTCTGCTATCGGCATTATATAAGACAAAAACAAATCGAGCAAAAAAAACATACCGGTTTAGTCAGTGAAGATTTTCCGATTCAGGATATCAAACACCAAAGCAAAAATATTTATGAGGATGCTTACCAGACAGAAGCAGACAACCAGCTTCAAAATATGAGAAACAATAATTCCTACACAATCGAAGATCCACTTCTTGTCTGGAATCCATATGGGACAAATACCGGTTCCTTTTATTATTACGGAGTATCGGAACAAGATAGTTATGTCGTCTGTGAAGTGACCTGTAACAATGGCAGCGTGATAAAACACCGCTTGAAAAATGATTCCGATTCCGGCGTAACAAAAACACATGAATACTTAATTACCGGACTGGCACCGGGACTTGAAAATCATTTTTCCCTTGCTTTTTATGACGCAGGAAACAATTTGATTCATACCTATCAATATACTGTCACACTCAAAAAGGATAAACAGATTCCTGCCATTACCAAAGTGGAAAAGGGGAATAGCAAATCTTCTTTGACCGATGGACTTTTTGCCGTTTTGGGACATGATAAATCTAAGGCAAAAAATATTTATTATTATGACAATAACGGTATCTGCCGGGGAAAAACACCATTGAATGACTACCGCACCGACCGTATTTTAACGATTGATGGTAAACTTGTCTACTCCTACAGCCTCACAGACATTGCATTTGTCAACCGACTGGGAAAAGTCGAAAAGACACTTCCTCTTGGCAAATACGAACTTCATCATGACTTTATGTACGATGAAAAACGAAATGAGCTTTTATGTCTTGTCAACGATACCGACAAAGACACAATTGAAGATGTTTTGATTTCTGTCAATATTGAAACCGGAAAAATAAAAAAACTGGTCGATTTTGAGAAAATGATGAAGTCCATGAGAAAGCGATCCGTACAACGCAAAGGCGGAAAAAATACATATGGCGGAACTGAGCTTGACTGGCTTCATTTGAATTCTCTGGATATGATTAATGATAAAGATGCCGTATTCAGCAGCCGGGAAGAAAGCGTAATTATTAAAATCAATAATATTTACGAGAATCCTTCCATTGACTACTTAATCCACAGCGGCTCTCTTTATAAAGGAACCAAATATGAAAAACTGCTATTAGAACAAAAAGGGAACTTTGTCGGACATGCCGGTCAGCACACGATTACAGTAGAACACGATGCTTCACTGCCAAATGGACAATATTATTTGTTTATGTACAATAATAACTTTGGCAGTGCCAAAACACTCCCTCAATTTGACTGGAGCCTCTATCCGGGCGTCGGCACTTACCGCAAAGGAACTGCCTCCTATTTTTGCAAATATTTAGTCGATGAAAACCAAAAAACATACGAATTGGTTCAGCAGTTTTCCGTTCCGTATTCCAGTGTAGTCAGCGGAGTGAATTATATTGGAAATAACGTCACATTCAGCAGCGGCATGGATCACACTTATGGCGAATACGATAAACAAGGAAACATGATTTGTACATATACTTATGCCGCAAAGCGATACGCTTACCGCGTAATAAAATATGATTTTACTGATGTATACTATGAAAAGGAGACCACCCGATGAAACAAAAGAAACTACTGGTAAGTTTGTTTTTCCTTCTGTTTTGCGGCACTTTCGTTTGCGCCACAAAATCTCAGGCAAAAATACTTACTATCAAACACAGTACAAAAAACGTTTATACAACCAAATACCAGAGGGAAGCAACTTCTTATCTGACCAAATGGAAAAAGGGGAAAAGAACTTTGGATGCCCCTCTGTTAGTAAAAAATCCATATGGCACACTGAGTACCTCTATTTACTTTTATGCGGTTTCTACAGAACCACTTTACGCCAAGTACACCATTACAGCCAAAGGTGCGGAAACGATTTCCGGCACTTTAGCAGGCGGATCGGAAGCAAATGTGCGCCTAACTCACGAATATCTAATTCCGGGACTCGCTGCCGGCAGAAAAAATACAGTAGAAATTAATTTCTACAATGCAGCAAATGAGTGGAAAAAGACTGTTCGCTTTTCAACGACACCAAAAAAGGAAAAAGCGATTCCGAAAATCAAAAAAGTGAAAAACGGAAAAAGCAAAACTGCCGTCTCGCTCGGCTTCTATGCCATGTTTGGACACGATAAATCAGATGCCACCAACATTTACTATTACGATAACAACGGTGTAAGCCGCGGCTTGACACCACTGAATGGCTACCGCACCGACCGAATTCTCACCGTAGACGGCAACTGGATTTTCTCCTATGATATTGACAAACTTGCCGTCATGAACCGCTTAGGGCATATCGTGAGACAAATCTCTCTCAAAGGTTACGAACTCCACCACGATTTTATGTATGATGCGGCTCATAAAAAATTACTGTGTCTTGTAAATGATAAGAAGAAAAAAACAATTGAAGACGTTGTTATTTCTGTTGATATTAAAACTAAAAAAACAAAAAAATTAGTTGATTTTGCAAAACTTATGTCGGCTTCCAGAAAAAAACATGTTCAGCGAAAGGGTGGTAAAAACACCTACGGAGGAACTGAACTTGACTGGCTCCATTTAAATTCCTTAGATTTAATTAATGATGGAGAACTAATTGTGAGCAGCCGGGAAGAAAGTTCTTTGGTAAAGGTCAGCAATATTTACAAAAAGCCGAAAATCAAGTACATCATCCACTCCGGCTCCCTCTACAAAAAGACTTCGCTTGCAAAGTATCTTCTCAAGCGGACCGGTGTCAAATTTGTCGGACATGCCGGTCAGCATACGATTACTGTAGAAAAAGATGATACCCTCCCAAATGGGCAGTATTACCTCTACCTGTACAACAACAATTTCGGCAGTGCAAAAACACTTCCAAAATTCAGTTGGAAAAGTTATAAAGGCGTCGGCTCCTACAAAAAAGGAAAGGCTTCTTATTACTACAAATATCTGGTGGATGAGAAGAAAAAGACCTACCGGCTTGTAAAAAAATTTGCTGTTCCTTATTCCAGTGTTGTTAGCAGTGTCCAGCATTTTGATGAAAACATCACATTCAGCAGTGGCATGAACCACACCTACGGCGAGTATGACAAAAATGGAAAAATGATTCGCACTTTCACTTACCAGTCCAAACGTTACGCCTACCGCGTAATGAAATATAAATACGATATTTTCTAATACCCTCAAAAAACTGCCGATTCTTAGAATTCTTGTTCTTAGAACCGGCAGTTTCTTTTCCTCTTACCTTACTTACATGGCAAGCCCATCCTGCAATTGCTTTGCCAAAGTACGGATACGTGCTACCATCTTGTCAATTTCTGCAATTCCGGCAGCGTTTCCAGCACAAAGCCGAGCCACTGTCCAATCGATACACCAGCCACCGACAAAACCGTAATCCAAATATTTCCTGTTAAGCGTCAAGAAAACGTGGTTATAACAACATATTTCTTAATTAAATTTTTTTATAATAAGCTCACAATAACAAATCAAAGGAGCGAAAACGCATGACAAATTCAATGTTTTGTTTTCAATGTGAACAGACCGCAGGATGTGCCGGATGCACCGGTTGTGCAGGCGTATGTGGTAAAACTGCCGAAACTGCCAATCTTCAGGATGAATTAACCGGAGCACTGATTGGCTTGGCACGTGCCTGCGAAAACAATAAAAAAACGGAAAATACGGATCAGATTATTATAGAAGGTCTTTTTACAACCATTACAAATGTAAACTTTAACGATGATACGCTGCGCGAAATGATTCAGCGGGTAAATGAAGAAAAACACATCATTGTACCGGATTGCAGCGTATGCAAAAATCCATGTGGAAACACCGACAATTATGACATGAAACGAATTTGGGAAGCAGATGAAGATATCCGCTCATTAAAATCCCTTATCCTCTTTGGCATCCGTGGCATGTCAGCCTATGCATACCACGCAAAAATGCTTGGCTATACAGATGAAACCGTCAATCAGTTCTTTTATAAAGCACTTTGTGTAATTAGCTATGATTTTGATATGGAGCATCTTCTCCCAGTTGTTATGGAAACGGGTGAGGTAAACCTCGCATGTATGGCACTGTTAGACCGTGCGAACACAACCTCGTATGGCACTCCGGTTCCGACAAAGGTTTCTCTGACTGTTGAAAAAGGACCTTTTATCGTTGTAAGCGGTCACGATTTGAAAGATTTGGAATTGCTTTTTAAACAGACGGAAGGACAAGGAATTAACATCTATACCCACGGAGAAATGCTTCCTGCCCACGCTTATCCGGAATTAAAAAAATATCCTCATTTGAAAGGAAATTTTGGAACAGCATGGCAGAACCAGCAAAAAGAATTTGACAATGTTCCGGCAGCCTTTTTATTTACAACCAACTGCTTAATGCCTGTGAAACCTGGTTACGCTGACCGCGTTTTCACAACCGAAGTCGTTTCTTACCCAAATGTCACACACATTGGTGAAGACAAAGATTTTACACCGGTTATCGAAAAAGCACTGGCACTTGGCGGCTATTCAAAAGACAAAGAAAATACCGGAATTAATGGCGGCCACTATGTCATGACCGGATTCGGACACGGAACCGTCCTTGGTGTTGCAGACCAGGTGATTGATGCTGTAAAAAACGGCGACATCCGACACTTTTTCTTAGTCGGTGGATGTGACGGCGCAAGACCGGGAAGAAATTATTATACCGAATTTGTAAAACAGACACCAAAAGACACCGTTATTTTGACACTTGCCTGTGGAAAATACCGTTTCAATGACTTAGACCTTGGTGAAATTGGCGGACTTCCCCGCATCATGGACATGGGACAATGCAACGATGCCTACTCTGCCATTCAGGTTGCTATCGCACTGGCAAAGGCATTCGACTGTGATGTCAATGAACTTCCTTTGTCGATGGTTCTGTCTTGGTACGAGCAAAAAGCTGTCTGCATTCTGCTGACCCTGTTACACCTTGGTATCAAAAATATTTATCTGGGACCAACACTGCCAGCCTTCCTCTCAAAAAATGTGCTGCAATATCTGATTGATGAGTATCACATTTCCAAAGTATCAACCCCGGAGGAAGACTTAAAACAGATTCTTTCATAATCACTTAGTGTGAATTTTTTATCTGAATCTGACACATTTTCATGGACGCCAGCGCGTTTTCGTGGGACTCTTTTGTCACTCCCGCGCAGCACGCTGCGTCCACGGAAATAACAGTTTCCGGAAATACAGTTTTTAATCCCATTGCATTTGAAATTACACAGATATCCGTACATAACCCAATCAATTCGATTTCATCACCAAAAAACAATTCCGGTTGTGCCAAAACCGCCTGCGACCAATCATATCCAAATGTATTTTTATCAAACACCATATCGTCCTCACTAAAACCAATCTCATCTGAAATCTGCCACCCAAAAGTTCCTTCAATACAATGCTTCACCGGCAGATTTTTTCCCTCCTGCGTATCCAGATAATCCTCTCCATGCGTATCACGGGTGAAAAAAACCGGATTCCCTGCCTCCCGGTATTCTTTAATTTTATCCTTTACAAATGGCACAATTGCCTCCGCCTCTTTTGTTCCCAGCGCTCCATTAATAAAATCATTCTGCATGTCAATCACAAGTAATGTCTTCATTTGAACTCCTTTCCAGCCAGTCGGCCTCAATATTTACAATTTGGTGCATTGGTATGACCGTATGGTCGTTAAAAACCAATTCGCGTTTATATTCATCCATTTTCTTTACCACACCGGCATAACTTTCATATCTCCCGCCTGCTTTCTTCTCATCCGGCAGAAAATATGTGATCGTCACCTCCGGATTTTCACTCATTTTGGCTTTTATCTGCATAAAAATCCAATCAAGCCGCTCCATCACATCTTCACCAAGCGCTGCTTTTTCATCCGTCAAACGAGCCGTCTCGGAAATTGCCTCCTCATGTCCGGTCAGTGCCGCAAATGAGGAAAACTGCGCCGCCCGGTCTCTTCTTGCCATGCGCGGATGATTTTTGGAATTGGGATGCGGCATAGAAAGAATGTCATCGTATTTATGACTAATTTCATTATTCAGCATTTCCTGACCTCCTTTCCTTTTTCGAATCCGATTATGCCTTGTGTCCACCAATCTGTGAATTCCTATCTTTGGCAGTTGCACCTTCTTCCAGATTCATTCCTTTTAAAATTGCATTTTTTCCAAACTTTTTCTTAATATCAAGCATCGCATGCTGGATTCGTTTTTCTTTTTCAAGAGCAGCCTCTTCTTTCTCGCGCCCCCGTTTTACTTCTTCATAATCCGTAAAAAGCTGTAGCTGCTCATAGCTTTCTTTCTCCTGCACCAAATCCTCACTCACTAACTTATTCGCTGTAATGGTAATCCGGCGAACCAATAACTTTTTATCTACAATCCGGTCATATAATTCCATTACTGCATCCATAATTATAGCAGTGGATGAAGTCTGCCTTTTTAAATTAGTTGTCCCATGTGCATGTTTTGGCACCTTTCTTCCATAACGGTCCGTTGTTACAACTCCTTTGTAGTTTCGATTTCTTGATGGGTCTGTCAAGTTTACAATATCATACCCTATCGTGAGTACAATCTGATCTGTAACAAGTCTTTTATCGACCAAATCAAGCACCATCAAATCCGTCATTTCCTTTACCACCAGTTTCGCTTTATCAAAATCATAGGGACACTGCAAAACCTGACCGGAACTCACACTGTTCGTCTCCGGCTTATACGCCTTAACATCCTGAATTGTGCACGGCTCATACCCCCATGCATGGTCAATCAAGAGTTCCGCATTCACACCAAACAATTGATACAAAAGTTCTTCATTGTATAACTCATCCGGTTTTCCAATGGAACATCTGGCAATATCGCCCATCGTATAAAGACCATTTGCTTCTAATTTTTTTGCATAGCCGGGACCCACACGCCAAAAATCGGTAAGCGGCCTGTGATTCCAGAGGAGCTTCCGATACGACATCTCATTTAACGCCGCAATCCGCACCCCGTTTTTATCCGGATCCATATGTTTTGCCACCACATCCATCGCAATTTTACAAAGATACATATTGGTGCCAATTCCTGCTGTCGCTGTAATCCCGGTTGTTTTGAGAACATCCTGTATCATTGTCATGGCAAGTTCTCTTGCCGTCATTTCATAGGTAGAAAGGTAATCGGTCACATCCACAAACACCTCATCTACCGAGTAAATGTGCATATCCTCCGGCGCAATGTACTTCAAATAAATATCGTAAATTTTTGTGCTGTACTCCATGTAATATGCCATTCTAGGTGGTGCCACAATATAATCAATGGCAAGAGTTTTATTTTTTTTTAGTTCCACACTGTCATCCGAGGCACCTAGAAATGTTCGATTCGGTGCCTGATACCGGCGTTTATAATTTGCTTCTTTCACCTTTTGAACAACCTCAAAAAGCCGTGGCCGCCCCGGTATTCCATAACTTTTAAGAGCAGGTGAAACAGCAAGACAAATTGTTTTTTCTGTCCTTGTTTGATCTGCCACCACAAGATTTGTAGTAAGTGGATCACGATTTCGTTCTTTACATTCTACAGAAGCATAAAACGATTTTAAATCAATTGCAATATAAGTTCTATCGACTGATGCACGCGATGTCATAATCGATCTGCACCTCCTGATGCGAATACATTTTATAAAAACAATCCAAAATACGATCCGCAACCATACTTCCATTTACTTCGTCCGTATCCATAAGAATTACCACAATCTGTTTACTGGAATATCTCGTCGATACATCCGACCTGCGTAAGGACGTATAAATTGCTTTCTCCAAGGTCTCCAAAATCAGTTCCATCTCTGTCACATCAATTTCCTGATTTTCCTCATTCACCGTAAATAACACGGTTTGAACATCCTTTTCGTTTCTCTTTACAAAACGGCAGATAAAATTATAAACATGATGAAAACTGTCTATATCAAGAAAGTATGCACCCTGTCCATCATCTGCACGGCTCATTAAACTGTTAATATACTTCAGATCAACAATTTTTCCGGCACGGCTTTTCTCCTTCTGTAACTTATCACTGAAAAAATGATATGCGTTTTTTCCGTTCTGCTTCACATAGTATAACGCTTTATCTGCTGAATTGTAAAGTTTATTAAATTCCAACCCATCTTCCGGCGTCTGTGCAATTCCAATAGAAACGGAACACTCAATTTCAAAACTCAATGCAGCAAATTTCTTTTGAAAATCAGAAATAATACCTGCCGCCCGGCTGCTAAGTTCGCTTTTTTCTGTAACACCTTTTACAAAAATCATAAACTCATCACCACCAATCCGGCAAAGAATATCCCCCTCCCCTGCAAATTTCTTTAAAGTACCGGCAAACACTTTAAGCGTTTCATCCCCGGCAATGTGACCGTAATTGTCATTAACTGCTTTAAAATTATCCATATCAAGCATAAAAAGAGCACCTTTTTTCCCCTGTGAAATCATTTCATTTACAGCATTCTCTGTATAGGCGCGATTCCAAAGACCGGTTAGGACATCCTGATAAGATTTACTTTTAATATCCGATACTTCACGGGTTTTCTTCTCTAATTTATCCGCAAGGCCACGCCGAAGTTCTTCTAGTTCAAGTGCTCTTCCAATCCTTGACTGCATAACAGCCGGCACAAAAGGTTTTACAATAAAATCAATGGCCCCCTCTTTAAAACAGCGGGTCTCCGTCTCGGTATCATTGTCAGCCGTAAGAAAAATCACGGGAATGTCCTTACCGTTCTCCATCGTCCGAATTTTTCTAAGCAGTTCAAAGCCATCCATTTCCGGCATACTGATATCCAAAAGAATCATGTCACATTCCTCATTTTCCAAATAAGACAATGCCTGTGTTCCCCTAACAACAGGGATTACCTTATATTCGCCACTTAACACTTTCCGCGCTGCCGAAAGATTTAGTTTATCATCATCTACAACTAATATTGTTTTCATCTTGCTATCACCTCATACGTTTTATTCATCATCCATCTTTGCAAATAACAGTCCAAAGGTACCAGGTCCGCAGTTAATGGCAACCGCCGGAGATGCCTTTTGATAAATAATGTTCTCGATTGCATCTTTTTCTCTTACTTCTTTTGTAATTTCCTTTAACTCATCATTCGTTAGTCCTGCATAGGTAATAAACAGCATCTTTTTATCCATATGAAGCTCTTTATTAAACGTGGAAGCAATGTATTTCTTCCATGCCGTTTTTCTTCTGCCAACATAAATTTTCTTTATTTTCATCCTGCCATTTTTTAGAACAACTACAGGATGGAGCATAAATGCCCGACATAGTTTATGAACCTTTTCCGAAATTTTTCCTGCCTGCATCAGATATCCCGTCTCGCTTACAATAAAACTTGTCTGAATCTGTTTTTTATAAGCCTTAAGTTTCTGCACAATATCCCCGGCTCCCATTCCGCCGGCAGCACAAGATAGGGCATACAAAACCATAAGTCCCATACCGCTTGACAATTGTCCGGAATCTATAACCATAACATTATCAAACGCCTTTGACGCTTCCAGCGCATTCGCAAATCCGGGACTAACACTTTCTGCCATAGAAATATGGACAACAAACTGCGCTTTCGTAAGCTGTTCGGCAAAAAACTCTTCGTAATCACTTACTTTTGGTGCCTCCGACTGCGCCATTTCACCACGCTCTTTCATATAGGCAAGGATACCATCTGTCTCCGTTTCCACACCATCTAAAAATTCACCACCCTCTGTTTTCACGCGATAGGGCATCACAGCAGCTAAATTTTCATCTATGAGATAATCCGGTAAATCCGATGTCGTGTCCGTCGATATCATAACCGGCACTTTTTTCCTGTGCTCTAAAATCGGTGCCTCTATCATTCCCACGGTTCCTTCTGCATTGAATTGCCTGATAAGATTTTTAGGAAGAAGTCTTAGAAGTTCTTCCTCTAATTGCGCACCACTGACCGGCTTTAACAAATACCCGTCAAATCCTTCACGAAAATAAAGTGCTTTATTTTCACTTCCGGCATTTGCTGTCAATACCACAACCGGCGTATTTTGATTAAAACCACCCGTCTGGGTCCGAATCGCGTGCAGACATTCAATACCATCCATTTCCGGCATCAGATGATCCATAAAAATAACATCATATCTCGTCTGAAGACTTTTCTTTAAACACTTTTCTCCACTTTCTGCCGTATCCACCATAACTTTTGTGTCACGAAGCAGTTTTTTTGCCACCATCCGGTTCATTTCATTATCGTCCACAATTAAGACGCGTGCTTTTTCTGCCTCAAAACTTTGTCTGTACGATTCTCTTTGATTTGTACCATGTCTTGTCTCCAAATCCAGTTCACCGATCTCTTCATTGCTTACCACTTTTTGTGGAATTGTAATGATAAATGTGGAGCCTTTTGTATACACGCTGTTTACGGAAATGTCACCTCCCATAAGTTCTACTAACTGCTTCACAATCGAAAGTCCCAGTCCGGTTCCTTCTATATAGCGGTTTTCACTCTCGTCAATGCGTTTGAATGCTTGAAATAAATACGGAATACTTTCTTTTTTAATTCCCATTCCGGTATCCGTCACCGAATAAGAAATTAATGCATTTCCGTTCTCCTGCTCTTTGCACTGAATGGATAAAGTAACAGCCCCCTCTTTTGTATATTTAACTGCATTATTTAATACATTAATGAGAATCTGTTTAATCCTCACTTCATCACCAAACAGCTGGGATGGCAGCAAAGGGTCCACATTGATATGAAATTCAAGCCCTTTTTCCTTTGCCCGTATCCAGAGCATATTCACAACATCGGATAACATATCTCCTGTTTCGTAAACGGCCGGAACAATCTGCATTTTGCCCGATTCAATTTTTGACATATCCAATATATCATTAATCAGCGTCAAAAGCATCTTGCTTGCCCCCTGAATACTCTTGGCATCGCCGGCTGCTTCATCCGAAATTTCTTCTCGCAAAATCATCTCATTCAGTCCAATAATAGTATTTATCGGTGTCCTGATTTCATGGCTCATACTTGAGAAAAAATGATTCTGCATCCGATTTAATTCTTCAATTTCTTTTTTTTGCTCCTTTGCAATCTTATTTTCTTTCCGGTACATCGCATTTTGAAATAAAATCATGCTGCACACAAGAACCGTCACTGCCACCAGTGTAAAAAAGGAATCGACATAGGCTGCCTGAGTCGTGTGAAATTCTATAATTCTAGGATTCCAATAAGCCGTCAGATAACATGCGCCATACAGGCAGAAACTGCTGGCAATCAATATGTATTTTGCCTTCTTCTCAACTACCAGACAGACAAAAACAACGCCAAACATCAGCCAAATCGGGCCGCCTCCATAAATTCCTCCACTTGTCAAAAAGTTAAAAGGAAGCGCAAAATAAATCAGCAAAACGGAAATCAGCACTGCTCCTATTTGAATTTTATGAAAATGGATAGAAAAATACGTTATCGCAACCGCAAGCGCAAATACCACAAGAAGTGAAAGGGTGTTTGCCATACTTTCTCCTAACACAAGACCAACAAGAATTCCCATTGCCAGTCCCATTAAGCCAATCATGACCAGAAGGCGGAACAATCGTTCCTGAAGCCCTAATTCATGATTGTTAAACACTTGTATCAATCGTTTTGGATTCATTCGCATTCACCTCTTTCCACACGTTTATAAAGCTCCTCTGTTTTATTAAGTGCCCGGTCAAATTCAAAATCCGTGACATCTTGTTTGATATTCTCAATCAATTCTCTCCCCGACAAGTTTGCGCACTTTATATGTTGCAGTTTTTGAATAATTTTTTCTGCCTCATCTATTTCGTAAGCACGCAACTTTTCCATCAAAAGCATTAATTCTTCCAATAATTTTTCGCTATTTATTTGCGTTACAGAAAACTCCTCTTCTTCCAACACAGTACCAAGCAGGCTGCCGATTTCCACAACCGCCGCTGCATACTGGTCTAGAACTTCTTTGTGATTCTTCTCAATGAAATCCCAGTCTTTTTCTTTCGCTGCCATTTCCAAATTTTTTGCCAGATCAGACAAATTCTCTGCTCCTATCATCTTCGCCGTACTCTTTAAGGCGTGCACACGAATCCGATAATCTTCCATATTTTTCTGCTCATAATCCGCTTCTATCATTTGTCTCTTTTTCACCGACTCACTGTGAAACTGCGCTAACAATTCCCTGTAAAACATTTCATCTCCACGGCAGTATTGCAGCCCGGCATTCCTGTCAAAATTCGTTTTCCTCTCGTCCGTTTTTACAGCCTCTTTTTCCTCACTGACATAGGTAATCGACGATTTCGGAAGCACCTTGCAAAGAACTCGTTCCAGTGTCATTGTCTCAATCGGTTTTGAAACAAACTCATCAAAACCTTCCTCCATAAACATTTTCTTTGCTCCACTGACTGCATTTGCCGTAAATGCAACAATAATATATTCCTGACCACTCTCTTTTTGCATTTTACGAAGTTGCTTTAACGTTTCAATACCATCCATTTCCGGCATCATATGATCAAGGAAAATAATATCAAATCTTTCCTTTTCACAAGCCGCAATTGCCTCTTTTCCGCTGATTACAGTTTTTACTATCATCTGATAATTTTCAAAAATTCCCTTTGCAACGGTCAGATTCATCAGCTCATCATCCACAACCAACACCTTAATTCCCGGGCATATCATTTTTCGTTTCTTTCTTTTTGACAAATCACTTTCCTTTTCCTTTAAAATATTTAATACAGACTGTGTACAAAGGGGCTTCCGAATTATTTCTATCCGCTTTTCCTGCGGCAGAATAATATTTTTTCCTGCCACAACAACAATCCGCACTTTTGAATCTGTCATTTCCAAATAATTCTTATTTGCCTGATACTCCTCCTCACCCACAAACAAATGCGTCACCGGTGTCATTTCCAGTAACTGTTCCAACTCGTCCCGGTTCGTAACACGGTGCAATGGAATGTCAAACTGTTTTACCATATGCGCAATCATTTTATTGTAATACTCTCTTACTTGTGGCACTTCATATTTTTCCGTCATCAAAAAACACGCAACACACAAGTTTTTGCTATCAATAAGCGGCTGCTCCATATCTTCCTCTACCACCTGCTGTGGAATACTAACCGTAACCGTAGTTCCCCTGCCCTCTTCACTTTCAATCCGCATAAACCCATTCATCACACGAACCATTCCGTACACAATAGACAAACCTAACCCAAGTCCCCCCACCTTCCGGTTTCTTCCTGTACTTGTTTGGTAGAACCGCTCCGTAATTCTTTCCAGTTCATCTTTCGCAATGCCGACACCTGTATCACTTACTTCAATACACAAATTGATTCCATAAGATTTTTTTAATGAAAAAATTCTGACATAAACACCGCCCTCTTGCGTAAATTTCATCGCATTATCCACTAGATGTTTTAATATCTTTCTTATTTTCCGCTCATCGCCAAAAAGAACCGGTGGAATTTTTGTATCATAGTCAAAAAGCAGTTCGGTCTGTTTTTCTTCTTTTAACCAATACTCCGAAACCAAATCATTTACAACCAGAGACGGTGTATAATTTTCTTCGCTGAGCCGGATTTTGTTCGTGTCAATTTCTGTGTAATCTAAAATATCTTCAATTTGACCAAATAATCGTTTTCCAGCCATTTGTACTGAGGATAACTGCTCTCTCTTTTCTTGCTCTTCTTCTTTTTGCAGCATGACGGTAGAAATACCTGTAACCGCATTAATCGGTGTACGCAATTCATGAGAAACATTGGCAAGAAAATCTTCGACACGGCGATTTGTTTCTTCTAATTTTTCAATTTTTTTATCCGAATATACACGCTCTGATTTCCGCCTTTTCAATACAAGATTCACAAGACATCCGGACACCAAAACAAGACCAAGATGCAAAAGCGTCCTAGTCACTGTAAGTGCTGTAAATTCAATGGCATGATTCAGAACAAAGATAAAATCATAGCACATTGTCAAATAATATGTAATCACACAAAGTCTAATAATGCTTGATTTTTCCGTTATTGAAAATAGAATCATAATCAGAATCATAAGTGGTGCCAAATCAAACACACTTGTCTGATGAATTCCGTAAAAAAAACAAGATATCATCGTCAATGCAAAATACAGCCACAGCCGCATTCCTCCGGAAACCATATCGGTAATATAAATCACCCAGCTTCCAATCAACGCTGTCAGCAAAAGCACAATTGCTCCCACTTCCCAGCCAAGCAAAAGTGATTCTCCCATCAAAATAAGTGAGAAAAATGTGTACACTAACAACACAATCAGATGGTTCTCCCTCTGCTTTTCCTTTTCATACATAAAATATCCCTTAACCTTCCCTTTAGTATTATCTTTCTTCTCCACCCCATCTTTTTTTCATATATCCATATAGATTATAAACATTTTATGTATTTGTTGTCAATGATAGTGTGGGGCAATTTAGTTAGTTTCCGTAATCCGGCAGAAAGGCTTTGTAATTCGTGGGCGCTCCCGCTAAACAAACGCGTAAGGGTATCGGCATGTAAACAACACATGCCAGATACCCACGTGTTTGTACCCACTTATCACAAAGTTTTTCTGCTTGATTACTGGAAACTAAATAAATTGGCAGCCGAGCATTTGTCACAAACTAGTTGCTTGAAATGTAATTGGGAAGTCAGGCATACTTTTTCGCTGATTTGTTTCCAAACGTATGCACATTGTCTACTCCGCTTCCTAACTAACTATCTATCGCTTATCAAAAGGATTCGGTTGTTTTCTTTTCTAGATTCCAGTAAATTCTGTAGAAAGGCTTTGTGACTTGTGGGTTTTGAGTGCGTCGGTATGCAGCACTGGTAGTTTCAGTGCCCATACCACTACGCACTCAACGAGTGAAAACGCCCTTATAAATGATTGACAGTTTATTCCCTTTTGTTGTATGCTAAAAAAAATTGGAACCATAATTATATCATAAACAAAACACAGGGGGATTCAAAATGAACAAGAAACTAACAGCCTTATCTGTTTTTACTGCTCTTTTATGCACAACAATTTTATCACCGGTTTCTGCCTTTGCGCAAACTGCCGGCAGTGAAGAAACCAACATTGCAGCAACTAAAGAACCAGCCGGCACGGCAACACCTTCTGCCACGCAGACACCGGCAGTTACAAGCAAACCAACTGCTGCCCCGAAAAAGAAAACAAAAAAGAAAAAAAGCATAACAAAAATCACCATAAGCGCCGCCGGCGACTGTACGCTCGGTTCCGATTATAAATCTCCGGCAAGCGTTAATTTTTATGCAAAATACAAACAAAAAACGCCTTCTTATTTCTTTAAAAATGTTAAAAACATTTTCAAAAAAGACGATTTAACACTTGTCAATTTTGAAGGCACTCTAACAACAAGAAGTACACGTGCCGACAAAACATTTGCGTTTAAGGGAAATCCTTCTTATCTGAAAATTTTACAAAAGGGAAATGTAGATGCTATCTCTTTTGCCAACAACCACTGCCGTGACTTTGGAAATGGAAGTTACCATGACACAATCTCTGTTTTCAAGAAAAACAAGATGCCTTTTGCTTCCTATGGTAAAGTTTCAATTTACAAAACGAACGGTAAAAAAATTGGTATGATTGCGGTCAACGGCCTCGAAGGTGTATCTTCCAGCAAACACTACATAAAAAGCGGTATTCAAAAACTGAAAAAGAAAAAAGCGGACCTTATTATTGTCAGCATGCACGCCGGTATCGAAAAGACAAGTTCTTTGGATGCCATTCAGAAAAGTATTGCTCACTATGCCGTAAAACAGGGTGCCAATCTTGTCCTCGGCCACCACCCGCATGTCCTGCAGGGAATCGAAAAATACAAAGGTGCCTATATCGTTTACAGCCTTGCAAATTTCTGCTTTGGCGGCAACACAAATCCACCGGACAAAGACACCATGATCTACCAGCAGACCTTTACTTTCAAAAAGAACAAATTGCAGAAATCCAATGATGTAAAAATCATTCCATGCAAGGTTTCTTCAACCAACAGCATTAATAACTATCAGCCAACTCCGGCAAAAGGAAAAGCAAAAAAAAGAATTCTTGCGAAAATAAATCGCTATTGTAAGCCTTTTAATGTTCATTTCAAAAAAAATGGCAAGGTGGGGCGGTAGCTCCACCTTGCATAACTTACTTTCGACTTAAAATTCCAGACTGTCTGCATTAAAAAGTATTTGATATTTTTGTTGGATTAGTCGATGCTCCTATTGCAGATGCCAAAATATCAACCAGTGTATTTATTTCATCAACATTATGAATCTTATTACGCTCAACCACATCTTTAATATAAACATTTGTAACTATGTTTTTTAAATATTCTGCCTTTTGACGTTCTACTGAAAATTGTGCCACCTGCGGAAGTCCACCATATATCATATACTCATTCCAGGCGTCATCATAATCTCCCCCAAAAGCCACATAAAACTCCGCAAAAGATAAAGGATAGATTCTAATTTCATCTCCCCTTCCTCTAAATTCGGTTACAATATCACTTGATAAAAATTTTGAATTACTTCCCGTTACATACATGTCAATGTTGTGAATACGAAGCAGGCTGTTCAGCACCTCCTCAAACCGAGGCATAAATTGCACCTCGTCCAAAAGCAGATAGTACAGTCTGAGGGCACCTACCTGATGGTAAGTGCCCTTCTTAAAGATTCTAAACTCAAGGAATACATTTTTCAATATCTTTTACAAAATCATTTAAATTTTCTGTTGCTTTTGCAATATCACTATCCCATATGTCGCTTTTTGTATCATCCCAAAAATCATATACTTCAGAGCGAAAATCGGACCAGTCATCATAAATATCAGAGCGAGTATGTGACCACCATTTATATTCATCTGAACGCAAATCTGACCACTCCGAATATTTAGCATTATCATATGCGTCATCCAGAATTCCATCATAGAAATCATCATACATATCTTCTAAAATTCCATCATAGATTTTCTTATATACCTTATCCCCGGCTTTATCGTAAATAACGTCATACAAATCATCCATTTTATCATACATATCATCACCTGAAGCGAGAATCATTTTCGCATATGCAAGAGCGTATTCTCTTAATTTAATCGTTAACTTTTGTTGTGATAAAAGCACTTCATCATAAAATGCTTTCACTTTTTTGGTATTCGCTTTGTATTTGTTATATGTGTTAAGCTCAGTTTTCAACTTTTCATACGATTTTGTCAAAGTTTCTACTGTATTATCAACATCTTTGTTCACCATTTCTTCCAGTGCATCTAAAGAGTCTGCCTGAATCTCTATTTTGGTGTCTTCCGTAGGTTCTTCTGTCGGTTCTTCTGTCGGTTCTTGTGTACTGCTCTCTGTTACTGTGTTGTTGCCCTGTGTAGGTGCGGAAGCTGCTGTCTTTCCAGAATCTGTCTTACTGCCACATGCAGTTAAGGAAAATGTCATGCCAAAAACAAGTATAAAAGATAATAATTTTTTCATTGAAATGTCCTCCATATTATTGTGCTAATGTTTTCTGTTGCTTTTTATCTTTCTTTTTTACAACTAAAAGTGCCACGGCACCTACCATAACAATGGCAATACCAATATAGCCGATGTACTGTGCTATCCCCCAATCATATCTACTGTTTGAAATCACACCCCTATCTTCAAAATCCCATATTATGAGCCTTAATACTGCAAAGGTAAGTATGTTAAAAACAATCACGGGTATTGATTTTCTTAATATTGAAAATAATAATGTTAATAATGCAAAAACGGCAAATGCTGCAATCACAACTACATAAACAATACTTAAATCGTTTGATATTTCCTTCCCTGTTTCAGATGAATAAATTCTTATAAACTCAAATAACGAGATATTAATTGCTTCTTTATTCGTCATATTCAATTCTTCTATATACATCGAATCCGAAAATTTTTCTAACGCCTCCTTATACTCATCTGTCGCAGATGCAAATGGCATAAATAATGTTAATAACAATATAGCTGACCCTATCAGCATTGCTATAAATGCACCTATAAATATTTTACTCCTATGTCCGGTTTGATTCATTTGAACTGTCTCTGTCATCTTTCTTCCTCCTTAATCTCCACTACAATGTTCCCTTCATTTTCCTCCGGCCGAACCACAAGATACCCATAGGATTCCAACAATTGAATCACATCCTGCGTTATATTCGGCTTAACTGATTGTTCTTCATTCACACAAACATTCCCGGCTATAATCTGATGCATGGAATCTACGGAGACACCAATAATTTCCGCCAGCCGGTACAAATATTCGGTTTTGCCGCTGCCGGCGCGGCCGAGAATCAGGTGAAGCATGGGGGAAACTCCTTTTCTTTTAGATAATATATAATAGATAATACATAATAGATAATAAATATTTTAGTCAAACTAACGGATAATTAGGCCGAGGAGGCGGGCGAGTTCGGCGGCCTGGGGCGCGGTGACGATCGCGCCGCGGCAGTCGTCGATGTTCAGCAGC
>ERZ773194.2219-NODE-2219-length-18833-cov-9.443285_pt1 | contig 18833 bp, 18 predicted proteins | sample MGYA00511240_ERZ773194 | MGnify/ENA primary metagenome ERZ773194 (study PRJEB29015, sample SAMEA2737774) | human gut metagenome | biome: human gut; feature: human-associated habitat; material: faeces | place: China | collected 2012 ... | reverse complement strand
CATGGAAGCCCAACAAAAATAAATGAATATCTATTTGAAGATGGGGAAAATACATCTCAAACTATGCAAGATTTTTCTGGTGATGTTTTAGTTTGTGCTCACACTCATATACCATCTTGTAAAAACTTTGACAATAAACTTTTTGTCAATGTAGGTAGTGTAGGAAAACCTAAAATAGGACGTCCTAACTGTACTTATGCACTTATAGATATATCTGATGATGGCAAAGTAAATGTCTCTATTAGAGAAGTTGAATATGAATTTAAAAGAATAGTTAAAGATTGTGTTATGTTAAACTTTCCTAGCGCAATAACTCAATCTTATGAAAGCGGACAAGAATAATATATTATTTTCCAAGAGAGAAAATATATCTATATGGAATAGATTAATATACGTCTTCGGAAAAAAATATAGCCTTCGACTAGATATTCTATCGGAGGCTTTTTCCATTCTATGAATCCTTAAGTGTTCCTACAGCTTTAAGTCTATTCAATATCTCTTGTTTATCCTTATGACAAGTATTAAAAAATTCTGTTACATCTTTTCCAGCCTGCAATCCATGATGTATTCCATTAGCCCATTGTTTTATACTTGTCATATCATATACAGTTATATAAGCTAATTGTCCTCCTGTACCATCAAATCCTGCTAATTGTTCAAGAGTATACTCTGGCAATGCTTGCCTTGTTTCCTCTAATGTACCTACTATAGTTCCATTTTTTAATATGTCTAAGTTATCTGAATGACAGCCCTCAAAATATGCTGTTAAACCTTGTCCAGCCATTAATCCATAATGCATTCCGCCTTGCCATTGAAGAATTTTGGTAAAGTCATATACGATTCCATTTACAGCTACATAAACTGGCATTCCATTTTTTCCATCATACTTACTTAATTCTGCCTTAGTAAAAACACTTCCTACTCTATTTTCTTCCTTTAATCTTCCAACTACTTTTGATTTCTTAATCAAATTTAACTTTTTACTATGACACCTATAATACTCCTCAGTTAATATCTGCCCTGCTAGCATTCCATGATGTTTCCCATTTTTCCACTTACTTATCTTACTTAAATCATAAACTATTCCATCTATAGCTACATAAGGAGGTTTACCATCTCTTCCATTAAACTCTGATAATTCTTGTTCTGTGAGCATAATCTCGTCTATTGAAATATTATTGGTTATTTCATTTGATTTCTTATTTTTTTTCTTCTCTTAAACTCTTTATTAGATATTATAGTTGTCATATGAGTTTCTTCATATTCTGTAATTTCAAGAAGCTCTATAAGAGTTTGACTTTTATACTTATAATCTTTATCCTTGGTTAAATATACTTTTTCTGCACTTCTAGTTGCTTTTATAACCTCTCGTTCACTTAATGGTAGTATAAACTCTCTATTAAGCTCTAAAACATCCTGTAATGCCTTTTGAGTATCTTCTAAGAAGTAACATAAGTAATACCTATACAGGAATAATATAAACTCTCTATGCCCTCTTAAATCATATTCTCTAAGTTCACATAATTTTGTTATGTCTTGTATCCTAGCATAATAAAGACTTCTTTCTCTATGAACATATACTATCTTTTTAGGTCTTCCTTTTTTCTTAGCTTTTCTCTCTTCAAGCTCTGGAAGATATTCTGATTGAATTTCCCTTAAATCATATATATACTCATATTCCTCTATAATCTTTACAATACTATTTGATTTACTATTAATACTTCCTGGTACTCTTAATACTCTTGTTGGATCTAAAGCTTGTCTATCAGCTCCAAAAGGCTTTAAAACGCTATATAAATACTCTTCAATAGCTTTCCATAACGGTAATGCCTTACTTGGTACTGTATTTATAAGCCATATTAAGTAAAATCCTCGTCCACTATCAATTATCAAGTTAGGTCTTGGTATTGTTCTACCAAAATGCTCTGCTTCTAAATGCATTAATATTTGATCTTTAGTAAACTTAGTATTATATACATCTAAATCTATGAAGTGGGCTTTAAGTTCTTTTAAAAACTCTACTCGCCTATATGTGCTAAAAAATGTATTAAGACTTATATAAACATTCTCTCCATCTAATTCTTCTTGTAGGAGCTCTTGATACTTATAATGCCATTGACTAAAGTTTCCACTAATTATTCTAGCCTTAGTAATCCAACCTTTGCTATTATTATGTACCATATCTATATAGCTATGATTATTATTAAATTTTCTTACTGCTTGTCCTATCTGCTTCACCTCCGTTTCTTAACTTATGTAACAAGTAATAAACTATGTTCTGTTAAGTTCATTACTCTCTTAAAATTTGTTTTTTAAAGGTGATTTTATACCTTATTCTTTATTTTACTTCAATTTATGGCAATAAACAACATTTCTTAATTCAATAAGGATCTACTCATTGATAGTATTATGCTTAACTTCTTTCTTTATAGCTTCTTGTACTTCTTTTTCACTATCGCTAACTCTTCCCTTTACATAAGCAACACCTTTTAATCTTGCTTTCTCATAAACTTCTACTAAATCTTTTCTTTTATCTACTGGAACAAAATCAGCTAATGCTTGTGCATTTAAAAAAGTTGATGTTGCACTCATAATAGCTCCTTTTGCAGATAATGCAGCTAACCTTTCTACATGAGGTTTCATTATTGCTCTTAACTGTTCATCTATTATATCTACAATCATATCTATGTTATCTGTATTAGCTTGAATTTTTAGCGATTCATCACATAAGAATCTAACTGTATCTGCAAATGATTTGTCCTCTTTTCTTGCTATTCTTTCAATCATATTTACTTGTTCATCTGTAAATGTTATTGATATTCTTTTACTCATATTACACCACCTAAACTTTAGTATTTTTCTAGGTTATAACCTATATACTTTTAATTTTACACCACATTTTATTAAATTCCAAGTATGTTACACCACATAATAAATTCAGTATTTTCAAAGCTTTGCCTTGAAGTTGTACTAGGTGTTTGCACCGTCATTATCCTGCCTTTTAAAAAAAGGATAAAAAATCACTACTTTTAAATAGAAAATCTCTTCGATATTATATCAAGTTGAAAGATGCTTAATCATAATATCCATAAATAACTCTACAGATTGTTGTCTTCCTCTAACCAGTTTCCTTATTTATGGAGCTATAGCTCATACCTTCCATTTTCAAAACCTTAATTCTAAGTATTTCTTCACACTTTATTTATCTTTCCTTTTATTTTTATTAAACATAATATATTTAACCTCTTTATATCTAGTTTGATATCTTCTAAAACAATATTTAATTAACTTTTTTAATAAAAAAAGAGAGCTTGTGAAAAACTCCCTTTCTATTTACATTATATACTCTTACAAATATATCACTACATAAAAACATTATTTCTAAATCTAAAAATATACTTCACTGATAATAAATATTTAATTCTAATATTTAAATATTTATTACTTCTATATTGGTGAACCTTTCTAAAAATTCATCTTTTGTGTACTCCTTATTAATTGCCATTATTGGTATTATTAATTTAGGAAATTCTTCACCTTTTATAATAAATATTGTTTTATTATCTACTATCACCTTAAAGTCACCATCTATAATTCTTTCACAATTTTCTTCTATAACTTTTAATATATTATCTGAAACAATAACTTTCTTCTCACCTTCAAAATTATTATCTAATTTTAATAGTTTTTTATACCAATGATTTAAATTAAGAATTCTAAATATTCTTTTATTAAATTTTGATATAACTATTATACTAAACAATAAAATTACTATAATCCCCAAAAAAATCGATAACTCATTATTATTTTTAGCTACAAATACATTCTTTAAAAAAGATAAAATATACCATAATATATATACATAAAACAAAAAATTTAATATATTAATAAATATATTTTTTATTGAATCCTTTTTTGTTTTTTTTTCTAATTTTTTACTTGCATAATACCACTCTTCAAAATCATTAATATCATTTTTAAAATTTAATACCATAAATAAACTCCTTTTATAATAAATTCCTCTTAAAATTATATCATATTAACTTTAAATTTAAATAAAAAAAGAAACTCAAAAAGGAGTTTCTTTTTTTATTTAAGATTTTATCTAATTATTTTAAAATTCTTACTAGCCAATTTTAACCTTTTTCCTGGTGAAAGCCTATCAATAAATACTTTTATTAAAACTGCTATTATTGCTAAAGGCGAATTACTTAATGTATTATCAGGAATATTATATACTTGATCATTTGAAATTGCTTCTACTGGAACAGCCACTGGTATCAAAAACTCATCAAGAGTTGGTCTTGATGGCTTAATAGTTATAATTATATTCTGATATATTTTACTTGATTTATAATTATATTCTGCTTCTAAATTTATAATTGTTTCACCAAGAAAATCAATTTCAAACGTATATTTTATTAAACTACCTGCTACTTCAACTTCATGTAATTTTTCTAACGATAATCTTATTGATTTCTTCGAAATATCAAATTCTATTCCTGCATCACTTATATTTTTGTATAATTTTTCTGTTTCTTGATTTATATCAGCTGATAAATCTATACAAGTAGTGTAGCCAGTAATTTTTTGTTTTAGAGATATTTCAGTCTCTATTATTACTGTTGGATAGAAAGATACTATCTGAGCTGGAGTTCTTTGATTTAATGCTGTGAATTCTATCTCACAATCTTTAAAAAGACCATTGTTCCCAGCTACTTTAAGTATTTCTTTATTTAAATTATCTTCCTCTATCTTCTTTATTACTTTTGCTCTTATCTCATCTAACATATCATACAAACATGAACCTGGACAACTTGTAGATCCAAAATCTCTATGCCCCCCTATGTTGTAAGGACTTATTCCATGTTTAGTACATAATAATGCTAAAAGTGGAATTAAATTGTCAAGTTGTATTTGAGTAGGTCCACATACCCCTTCAAAATTACCAAATAAACAGATTCCTATACCATCTCTATTTCTTTCTCCTAGGGTATGTGCTCCAACATATTTTTCTTCTCTACCTTGCATCACCGTTCCAAACTTACCAATACAATAGTTATATCCAATGTCTCCCCATTCAATACTCTGATGATAATTTTGAGTAGCTCTAATTTGTTCTATATCCGAATTGTATTGCTCTGCCGCGGAATGATGAATTACTATATATTTATACGGAGTCGTTCTTACTCCACTCATATCTGGTTCAATTACAGGTTTAGCTCCCCATTCACTTCTTTTAACAATTCTAATTGAAGAGTTTCCATCTCCAACCTCTCCACCTGATCCACCTCCTGGATTAGAACCTCCACCTGATCCACCTGATGTATCTCCATTTGGATATACAGGCGAAGTTGTAATAGAGCTGTCTGCATCTCTTGGTGCCCATATAGCACATCTACCAAAGCTTTCAGTGTTTATTACATAAACATCTCCACCTTTTTCAGCTAATATTCTATATGTTAATCCTCCAAATTGTGCTGGATAAATATATCCTATTACATGATCAGTTGTATATGGACCATTTTCATTATAAACTCCCCATTTTTGCATATGACTATGTAAATTTAAATATTTTCCAACCTGTGACATTATAACTCACTCCTTTTTTACTTTTACTTAAGCCGACTTTACTGATTAATCATTAATTATAAAGAAAAATTAGCTCAATTTGTAAACTATCATTTAACTTTCAATGATAGTTTAAATTTAAATATAAAATTTAATATAATTATATTTGCACTTAATATATAGGTTAATATTTTTCTAATAATATGTAGTTTTTTGATATAAATTGTAGTTTTTTTTGATATTTACTTATAAAAGATCAAACTCTTCTTAGTTATGGGAGGGGTTTTATGAGATATGACTTATTAGATATTATAATTAAGGCTAAAAGAAAGGATAACGAATCAATTCATAACATATTAATAATTTTTGAAAATATAATAAATAAATACTCTAGGTTACTTGATGGTGAAGATACCAGACAAGATCTAAATTTATTTTTGATTAAATTAATAAATAATATAAATTTAGATTCAAACTCACAATATAATAATAAACAATTATTAAGTTATATATCTAAATCATTAAAGAATGAATACATAAGATTATCTAAGAAAAAGTGTAAGATCCATATGTTTGAGCAGCTTGATGATGATAAAATTACTAATAAATCAATTAACCTAGATACTAACATAGAAATTTTAGATACATTGAATCACTTAACAGAATATGAAAGATGGATATTATCACAAATATTTTTCTCTGGCTATACAGTTAATGAACTTTCCAAAACTTTAAGAAAATCAAGACAATCAGTAAATCAAGTTAAAAAAAGAGCATTAGATAAATTGAAAATAGTTATATAATAATCAAATAAATATAAATATACAAAAAGCAGATATTTTTACTTAAATATCTGCTTTTTTATATCTTCCAAATCATTTTGAATCTCTGGAAGAGTATTACTAAGTTGCTGAAGTATTTTTTGATAATTTTCCTCTCTAATTTGATTTTGTTTTAAAACATAAAGCAAAAGATATCCAAATAATAAAGCAAATATCCCTTGTGATGTTAAAAAGTTAAATAATTCAGTATTCATAAAATCACCTCATATAAATATAAAGTAAATTTAATATAAAAAGTAAATTATAATTAAAACTAATTTCAATTAGTCGATTAAGTTTTTCTATTTATTATCTTCATAAACACATATAGCTTGATCAGTAAAATATTCTATTATAATGTAGTACATGCATTTTTACCTACATTATAAACTCTTATAATAATATTAATCTATGTATTTAGACAAACGACTTCAGTCTTGTTTGTTACTGGGTTTATATAAAATAAAAAAAGTTTGTTTACAAAATAAAAAAATAATACTTCTATATATGTGTAAGGTTAATTAATAAAAGATATATCTTAACTTGCTAGAACATTTTAATTTTAACTTATTGAGTATAGCTTCAAAATAAGTCTATTTTACTTTTTTCTATTTCTAGCAATAAACGAAAGAATGAACTTCTTCTACTAAGAGCCTTACATTTACAAAAGTTAACAAAATAAATATAAAAGGAGAGAGTGTTAAATGAAAAATGCTATTCACAAAGTTATAAAAAATGACCATATTATATTAGCTGAAGATGTTAATATTAATGAATTTGAAAATGTTAAAATAGGTGTTCATTCAGAACAAGAATTAATACCTAGAAATCCTGAAGATTTTAAAGAGTTAGTAGGTGTAGATAAAGAAGAATTTGAGAAAATAATGCAATCTCGTTGTCCTTCTGATCATACTGGTACTCTTCCTAGATGTCCAGTTTTAAATTTACACAAAAATATGGATAGATGGGCAATATATAGAATGGGGGTCAAACCAGTGGCTGGTAACCAATTTGCATATCTTGCACCTAAACAGTTTGGAGGACTTACATATATAGCCCATCCAGGTAGTTATGGAGATGTTTGGGAGATAAAAACTCAACAATATGGATTAGTTCAAATTTATGCTCCTAAAGACAATGATAGTTGTAGAACTGTATATATAGCTACTGGTCCTAATTATCCTGGAGATATTCCAGATGGTAATTACTGGGGTTCAACATGGTGTAAAAGATATTATGTAAATGACCATTCTAATACACCTTAAAAAAATAGAACTACGTAGAAGAAATCTACGTAGTTCTATTTTAAATTAAACTACTTTACTACTGTTAAAATAGCTTAATTAATCTAGTTAACTCATTTTTTAGTAGTTGTATAACTTCTCAAGTTAATTATTTCTTCCTCAATTATCTCTATACGATTTGGTTCCATAACCTTTAATGAGTATTCTTTTACACTATCCATTTTTTCGAAAACGTAATCTGCTTTCATATCTAAAAATCCATACACTTCTCTATTTATGACAGCAGTAGGCATATACCATTTATTATCGTTATCATTTAACATTGTATTCAAAAATGGTTCAAAACATATAAGACCTGTTGTTTTAATAGTCATTATAGTTTCATTTTCTTTATATTCTATCTTTTCAATTTCCATAGTACCATATTGACCTAAATCTAAAGTTTCACCTTCTTTAAATTCATACTCTTTAATGGTAGCTCTACCTTCATCTCCATTTCCATAAGGTCCTGAGGTGAATATATAAGGTACTAGTAGTAGGTCTCCTTCTTCGCTTGGAGATTCAAATTCTCTAGTAATAATATATTCATTGTCTGAATTATAATATCCACCACCGATATTATATAATTCTTTTAATGCACCCTTTTTAGAGTCCCATATATATTCTTCAATAAGATAATCAGTAAAAAAATCTCCTCCCATTCTTGAAAGCTCTAAATTAATTCTCGTTGGTGATATTGTACTTTTAATATATTTAGCATATCCTCCATCAAGATATACTACTTTATCTATTTCTTTATTTATAACTTCAATACCTTTACTATCTAATGAAATTTCTATACTCTTAGAATTAATTTCGACTGATTCAAGATCAATAGTTTCATCTTTATAATCCAATATGCTTAGATTTCCTACTGTTAACTCACCAGTTAAAACTTCTGGTAACTCTCCATAATTTTCTGATGCGAGAGTACAACTCGCCATAATTATCATAGTATAATCATCAATAAATTCAAAGGTAGTTGTTCTTAATAGTATACTTTCTTCATTGTCTTGCTTAAATTCCATTGCTAAATCATATTCTTTATTTTTATCAAAAGGTTTTTCACTTCTAATTTTATAAAAAACACTTAATTCACTTCTATCATAATATAAACTTTCTATTTCTAAAGTATAACCTTCTGCTTTTATAATATTTTTTTCTTCATAACTATTTTCTATATATGCTTCATTTATAGCATTATTATTACCATTAAAATATTCTATTACCTTTTTTACGATAGGTGTATCATTAGCATAGGTCGGCAAATAAACTCCTACTATTACAAATACTCCAATGAATACAGCCGCCGCACTTAGATGTTTTTTATAACCGCTTTTTTTACAATCTAAATTATTACATGTAATTTTAATTTTATCTCTCAATTCTTCTGACTCTTTTACTTTTGATTGTTTAGCCATCTCTCTTAGTTCTTTATCAAAATCATTATTCACTTAAATCACCTCACTACTAATCCTTTAACATTATATATAATCTATCTTTTGCTCTTGAAATCCTTGACTTAACAGTTCCTTCAGGAATATCTAAGACTTTTGAAATTTCTTTGTAAGTTAAATCATTAAAGTAAAATAAAATTGTTGTAACTCTTAGCTCATCTGATAGTTTGTTAATAGCATTATACAAATCAATATTTATACTTTTATCAATTGTGTAGCTTTCTTCTTTAACTTCTTTAATATCCTTTAAACTTTTTCTATTCCGATTATAAAGCTTATTACATTCATTTATTAAAATCCTTATAAGCCAGGTTTTAAAATACTTATCGTTTCTTAAAGTCTTTATCTTATCAAATGCAATTAAAGTAGTAGTTTGAAGTGCATCTTCTATGTCATCTTCCGAACTTAGTATTCCCTTTGCAACTCTATACATAGAAGTTAAGTTTGCTTGTATTAATTCTGAAAAAACTGATTTATCCTTTTTAGCTAATTTAACATTTAGTAAACTAGTTTCATCATTATTTTTTAATCTCTTTGTTATCTCCACTATATCTTTCCCCCAAAGTCCCTTTCCTCTACTATTTATAAACATAGACTAACTTATTAAATATACCTAAAGTCTAATAATTCATCTATAGATTGTCTATTTTCTATTATTAGAGATATAAAACTATCTTAAAGTTCCCTTTGTTTCAAAAAAATTTAGAAGTATTTTTACAACTAATTTTACAATAAAATAAAAAATCCACTTTATTATAAAATCCTAAAAAATATACAATTGGGGCATATGCCCCAATTGTATATTTAAAATTTATATTCACAAATAATACTTATATATATTTAGTTGGGAACATATATCCTTTTGTTGGATTAAAATAAAAAAACAAAAAGACTGCGTAGAATTATTATTCTACGCAGTTTTTATTGTCTTCTTAAATGTTTTAATACGTGTTTATGCCATTTGTAAGCATTTCCAGAACTACTTTAAGTTTACTATAGGTAAACATTCTTGTAAAATCGTATTTTTAACCCTTTAATTATTTATATGTTCGTTAATTATTTTATGAACTGTAGCAACACTACAGTTCATATCTTTAGCAATAGCTCTGTAACTTTTACCTTGTAATCTTAACATTTTTACTCTAGCCTTTTGTTCTTCAGTAAACATTTCTTTTCTTCCAGCACCACGTTCGTTTTTTAATTTATTAACAACATTGTTGCTTTTTAATTCTTCAATTTCCTTCAGCAATTTTTGTATGGTATCTCTATCCCTTTTAATAGTATCATCTTTAGATTTAATGTTTATTTCATTTAATCTTATAACTGCCTTTAACTCTTCAATTTCCTTGACCATTTGATGATATATTGGACTATTTTCAAATTTATCGTCATCGATCATTTGTATTTGTGATATTTTATTATGTAATTCAATATTAATTTTATTCTGTTCATTTAAACGCTTTTCTAAATCTTCAATAATTTCCTCTAATCCTTTAATAGTTTTTCTAGCCATTATAATCACTCCGTTAGTTAATTAATTTATTAACTTAACAATACCATTTTTCCAACCATTGTTCAATAATTAATTTGATAACAAAATTGAATTTAAATTTCTCTACTAAAAATAAAAAAAGTGAAATTTCATACGGTATACATAAAATTTCACTTTTTCATCGTTCTATTTTACTGCTTTTAACTTTGCAATATCTTTATAATTATTAGCCGTAACTAATTCAACAGTTGATAGATCATCTCTTATTCCATCTACTTTATTTAATATCTCACTTCTAAACTCTACTAAGTCAGCAGTTTGCTCTACAACTCCATCAAGCTTCTTTTCAATTCCATCAACTTTAGATTCAAGTCTTTTTAAAATTTCTAATATTTCTTTCTCCATAAAGTTTATCTCCTTTTCTTTATTAAATTAAGTTTTGATTTACTTTTTTATTATATCACAAAAGGACACTTAAAAAGTGTCCTTTACGGAGCAAATACCTTATGGAAAATTTGCAAATCAAAACTCAAATAAAGTATATCACTTTTACAAATAACATTCTATTAAACTTTTAAAAAGTTAAATTTCTACCGCCTTACGTATTAACTTACTCATTACGCTGCTCTCCACTCCGTTACTTAATACTCCAGTTGGTCTACAAAAAAATATAATTAATACTCTCTATCTAATTTAGCGACTCTCTTCTTTGCAATTCTCTCTTCTACAATTTTTCTTGTCCTGTCTATCGTTTCACATTTAATATCATCTGTAGTTGCTAAAGTTTTATATCCATTCTTTACAAATAAACCATTAAGTAATTCGATTATAATTTGAGTATTTTTATCAGTTTCATTACTAGCTTTTTTTATTCCTAATAGTTCTGATTTTAATTGCTCTGCAAGCTTTTCTCCTATTAATTTAATCATAACTTCTGTAGTCATATCTGAATTAGTTCTATGCTCTCTTATAATTAAATCTAATGCCTCACTATTATATTTTAAATCTCTTTTTTCTTTAAGCTCCTCAATATAATCAACATTCTTTTTACTAAGCATATAAATTTTTCTTTCTCTATTTGCCATGTTTTTCTCTCCTTATAAATTATTATTTAGGACTTTGTCCTCACTACGCTCAACTATAAACTTTGAAAAGTTTAATCAAACTTACCCATAATGAAATATTAAATATCTTAATTGGAAATTAAACCGGAAGATATTTAATAAGAGCATAAGGGGAAACTGCCCCCAAAAAATTTGTGGGACTAGGCAAAGCCTAGTGTTTCCCTGGGTACAAAAAAGTTTCCAATTATACAGGTTTATCATATATAAATCATATCAAAATCATATCTTTTATGCAATTTCATCATACCATTAATTAATAAAAAGTTATAAGAAAAATAAGAAAATATACTCTAATTTCTCTTATAACTTTTTAATTTTTTTATTCATGATCTTTAAGTTTTTCATATTCAAATTCTATTTAATTTTCTAACTAAACAATCCTTGCTTTATTAAATTTTATTAATGGGTTTTAGGAGATTTCCTAACAAATAATTTTAAAATCTAAGTAAAACTTAATTTTAAAATTATAGAAAGTGTCATGCCACTTTCTATGCTTGCTATTCTTCTAAAGATAAAATTAAAAGACCTTATTACTTATAGTTTCCCTATAAATAATAAAGTCTTTTTAAAGTTAATTTGTAAACATCATTTTGAAAAAATTTTAAATAAACCTTTTTTCTCATTTCTTTTTTGCTCCATCTTTTCTCTTAGATCTTGTAGCTTATTATCTACTTCTTCAAAATGTTCTGCTAAGTATAACTGTTGGTCTTTTTTCTTCTGTTCTTCTTTTAAAAGTATCTGACTATTTTCAATTAGCTTATGTAATTCTGCTATTTGCTTATCCTTTTCTTTAAGTTGCTCTAATAAATTATCAATTAACTCTTTATTCAAATTTAATAAACCATCTTCATCTATTGAAATCTCTGCATTTACGTCATTCTCAATTTCTTTATTTTTAACTTCATTTTGAACTTTTAAACTTTCTTGAATCAAGTTGAATAAACTGTCATCAACCATTGATTTTCCTTGCTTTTTAACTATCCTAGATTTATACTCTTTCAACTTAAGTTTATTATAAATTGTAGTTTTGCTCACTCCTAATTGAATAGCAGTTTCTTCAACTGTCCTTAACATAGTATAAAACCTCATTTCTAAAAGATTAAACTACTTTAATGTATTCTTTAAAACTCTTTAAAATCCTCTAAATTAAAAATAATAACACTCCTCGCCTTGCCGTTTTAAGTAACTCAACCCCCTAGTCTACCTAATCTAAACATAAATAAAATATATCGAAAATAGTAAAAGGTCAACTCCACTCCGATTTCGTTCTAAAAATAGAACAGGTTACTAAGTAACCCTATAATACAAGGGCGAGAAAATTTGCTACCTCTTGATTAAATTAAATAAATCTCTTATAATACAAAAAGAACAAGGTTACATTAAACCTTGCTCTTTTAAATATTTTCTATCACGAATATAGGTATCTTTAGATATATTTAGTCGTAAACATATATCTTTTTGCTTAAGACCTTCTGCCAAAAGGTCTTTTATTTTTGCCCTTCTTTGTGATAGCTTTTCTTTTTCAGTTACTTTTCCATCTAATTTTAATTTTTCTAAATATCTATTTTTTTGATATTCAGTGTCTCTTACTCTTTTCCTTCTCTTATACTCTCTATTAGAAATTATTGTACGCATTTGAATTTCTTCATCCTCTGTAATTTCTAATATCTCTATTAAAGTATCATTTTTATACTTGTATTCTTTATTTTTATCTAAATAACATTTTTCTGCACTTCTAGTTGCTCTTATAACCTCATTTTCTTTTAATGGGTATATAAACATACTATTCAACTCCAAAACGTCTTCTAGCGCCTTCTGGACGTCTTCTGTGAAGCTACAAAGATAATACCTATATAAAAATAATATTACTTCTCTATGCCCTCTTAAATCATATTCTCGAAGTTCACATAATTTTGTTATGTCTTGTATTCTTGCATAGTATAAACTTCTCTCTCTATAAATATAATTTATTTTCTTCAGTCGACCTTTTTTCTTTTCTTTTGGCTTCAATTCCGGAAGAAACTCTTTTTGTATTTCTCTTAAATCATAAATATAGTCAATTTCATCTAATATGCTTACTACTGTTTTTGATTTTGTGTTAATACTTCCTGGTACTCTTAATATTCTTGTTGCGTCTAAAGCTTGTCTATCTGCTCCAAATTCTTTTAATTGATTATATAAATATTCTTCTATTGCTTTCCATAATGGTAACGCTTGACTTGGCACCTTATTTATTAACCATAACAATCCTAGTCCACGACCACTATCTAAAATATAATTTGTTGTTGGTATTTTTTTATTAAAATAATTCGCCTCTAAATTCATTATTATTTGTTCTTTTGTAAATTTAGTTTTATAACAATCTAAATCTATAAATAGAGCATTTAGTTCTTTTATATATTCTAATCTTCTACATGGTTTATAGAATGTATTTAATGTTATATATATGTTTTCTCCTGTTAAGTCTGTTTCTTTAAGTTCTTTATATTTATAATGCCATTGACTATATCCACTTTCATCTATACAACTTCTCGTGATCCACCCTTTACTATTTCCATGAACCTTATCTATATATTCTACTTTTTTTACTCTTAATGCTTGTCCCACTACTTCACCTCCTTTGTTAGCCATTTTATTATATCATAATTTCATATATTTTCTAAAACATTGAATTTAAAAGTAAAAAGGGGTTTCGTCAGGAAAATGTGGATTTACAAAGTTAAGACAATATTTGTATTTTAGTATCAATAGGCTACCCCTTTAATAAAAAAACATATGCCTAATAATATTCAAAGCTTAAGAAACAAGAATGCGTATACATGTAGTCTACGCATTCTTTAAATTTATCTTATTTATTATTAAAATATCCATATTATAAAGCTTCTTCAGTTTCAACATCTATAGATGGAATATTATCTGAAATTTTAATTATTATATCTTCATTAACTTCTAAATCTATAGAGCTTTCACTTATATTTTGTACACTTCTTAATGGAGTGGCAACACCATTTCCATCTATTTTCCATCCATCAATTACTATATTAGTAGCCATTATTCCTGATGAGTAGAAGTAATACCATTTTCCACCTATTTGTTGCCAATTTGTTTTCATATACCCATATGTAGAATCTAAATAATACCAATTACCATTTAAATCAAGCCAGCCTTTAGCCATTGAGCCACCGCCCCAAAAGTAATACCATGCTCCACCTATTGATTGCCACCCGGTTTTCATTTCACCATTTAAAGTATCAAAATAATACCACAATCCTCCAATTTCCTTCCAGCCTTTTGCAGTAGATCCATCATCAAAAATATAATACCACTTACCATTTTTTTGATTCCAACCAATTGCTTTACGGACTTTTAACACATACCTGCACATTCCTTGATCTTCTAAAACAGTATCTGATTCCACTCTAAAAAGAAGCTCATCTACATCATTCATTTCATCAACTGCACTTTGTACTTCTTTTGTGAATTTATCAATTGATTTTGATCCAATAAAACCTACAACCAAAAGTATATTACTTCCCCAAGTCCCATATTTAACAATAAATGACTTTGCAGCTTCATATTTAGATTTAGTCGAAATGTAGCTTGCAAATGTTGAAAACCCTATTATGTATCCTAGTGAATCTTTAAAACCTGTAATTGTTGTATATGCATTTTTTATATTTTTTGCTTCTTCTTTAGATACAGCTCGTTGAATATACTTAATGTAATCTGTATCTAAATTTCTATTTAAATCTTCATATAATCCATTACTTTCTTCTATTAACTTATTTAATTCATCTAATTGTTCTTTAGATATTTCAACTAATTCATCTACGATAATAACTTCATTTTCATTTTTAACATCAGCCCTTATGCTATACGATGGTAATATAGTGTTTGCTCCCAAAATTATAGATAGTGTTAGTAAAATTCCTCTAAATATAATTTTCATAATAAATACTTACTCCCCCAAATGCATTATTATATATTTTATAACATAATTTTATCACTATATATATTTTTTTACAAATTATTCTAATATCGCTAATTAATTTGATGCGGAACCATTTTTGTGGTACAATTTGTATAATTCAACGTTTAATTATCAATGTTATATAGCCACTTGGAAGGGATATTCTAAAATGTTAAATAAAATAAAAGAATTAAAAAATTTACTATCATGTTATTTTACTCTTGGACTCTTAATGTTTTTTTCAGCACATGATTTGATTAATGGTTCATCTATTAGAGGAATACTATCTGCTCTATTGATATTATGTTTTTTCATTAAATTATATACTAAAGTAACAAGCTTATTTGATGAATTGTCTACTAATCAAAAGAATAATTTATCTATAAAGCATTTAATTTTTTCATATTTTTATTTAGGATTTTTAATATTACTATCTATTGATTTATTGTCTGAAGATAGGTTTATATTTGGATTAAGTACACTAATATTATTTATAACATTTTCATATAAAACTTATTGTAAAGTTAAGTTATTTAATAGTTAAAAAACTGTGTATAAATACTTCTACGCAGTTTCATTTTTTCTTTAATTTTACTTTATTCTCCCTTATATCACTTTAAATATTATACTTTATTCATACTCTATAACTCTTTCTTTATTTCGCTAAATGTTGTTTTTGCGAAATCATATTTTTAACGGTTTTAAGCCATTTGTAAGGGGTAATTTTATTAAAAATCCCCCTTTTGAGTTTAGTATTTATAAATTAAAAATAAAAAAAGTTAAATTTCGTGTACATCAACACGAAATTTAACTTTTTTATCATTCTATTTTACTGCTTTTAACTTTGCAATATCTTTATAATTATTAGCCGTAACTAATTCAACAGTTGATAGATCATCTCTTATTCCATCTACTTTATTTAATATCTCACTTCTAAACTCTACTAAGTCAGCAGTTTGCTCTACAACTCCATCAAGCTTCTTTTCAATTCCATCAACTTTAGATTCAAGTCTTTTTAAAATTTCTAATATTTCTTTCTCCATAAAGTTTATCTCCTTTTCTTTATTAAATTAAGTTTTGATTTACTTTTTTATTATATCACAAAAGGACACTTAAAAAGTGTCCTTTACGGAGCAAATACCTTATGGAAAATTTGCAAATCAAAACTCAAATAAAGTATATCACTTTTACAAATAACATTCTATTAAACTTTTAAAAAGTTAAATTTCTACCGCCTTACGTATTAACTTACTCATTACGCTGCTCTCCACTCCGTTACTTAATACTCCAGTTGGTCTACAAAAAAATATAATTAATACTCTCTATCTAATTTAGCGACTCTCTTCTTTGCAATTCTCTCTTCTACAATTTTTCTTGTCCTGTCTATCGTTTCACATTTAATATCATCTGTAGTTGCTAAAGTTTTATATCCATTCTTTACAAATAAACCATTAAGTAATTCGATTATAATTTGAGTATTTTTATCAGTTTCATTACTAGCTTTTTTTATTCCTAATAGTTCTGATTTTAATTGCTCTGCAAGCTTTTCTCCTATTAATTTAATCATAACTTCTGTAGTCATATCTGAATTAGTTCTATGCTCTCTTATAATTAAATCTAATGCCTCACTATTATATTTTAAATCTCTTTTTTCTTTAAGCTCCTCAATATAATCAACATTCTTTTTACTAAGCATATAAATTTTTCTTTCTCTATTTGCCATGTTTTTCTCTCCTTATAAATTATTATTTAGGACTTTGTCCTCACTACGCTCAACTATAAACTTTGAAAAGTTTAATCAAACTTACCCATAATGAAATATTAAATATCTTAATTGGAAATTAAACCGGAAGATATTTAATAAGAGCATAAGGGGAAACTGCCCCCAAAAAATTTGTGGGACTAGGCAAAGCCTAGTGTTTCCCTGGGTACAAAAAAGTTTCCAATTATACAGGTTTATCATATATAAATCATATCAAAATCATATCTTTTATGCAATTTCATCATACCATTAATTAATAAAAAGTTATAAGAAAAATAAGAAAATATACTCTAATTTCTCTTATAACTTTTTAATTTTTTTATTCATGATCTTTAAGTTTTTCATATTCAAATTCTATTTAATTTTCTAACTAAACAATCCTTGCTTTATTAAATTTTATTAATGGGTTTTAGGAGATTTCCTAACAAATAATTTTAAAATCTAAGTAAAACTTAATTTTAAAATTATAGAAAGTGTCATGCCACTTTCTATGCTTGCTATTCTTCTAAAGATAAAATTAAAAGACCTTATTACTTATAGTTTCCCTATAAATAATAAAGTCTTTTTAAAGTTAATTTGTAAACATCAAATAAAAAAATTTTTTTACTTTAAATACTTTTCAGTTATCTCATCTAATAAACTATTTAAAATAGATTGATAACTTAAATGAGGAAATTGATCTTTAACCATGTCAATTTTATCCCAAATCTCTTTATATAATCTTACTGTTTTTGCTATTGGCCTATCTTCAGATGAATATATTTTTAATCCTAAATCATTTGTAACCACTTTAGAACCACTTTGTGTACAAATAATTTCTTTAATTATTTTTTCTAATTCGAAAACCCTTTTTTCAATCTCAGTAAGTCTTTTATTTTCCACTAGTTTGTTATTTTTATATTCTGAAACCGGCTCTATAACTTGCTTTTTCTTTACTTCGGTAATTTTAGAACCACTTTGTAACACAAATTGACCATCTACCTTTTTTATATTTTTCCTAGCTAACCTTTTTGTTATTACCCTCTCATTTACACCAAAATCCGCTTGCTCTATCTCCTTCATACTTCTTCCTTTAAGTAATTCAGAATTAAGATAAGCAACAACTTCCTCTAAACTCATGTTCTCATATACCATACCTTGTAACCACCTTGTAATTTTTTGTACACATTAACTATAAACCCAACACTAGTCTCCTGTAAATCCAGAACAGGTACAAAGTACCCTATAATACAAGGGCTGAAAATTTGCTACCTGTTTTAAAATAAATAAAAATAACCGTAGTTAAACCCCTACAAAAGCAGAACAGGTACAAAGTACCCTATAATACAAGGGCTGAAAATTTGCTACCTGTTT
>ERZ773194.2214-NODE-2214-length-18857-cov-8.829699_pt1 | contig 18857 bp, 16 predicted proteins | sample MGYA00511240_ERZ773194 | MGnify/ENA primary metagenome ERZ773194 (study PRJEB29015, sample SAMEA2737774) | human gut metagenome | biome: human gut; feature: human-associated habitat; material: faeces | place: China | collected 2012 ... | reverse complement strand
TATTAACTCCGAGATACGATGTAGTGGCACGTTTTCAAGGCGGCCCGAACGCCGGCCATACATTGGAGTTTGAAGGCCAGAAGTATGTGCTCCGTTCCATTCCTTCGGGAATTTTTCAGGGTGATAAAGTGAATATAATCGGTAACGGCGTGGTGCTCGATCCGGCGTTGTTCAAAGCAGAGGCGGAGGCGTTGGAAGCATCCGGCCACAACCTGAAGGAACGCTTGCATATTTCTAAGAAAGCACATCTCATCCTGCCTACGCACCGTATTCTGGATGCCGCATACGAAGCTGCAAAGGGCGATGCTAAAGTGGGAACTACCGGTAAGGGTATCGGCCCCACTTATACGGATAAGATAAGCCGTAACGGAGTGCGTGTGGGTGACATCCTGCATGATTTTGACAAGAAATACGCTGCGGCCAAAGCACGTCACGAACAAATTCTGAAGAGCCTGAATTATGAATATGACCTGACAGAGCTGGAAAAAGCATGGTTTGAAGGTATTGAATACTTGAAGCAATTCCGGTTTGTGGACAGCGAACATGAGATCAACGGCCTGCTGTCAGAGGGTAAGTCTGTTTTGTGCGAAGGTGCGCAAGGCACAATGCTCGATATTGATTTCGGTTCTTATCCGTTCGTCACTTCCTCCAACACTGTCTGTGCCGGTGCATGCACAGGTTTGGGCATCGCGCCCAATAAGATTGGCGAGGTTTATGGTATCTTCAAAGCATATTGTACACGTGTGGGCGCAGGTCCGTTCCCGACGGAACTGTTTGACAAAACCGGCGACCAGATCTGCACGTTGGGACATGAGTTCGGTTCGGTAACCGGACGTAAGCGCCGTTGCGGCTGGATTGACCTGGTAGCCCTGAAGTATGCCATTATGGTAGACGGCGTCACCAAACTGATTATGATGAAGAGCGATGTGCTCGATTCTTTCGAAACAATCAAAGCTTGTGTGGCATACAAAGTGAACGGCGAGGAAATTGATTACTTCCCGTTCGACATCGAAGGTGTTGAACCCGTATATGTAGAACTTCCCGGCTGGCAAACGGATATGACAAAGATGCAGAGCGAAGATGAATTCCCCGAAGAGTTCAACGCTTACCTGTCGTTCTTGGAAGAGCAACTCGGTGTGCCTGTCAAGATTGTATCCGTAGGTCCCGACCGCGAACAAACCATTGAACGCTATACAGAAGAATAATAGATTTTAGCTAATTCTTCCTAAAAGATAAGGGAAACCGTGAGATTGCTCGCCGTTTCCCTTTATTTTTGGCAAGCTATTTGTTCTGTAAAAAGAAACGACACATTATTCACTTATTTATATTTAAAAGAAGAAAATTATGGGAACAGGAATGATAGGGATGCAATGGATTATTTTTATCGGCATAGCTGTGGTCAGTTGGCTGGTACAGATGAATCTGCAAAGTAAATTCAAGAAATATTCTAAAATCCCCACAGGCAACGGGATGACGGGAGCCGATGTGGCTTTGAAAATGCTGCACGACAATGGAATCTATGATGTTACCGTTACGCATACTCCGGGACATCTGACCGACCATTACAATCCTGCCAATAAAACAGTAAACCTGAGTGAGGGCGTATACAACAGTAACAGTATCATGGCGGCAGCAGTTGCAGCCCATGAGTGCGGACACGCCGTACAGCATGCACGTGCCTATGCCCCGCTGACGATGCGCAGCAAATTGGTTCCGGTGGTTTCATTTGCTTCCAACATCATGACCTGGGTGCTGCTGGCAGGTATTCTGATGCTGAACTCTTTCCCGCAGTTGTTGCTGGCAGGTATTATCCTGTTTGCCATGACTACGTTGTTCAGCTTCATCACCCTTCCGGTGGAAATCAATGCAAGCAAGCGCGCATTGGTGTGGCTGAGCAATTCAGGCATCACGAACTCTTATAATCATGCCCAAGCGGAAGATGCGCTTCGTTCGGCTGCCTATACTTATGTGGTGGCTGCTCTGGGTTCATTGGCGACGCTCATTTATTACATCATGATATTCTTGGGACGCAGAGAATAAGAACGTTCTGTTCCGTAGAAATAGAAAAATGCTTTCTTCATGCTAAATGGAGAAAGCATTTTTTTTCTTAATCAATAAAATACCGTAACTTTGTCGCCTGATTTTATAAATGATTGATACGATTATGGCAGCAAAACCCAGTATTCCAAAAGGAACCCGCGACTTCTCGCCCGTAGAAATGGCGAAGCGTAACTATATATTCAATACGATTCGTGATGTATATCATCTCTATGGTTTCCAGCAGATAGAGACACCTTCAATGGAGATGCTTTCCACTTTAATGGGGAAGTATGGCGAAGAAGGAGATAAACTACTGTTCAAGATACAGAATTCCGGTGATTACTTTTCCGGTCTCACCGATGAGGAACTGTTGAGCCGCAATGCAGCTAAACTTGCCGGCAAGTTCTGTGAAAAGGGTTTGCGCTATGACCTTACCGTACCTTTTGCGCGCTACGTGGTGATGCATCGGGATGAAATAACCTTTCCCTTCAAACGTTATCAGATTCAGCCGGTGTGGCGTGCCGATCGTCCTCAGAAGGGACGCTATCGCGAGTTCTACCAGTGCGATGCCGATGTTGTTGGTAGCGATTCTTTGTTGAATGAGGTGGAACTGATGCAGATTGTCGATACTGTATTCACACGCTTCGGTATTCGTGTCTGCATTAAAATCAACAACCGTAAGATACTGAGCGGCATTGCCGAGATTATCGGTGAGTCCGACAAGATTGTGGATATTACCGTAGCAATTGACAAACTTGACAAAATCGGCTTGGACAATGTCAATGCGGAGCTGAAGGAAAAGGGAATCAGTGATGAGGCTATTGCCAAGTTGCAGCCTATCATCCTGTTGAACGGCAGCAACGAGGAGAAACTCGCTACGCTGAAACAGGTACTCTCAGCCAGCGAAACGGGTCTGAAAGGTGTGGAAGAGAGCGGGTTCATCCTGAATACGCTTTCGACGCTTGGATTGAAGAATGAAATCGAACTTGACCTGACTTTGGCACGCGGGCTGAACTACTATACCGGTGCTATTTTCGAAGTCAAGGCGCTGGACGTGCAGATCGGCAGCATTACAGGCGGCGGCCGTTATGACAACTTGACCGGTGTCTTTGGTATGGCAGGTGTCTCCGGAGTGGGTATTTCGTTTGGTGCAGACCGCATATTCGATGTGCTGAACCAGTTGGAACTGTATCCGAAGGAAGCTGTGAACGGTACGCAGCTTTTGTTTATCAACTTTGGTGAGAAGGAGGCGGCTTTTTCGATGAATGTACTCGCCGGAGTACGGGCAGCAGGTATTCGTGCCGAAATATTCCCCGATTCCAGCAAAATGAAGAAGCAGATGAGTTATGCCAATTCCAAGATGATCCCATTTGTTGCACTGGTTGGAGAAAATGAAATGAACGAGGGCAAAGTGACCTTGAAAAACATGGAAACCGGAGAACAGAAGCTGGTTACTCCCCAAGAACTGGTTAGCGAACTGAGTTAATAAAAACTGAAATACTATTAAAAGGGAGCACATTTGTGCTCCTTTTTTTGTATATTTGTAAAGGAGGTGTTGCAGAAATGTAATATTCGGCTTTTACCTTTGCAATGACAATAAAATAGGAGGTTTGTATGGTTTCCGTTCAATTCAAACAAGAAAAGCACAATGCCCTCGTCAGTTTCTTGATGATTGTCATAGCGGTGTTGTTTCTGCTTTATATGGGAAGTTCGCTGGTGCACTCTACCAGGACTTTTTGGGCAAACTACTCTATTGAGAACCTGCTGGAGTAATGTTTGGGCAGTAAGGCTTATAGGAAGTTAACTTGATTGCCCGGATGAAGTTAACTGAATGTGGTGTAATAAGTTAACATCATGATGTGGATGACGTTAACATCGTATGGGCTATGATGTTAACTCGCTGTTTTACTCGTGCATAATTTGTTTTTGCAGTATTTGTCCATACAAGGAATAAATAAAGACAACTAATTCGTTGTGGTTAGTTGTCTTTTTGTATATTTGTAAATCTGTGTCTTGAATTTTCGGCACAGACAAGCTTTGTTAATCATATCATAACTTAAAAACAACCAAAATCATGAATCAAGATTTCTCAATGCATGCCAATCCGTTGGTGGCTAAGCTTCAAAAGCCGGCTTCCGAACTTACAAAAGCCGACATAATTTCTTATATAAAAGAGAATGGAATCACTATGGTGAATTTCATGTATCCCGCTGCCGACGGACGGTTGAAAACGCTGAACTTTGTCATCAATGATGCCGCCTATCTCGATGCGATACTTACGTGCGGAGAGCGTGTGGACGGCTCCAGCCTGTTTCCTTTCATAGAAGCGGGAAGTAGTGATTTATACGTAGTTCCCCGTTTCTGTACGGCTTTTGAGGATCCTTTTGCCGAACAGCCTACGCTCTCCATGCTTTGCTCTTTCTTCAATAAAGACGGCGAACCGCTGGAAAGCTCTCCGGAACACACTTTGCGCAAGGCGTGCCGGGCGTTTACGGAGGTGACCGGCATGGAGTTTCAGGCTATGGGCGAATTGGAATATTATGTTATTTCGGAAGACAGCGGTATGTTCCCCGCCACCGATCAGCGAGGCTATCACGAATCTGCTCCTTATGCCAAATTCAATGAGTTCCGCACCGAATGTATGGCATACATTGCACAAGCCGGCGGGCAAATCAAGTACGGGCATTCCGAAGTGGGCAATTTCACCCTTGATGGCAAGATATACGAGCAGAACGAAATAGAATTTCTGCCGGTGCGCGCTGATCAGGCTGCCGATCAGTTGATGATTGCCAAATGGATAATCCGTAACCTTGCTTATCAATATGGATTTGATCTTACTTTTGCTCCGAAAATAACGGCAGGAAAAGCAGGTTCGGGATTGCATATCCACATGCGCATCATGAAAGACGGGAAGAACCAGATGCTGACAGACGGCGTGCTCTCTGAAACAGCCCGCAAAGCCATTGCAGGAATGATGGAGCTGGCTCCTTCCATTACTGCGTTCGGCAATACGAATCCTACTTCTTATTTCCGTCTTGTTCCCCATCAGGAGGCTCCGACCAATATTTGTTGGGGCGACCGCAACCGTTCCGTATTGGTGCGTGTTCCGCTGGGATGGTCGGCTAAGACGGATATGTGTATGCTTGCCAATCCTTTGGAGGCTCCGAGCCATTATGACACTACTCAAAAACAAACGGTGGAGATGCGCTCGCCGGACGGTTCTGCCGATTTGTACCAATTGATTGCAGGACTGGCAGTGGCCTGCCGTCGCGGTTTTGAAATGGCGGATGCATTGGAGGTAGCAGAAAAAACGTATGTGAATGTGAATATCCATAAGAAAGAGAATGAGGACAAACTGAAACAGTTGGCTCAGCTTCCCGATAGTTGTGCCGCTTCTGCCGATTGTCTGGAGAAGCAACGTGCCGCTTTCGAGAAATATAATGTTTTCAGTCCTGCTATGATTGACGGGATAATTGCCAAACTTCGTGCTTATGAAGACAGGACTTTGCGTAGTGAGGTTCAGAATAATCAGGAAGCGATGTTGAAATTGGTTGAGAAATATTTCCACTGCGGATAAAGATTGGAGCGAAACACATCATCTGTTTATACAAAACGCATCATCTGTTGAGGCTTAACGGATGATGCGTTTTGTATAAACAGATGATGCGATAAGGAACCATTCTTCTGAGGCTGCAAATATAGCATTAGCCGTTTTATTCTTTGCCATTTTGGCAGTTTAAATCTGCCAAACAAACAGCTTTGCCTTTTGGCACAGTTTTCGTAAGTTCTTTATCGCTTGCATAAAGCAGTATTACTATTAATAATGCAAATGTATAACATATAAAAAATAAAGAATTATGAACATTAAACCATTGGCAGACAGAGTGCTGATACTCCCTGCACCTGCAGAAGAAAAGACAATCGGCGGTATCATTATTCCTGATACGGCAAAAGAAAAACCTTTAAAGGGTGAAGTTATAGCAGTTGGCAACGGAACAAAAGACGAAGAAATGGTGTTGAAGGTTGGTGACACAGTGTTGTATGGCAAATATGCCGGAACAGAACTGGAAGTTGAAGGAACCAAATACCTTATCATGCGTCAGAGCGATGTGCTCGCTGTTTTGGGATAATTAGTAATTTATAGTTTGTAATTTCTAAATTAGATAAACATTATGGCAAAAGAAATATTATTCAATATCGATGCCCGCGACCAATTGAAGAAAGGTATCGATACACTGGCAAATGCAGTAAAAGTAACTCTCGGCCCGAAGGGACGTAACGTAATCATCGAAAAGAAATTCGGTGCTCCCCACATCACGAAAGACGGTGTAACGGTGGCTAAAGAAGTGGAACTGGCCGATGCTTACCAAAATACAGGTGCGCAACTGGTTAAGGAAGTTGCCTCTAAAACCGGTGATGATGCAGGTGACGGTACAACCACTGCTACCGTATTGGCACAGGCCATTGTAGCCGAAGGTTTGAAGAATGTCACTGCCGGTGCAAGTCCTATGGATATCAAGCGCGGTATTGACAAGGCTGTTGCCAAAGTGGTGGAATCCATCAAGAGCCAGTCTGAAAAGGTTGGCGACAACTACGATAAAATCGAGCAGGTGGCTTCTGTATCTGCCAACAATGATCCGGTTATCGGTAAGCTGATTGCAGATGCTATGCGCAAAGTTTCCAAAGACGGTGTTATCACTATCGAGGAGGCTAAGGGGACGGATACTACTATCGGTGTAGTAGAAGGTATGCAGTTCGACCGCGGTTATCTTTCTGCCTATTTCGTTACCAATACTGAAAAGATGGAATGTGAAATGGAGAAACCGTACATCCTGATTTACGACAAGAAGATTTCTAACTTGAAGGATTTCTTGCCTATCCTTGAACCGGCTGTACAAACAGGTCGTCCGCTGTTGGTAATTGCAGAAGATGTGGACAGCGAAGCATTGACTACATTGGTTGTTAACCGTCTGCGTTCTCAGTTGAAGATCTGTGCAGTGAAAGCTCCGGGCTTCGGCGACCGTCGTAAGGAAATGTTGGAAGATATTGCTGTATTGACCGGTGGTGTTGTAATCAGCGAAGAAAAAGGCTTGAAACTGGAACAGGCTACTATTGAAATGTTGGGTACAGCCGATAAGGTAACTGTTTCCAAAGACAATACGACTATTGTAAACGGAGCCGGTGCAAAAGAAAATATCAAGGAACGTTGCGAACAAATTAAGGCGCAGATTGCTTCTACCAAGTCTGATTATGACAAGGAGAAACTGCAGGAACGTTTGGCAAAATTGTCAGGTGGTGTAGCTGTTCTGTACGTAGGCGCTGCTTCCGAAGTGGAAATGAAAGAGAAGAAAGACCGCGTAGATGATGCTCTCCGCGCTACTCGTGCCGCTATCGAAGAAGGCATTGTTGCCGGTGGTGGTGTGGCTTACATTCGTGCACTGGATGCTTTGGAAGGTTTGCAGGGCGACAATGCCGATGAAACTACCGGTATTGACATCATCAAGCGCGCCATCGAAGAGCCGTTGCGCCAGATTGTTGCCAACGCAGGTAAGGAAGGTGCTGTGGTAGTGCAGAAAGTTCGCGAGGGCAAAGCAGACTTTGGTTACAATGCACGTACTGATGTTTATGAAAATCTGCACGCTGCCGGTGTGGTAGATCCCGCTAAGGTTACTCGTGTGGCTCTTGAAAATGCTGCTTCCATTGCAGGTATGTTCCTGACTACTGAGTGTGTCATTGTAGAAAAGAAAGAAGATAAGCCCGAAATGCCTATGGGCGCTCCCGGAATGGGCGGTATGGGTGGAATGATGTAATTCTTTTCCCTTGATATCTTAATCATATAGAGTGCCGCGATGCCTTTTCAGAAGGTGTCGCGGTTTTTTTATGTCCGATGAGCCTGTCCGGCTTAGTTTCAGTTGTTCTTGACATGCCTCGCCCGGCAATTGATGAGTTGCTGAAAGACTACTTTTTCTATTTTTAGGAATGAAGAGCAGAATGAAATTCGTTTGAAAGCTCCCTGACCTTCACAGGCCGGGGAGCTTAATCTGTAACTTTCCTCCTCTTGGAGTGGAAAGGTTTCTGAAAACAAACTGATTGATTTTTACCTTAAAATACCTTTGTTTGATAACCTTCTAACTAACCTTTTTTCTTTTCTACTTTGATGATTTTGTTGAAGATGAACTTGTGGCTTCAATATGTATTCTTTTCACCCGCCTTGTCTGAAGGGGGGGATGCCAGTATCAGTGTTAAGAGCCGGTAATAGTGTTTCATAAATGACTTTTTATTTAAGGTTGAAAGAACTATGAAAACAGGCTTATTTAATTGCAAATAAAGCAGTTTCTATCAATTTTAGAAAGTGTTGGAGTGAATAATTATACGATATTATGTGTTATTTACATTCTTTTGGCATAATGAAGACCGGAAGAGCGGAACAGACAATGGTAAATGCTTGTTTGTTATTGGTTGATATGATGTAGAATGGTTTTTAAAATTTGTTTACGTATTTTAATTTCCTGAAAACAATGTTGGTGTATTATTTGTTCTATCCTTTTTAGAATACAAAACTTATAAACTATGGCTTATATTGATTATTATCATGTCCTTGGAGTAGACAAAACGGCATCTCAGGATGATATTAAGAAGGCGTTCCGCAAATTGGCCCGGAAATATCATCCCGACTTGAATCCGAATGATGCTACTGCCAAAGACAAATTTCAGGCTATCAACGAAGCCAACGAAGTGCTAAGTGATCCTGAAAAAAGAAAGAAATATGATGAATATGGTGAGCACTGGAAGCATGCTGATGAGTTTGAAGCCCAGAAGCGGGCAAGGCAACAGGCCGGGGCAGGAGGTTTCGGAGGCTTTGGCGGTACAGGTTTCGGCGGTCAGGGTGGCGCAGGTTTTGGCACAGATGGTGGCGGCACATATTGGTACTCTTCCGACGGACAGGAATTTTCCGGAAGTAATGCAGGTGGTTTCTCCGATTTCTTTGAACAGATGTTCGGACACCGTACGCGTGGTGGAGGAGGAGCGAATGCCGGTTTTCGTGGACAAGACTTCCATGCGGATTTGAATCTGTCACTTCGTGATGCTGCCCAAACCCATAAGCAGATATTGACGGTAAACGGTAAAAATGTCCGTATTACTATTCCTGCCGGGGTGGCCAACGGTCAGGTCATCAAGCTGAAAGGTTACGGTGGAGAGGGCATCAACGGAGGTCCCGCCGGTGACTTGTACATCACTTTTGTGATAGCGGAAGACCCTGTCTTTAAACGTTTGGACAATGACCTGTATGTAGGTGTGGAGATAGACCTTTATACGGCGCTCTTGGGTGGTGAAAAGTTGGTGGATACTTTGGAAGGTCAGGTGAAACTGAAAGTAAAGCCCGAAACACAAAACGGGACGAAGGTACGCCTGAAAGGAAAAGGCTTTCCGGTGTACAAGAAGGAAGGGCAGTCCGGTGACTTGATTGTGACTTATTCCGTAAAGTTACCAACGAATCTGACGGAACAGCAGAAAGAGATGTTCCGCAAAATTCAAAGTATGAACTAAAAAGGAGAATGGGGTATGCAGAACGAATTAATTATAATCAGTGAATATTGCGACAAGTGCCACATAGAGCCCTCGTTTATTGAAATGTTGCAGGAAGGTGGCCTGATAGATATTCGGACGGAAGACGGAGAACGTTGTTTGTTGTTCTCCCAACTGCCGGATGTGGAGCGTTACAGCCGTATGTACTACGACTTGTCCATTAATATAGAAGGCATTGACGCCATTCATCATTTGTTGGAACGTATGGAGGAAATGCAGCAGGAGATTTATTCGCTGCACAATAAGTTGAGGCTGTTGGACGGTTTGGACTGACCCTGCGGCAGTGATATAAAGAAGATGGATATATCGAAATTTCAATAGGACATCCCATCTTATCATTCAGAGGAGTTTGCAACGAAGAATTTTTTCCCTATACATTAGGAGAAGAGATTCTTCGCTCCGTTCTGAATGACAGGATGGGATGTCAATCAAAGTTTTAAGGGGCTTACTTGCGATAGCCGTCTAACTCTTCAGCCTTGAACTTACGGATAAAGTTGAAGTGTTTTTCTATCTCTGCTTCAGCATAGTTTACGTATACAAGTGCTGATTTGGCAAACAGTTCCGGCGCTTTTGTAGCATCCTGAATCAGCAAGTGGGACATAACGCATACGGCAGCCATTTCATAAAGACGACGTGCTACGAAATCCAGCAATTCCTGGTTGCCGCTTTCCTTGACGGCATTGGTGCAGGCTTCAAACTTGTTTGTCATTTCTTTCACACGATCCAGGAGTGGTTGCATCTCTTCGCTGCAAGGAATCAGCTCATAGTCGCGCAGGGTAGCGGCATAAGAACCGTTGGTGACGTAACGGATAGCGGCTACGGTCTGCAACTGTGTAGTACCTTCGTAAATGGAGGTGATACGCGCATCACGATAAATGCGTTGGCAGGCATATTCCAGCATGAAACCTGAACCACCATGGATTTGGATACTGTCGTAAGCGTTTTGGTTGGCATATTCGGAGTTCATACCTTTGGCAAGTGGAGTGAAGCTGTCTGCCAGTTTTGCATATTTCTTCTGTTCCTGACGCTCTTCCGGGGTCAGCTTGCGTTCGCGGGCGATGTCGTCCAAGGCTTTGTAGATGTCCACATAGCGTGAAGTTTGGTACAACAGGGCGCGGCCGGCATCCAGCTTGGCTTTCATAATGGCCAGCATGTCGTATACGGCCGGGAATTCGATGATGGCTTTTCCGAACTGCTTACGGTCTTTGGCATAGGCCAGACCTTCATTGTAGGCAGCTTGTGATAAACCTACGGACTGGGCTGCAATGCCCAGACGGGCGCCGTTCATCAATGCCATTACGTATTTAATCAAACCGAGTTTGCGGTCACCGCAAAGCTCACATTTAGCGTTTTTGTAAACCAGTTCGCAAGTAGGAGAACCATGAATACCCAGTTTGTTCTCGATGCGGCGAACGTTTACGCCACCGTCACGCTTGTCATAGATGAACATTGACAGGCCGCGACCGTCCTTTGTTCCTTCTTCTGAACGTGCCAGTACGAGGTGCAGGTCGGCGTCACCGTTAGTGATGAAACGCTTCACACCATTCAGACGCCAGCAGTTGTTGGCTTCATCATAGGTGGCTTTCAGCATTACACTTTGAAGGTCGGAACCGGCATCGGGCTCGGTCAGGTCCATGGACATGGTTTCACCGGCGCAGATGCGGGGAATGAAGCGGCTGTGCTGGTCTTCGTTGCCGAACTCGTAAAGAGTCTCGATACAGTCTTGCAAAGACCAGATATTGCCGAAGCCGGCATCAGCGGCAGCTACGATTTCCGCGCACATGGTGTACGGAGTGATCGGGAAGTTCAGTCCACCGAAGCGACGCGGCATGGTCATGCCGTTCAGTCCGGCTTTCACCATGGCATCGAGGTTCTGTTTGGTGCCGCTGGCATATTCCACACGACCGTTGGCACAGTGCGGACCTTCTTCGTCCACGCCTTCGGCATTGGGAGCGATAATCTCACCTGTGATTTCACCTGTGATTTCGAGCACTTTATCGTAGGAATCGATTGCATCCGCATAGTCCTGCGGTGCATAATCAAATTTGTCTTTATCTTCGTAACCGCGTTCTTTCAACTCGCAGATACGTTGCATCATCGGATTATTCAAGTGATACTTGAGTTCCGGAATATCTGTATAAAAATTAGCCATAGTTTTCTTACTTACTATTCTGTTTGTAATACTTAATCATCTTCGGGATAACTTCCTCTACCGTACCGTTGATAACATAGTCTGCAATGGTGTTGATAGGGGCGTTTTCATCGTTGTTGATGGAGATGATAATACCACTCTCTTGCATTCCGGCGATGTGCTGGATTTGTCCTGAGATGCCGCAAGCGATATAGAGCTTCGGGCGAACGGTTACACCTGTCTGCCCAATCTGCCGGTCGTGATCGGCATAGCCTGCGTCAACGGCGGCGCGGCTGGCGCCTACTTCGGCGTGGAGTTCCTTGGCCAGTTCGAACAGCATATCGAAGTTTTCGCGGCTGCCCATGCCATAGCCACCGGCAATGACGATAGGTGCGCCTTTCAGATTGTGTTTGGCCTTTTCTACATGGCGGTCGATGACTTTTACTACATAGTCCGTTTCGGGAACATAGTTGGCTACATCATGTTTGATGACTTCACCTTTATAGTTAGCATCCAGAATTTCTTTCTTCATCACGCCCTCGCGTACGGTTGCCATTTGCGGGCGGTGTTCGGGGTTCACAATCGTTGCCACGATGTTACCGCCGAATGCGGGACGGATTTGGTACAGTAGGTTCTCGTAGGTCTTACCTTCTTTTTTGTCCTCGTGGCTGCCGATTTCGAGAGAAGTACAATCGGCTGTCAGTCCGCTGGTCAGTGCGGACGATACGCGCGGACCGAGGTCACGACCGATGACGGTTGCGCCCATCAGGCAGATTTGCGGCTGTTCTTCTTTGAACAGGTTGATGAGGACGGAAGAATGGGGAAGGGAAGTGTATGGGAACAGGCCCGGAGCGTCGAATACATGAAGCTTGTCAACGCCGAAAGGCAATACTTGTTTTTCAATGCCTGCCAAATTGTTTCCGGCGGCAACAGCTTCCAGTTGGCAGCCCAGCTGATTAGCCAATTTACGACCTTTGGTCAGGAGTTCGAGACTGACATCGGCAACCGTAGTGCCTTCTATCTCTAAATATACAAATACGTTATTCATAATCTTATCCTATCGTGTGGTTAGCTAACAGTTCAACAATCAAATCTTCTACATCCCGGTCGCTGCCTGTCAGTGTCTTGCTTTCTTTGGCTTGGAATGAAATGTTCTGAATGGTTTTCACCTTTGTCGGAGAGCCACTCAGACCGCATTGTGCGAGGTCACCGTTTACGTCGGCCACACTCCATTCTGTGATGTTCAGATAGGGATATTTCTCGTAGAGAGCTGCATACGGCAGTTCAGCGCCTTCTTTTTCGATGGCTGCTTTTTCCTGTGCGCCAAGCGCGCGTTTGTACTTCTGTACCAGTTTGGCATTGCGCGGACGGCAGGGAGCGGCGCTTCCGTTGACGGTGATAACGATAGGCAGCGGGCCTTCCACTGTTTCTACACCGCCGTCAATATGACGCTTTACGACGATCTTCTTGGAGGCTTTGTCCACATTCAGAATTTCTTCCGCATATGTAACCTGCGTCAATCCCTGCTTTTCGGCAACCTGAGGACCTACCTGTGCCGTATCACCGTCAATAGCCTGGCGGCCGCCGATGATGATGTCATAGTCGCCAATCTTCTTGATGGCTGTGGCAAGGGCGTATGAGGTAGCCAGTGTGTCGGCTCCGGCAAAAGCGCGGTCGGTCAGCAGATAACCGTTGTCGGCACCGCGGTAAAGTCCTTCACGAATAACTTCGGCTGCACGTCCGGGTCCCATAGTCAGGATGGTTACGGTGGAGCCCGGATGTTCATCTTTCAATCGGAGAGCCTGCTCAAGGGCATTCAGATCTTCAGGGTTGAAGATAGCAGGGAGTGCCGCGCGGTTAATGGTTCCGTCGGCTTTCATGGCATCTTTCCCAACGTTGCGTGTGTCGGGAACTTGTTTTGCCAGTACAACGATTTTCAAACTCATGTTATTAATTATTAGTATTAGTATTCCATATGTCAGTACCGGGAATAGGAGTAGTAGAGTCCTGCTACTGAAATTGTCCGGTTAACTATCAGCTTGCAAATTTACGCAAAGAGTTGGGTTTGACAAGAAAACAAAGTAAAAAATGCACATCCGGAGAGATTTTGAGCAAGAATGTAAAGCGTAAAAATGGTAGCGAAAACCGTAATCCGTCTACTTTCAGGATGATTTTCCCGTTGTATTTTTGCAGCATCGAAGACATCAATAAATCATATATTTATAATAAAGGCTATGTATATAGAAAAAATTAACGGACCTGCCGACGTGAAACGGCTTTCGGCTGGTGAACTGGAAACATTGAGTGGAGAAGTGCGTAGCGTATTGCTAAAGAAACTGAGTGAACATGGCGGCCATGTAGGCCCGAATCTGGGTATGGTGGAAGCTACTGTCGCCCTGCATTATGTATTCAATTCGCCGATAGATAAGATTGTCTATGATGTTTCACATCAGAGTTATGCGCACAAAATGCTGACAGGGCGTAAGGCATCGTTCATGAATGTGGATGAGTATGATGAAGTATCCGGCTATTCCGAGCCGTCAGAAAGCGAGCATGATTTTTTTGTGATCGGACATACTTCAACGTCGGTCAGCTTGGCATGCGGACTTGCCAAAGCTCGTGATTTGAAAGGCGATACGGGTAATGTGATAGCTGTAATCGGTGACGGATCTTTAAGTGGCGGTGAAGCCTTTGAAGGGCTGAATAATGCGGCCGAACTGGGTACGAACTTCATCGTCATTGTCAACGATAACCAAATGTCCATTGCCGAAAATCATGGCGGATTATACCGTAACCTGCAACTGTTGCGTGAAACGAATGGGCAGGCCCCTTGCAATTTTTTCAGGGCGATGGGCTTGGATTATCTATACGTGAAAGACGGAAATGATGTGCAGGCATTGGTAGATGCTTTTCAAAGGGTAAAGGACATCGATCATCCCATTGTTGTGCACATCAATACATTGAAAGGAAAAGGATTCAAGTTTGCCGAACAGCAACAGGAGCGTTTTCATTACAGTATTCCGTTCAGTTTGGAAACAGGTGAATTGCTTGCGGATTTAGGAAATGCCGAGGACTATGCCGATCTTACGGCGGAATATCTGTTGCATGAGATGCAAAAAGACCGTACATTGGTCGGCATCACTGCCGGTACGCCTACGGTATTTGGCTTTACAGCGGAACGGCGCAAGAGGGCAGGCAAGCAGTTTGTTGATGTGGGTATTGCCGAAGAACATGCTGTGGCAATGGCTTCGTCCATTGCTGCCGGGGGCGGTAAGCCGGTGTTTGGAGTGTACAGTACTTTCATTCAGCGTGCCTACGACCAGTTATCGCAGGATCTTTGTATCAACAATAACGCGGCATTGCTCCTTGTCTTTTGGGGTGGTTTGGAGAGCATGAATGATGTCACTCATCTTTGTCTGTTCGATATTCCTCTTATCAGTAATATTCCGAATATGGTTTATCTGGCGCCTACTTGTCGTGAAGAGTATTTCGCCATGCTGGAGTGGGGTATCCGACAAAAAGACCATCCGGTTGCCATTCGTGTACCTGTGAACGGAGTTATCACCCGCGGTATTGAGCCTGCAAAGGATTACGGTGAGTTGAATCGTTATGAAATATCACACCTCGGTGAAAAGGTTGCGGTGTTGGGGCTGGGCTCTTACTATCAGTTGGGTGAGGAGGTAGTGCGACTGCTTAAACAGGAGAAAGGAATTGATGCGACGCTTATCAACCCGCGTTTCATAACCGGTTTGGATGAGGCTCTGCTTGATGATTTGAAGAAAAGGCATACGCTGGTCGTAACGCTTGAAGACGGGGTACTGGACGGAGGTTTCGGTGAAAAGATAGCCCGTTATTATGGCCCGTCTGAAATGAAGGTGCTGAATTATGGCGTAAGGAAAGAGTTTATAGACCGTTTTGATGTAAGCGAACAGCTTTTGAAGAATCGACTGACAGCGCCGCAGATTGTTGAGGACATCTGCGCCTGTACGTCGTTTGCCGGTTAAGCATATTGAAAAATGAGAGTGATGAATAGCTGTCTTATATATAGCTATTCATCACTCTCATTTTTTCAGTATATTACTTTTGCTTTTTATTTAAGCCCTAATTTCTTGGCGATATCTTTTGGCAATGCATCCTTATGAACAAGAATATTCATAGTCTTGTAAGCAACGAAAGCTTTGGAGGCATACCAGATGCCTTTATACTTTCCACTCAATCCCCAGGAATTCTTTACCATGAAATATTCTTTACCGTTCTGGTCTTTGGCAATTCCATAGATAACCATGCCATGATCGTCGGTTGTTTCCCAGTTATCAAAAGCAGCCTGACGCATCTCTTGAGTAACATTCACTTCCGGTAATGGTTTGCTGGTCAGTTCTTTGCGCTTGTCGGCAGCAGTAAGCCCCGTCCAACGTGCCATGTCCGAACCGGTCAGTTCGGCGCCGCGGGCTGCATCCGGCATAACGGCGATGCCGTCACGGGTAAATCCTTGTTCGCTGACGTCACTCCCCCACGCAAAGGTGTAACCTTTCTTGACGGCATTGTCCATGACGGCCATTAGCTCATCTATCGGCAGGTTCCAGGAAAGACCGTTGCGCCAGTTGTCTTGAATTTCAATGGCAAATTGGGTATAGAACGGGTGGTGTGTGTAAGAGGTCAGTGACACATAGTCATCCGGATTGATACCGAGTGACTCACCGAAAGTCTTTGGAGTGTATTCTTTTCCTTTATAAGTGAACTTTTCAGGACATTTGCCGAGGTAAGTATCGTAGATTGCACTCAACCCGTTTTTCCATACAGGAGACAGTTTGGTGAGTTTGCCTTTGGCAATGGCATTTGTGTATGCACCTGCTACGGCATCCAATTCATTGTGTACAGGTAGTGTGTCGCCATACATGATGCCCGGCATGGCTTCTTGCGGAACAAGACCATAGTTTTTCAGGCAAAACATGATGTCATAGAAACTGCCGCCCGGTGAGAAAGAGCTGTCGCCATGGTAGCGTACGTAGTTCTGTGCCCGGTCTATCATTGTGTGGTGTACGACAAACATTTCGGAAAGGTCATATTCTCCTTTACCCATACGCAGCAATTCACTTTCCAGGAAACCGAGGCTTGAGAAGCTCCAGCACGTACTGGAACGGTTTTGGTTCTTAATGGATGTAATAGGGTTTTCCTTAACAGTGGTAAAGACGAATCCCTCTTCTTTCGGGGCGTCTTGTGCCGTTATATTCAGACTGAACAGTCCCAAAGCGGCAATTAATATAGACTTTTTCATCATGATTAAATTGTTATTAATTTATAGTTGTAGCTGCAAATATAGGTAGAATATCGTAAACAAAAGCTATCTTTGGTGCGTTAATTCTGGCACTTATGGATAAATTAGTACGTATAGACAATCGGAGTGGACTGGTTCTTGAGGGCGGCGGCATGCGCGGCGTCTTTACTTGTGGTGTGTTGGATAATTTTATGGATAGGGGTATCCGCTTCCCTTATACGATTGGTGTCAGTGCGGGGGCGTGCAATGGTCTGTCGTATATGTCGGGTCAGCGGGGACGTGCCAAATACAGTAATATCGACCTGCTGGAGAAGTATAATTATATCGGCTTGAAATATTTACTGAAGAAGCGTAACATAATGGATTTCGACCTGTTGTTCCGGGAGTTTCCCGAACATATCCTGCCGTACGATTATGATGCTTATTTTAGTTCTCCGGAACGTTTTGTCATGGTGACTACCAATTGCCTGACGGGAGAGGCGAATTATTTTGAGGAAAAGCAGGATAAGGAGCGCGTCATTGATATTGTCCGGGCATCGAGCAGCTTGCCTTTTGTTTGTCCCATTGTCTATGTGGACAATGTGCCGATGCTGGATGGCGGCATTGTGGACAGTATCCCTTTGATGCATGCCCGCAAGGACGGATACACCCGTAATGTGGTGGTGCTGACACGTAACAGGGGGTACCGTAAAGATATTCAGGGCACTAAGGTTCCTTCATTCATTTATAAGAAATACCCTCATTTGCGCGAAGCTATCAACCGGCGCAGTCACGTTTACAACGAACAGCTGGAATTGGTGGAGCGGCTTGAAGATGCGGGGGAAATTACCGTTATACGTCCGCAGAAGCCGATAGTGGTAGACCGTATTGAAAGGGATGTAAAGAAGCTGACGGACCTTTATGAAGAGGGATATGCGTGTGCGGCAGAACTGCAATTCGGATAAACCGAAGCTAAGGAAAGATAGAGAAGTCTGACATAAGTTTGACGCATGTTTGTGTTTTTTGCCTTTGACAGTAGCACTATATATGAGAAGAGAGAGCACTTCCCGAAAAGTGCTCTCTCTTTTTTTAGTGTAGAATCGTAGGCCTATTTCAACATTTGCGGTAAATTCTCCCTTCCCCAGAAATAGTATACGGCCAGGCCGATCCAACTGGTTAGGATTACGAGTATAATTGCTATCAGTCTTTTTTCAATAGCAATTTCTCTCCATTGCCACATCTCCATAGCAGCTTTAATCGTTAGAATTACACCGATTATCCAAATAATTAATCCAATCATAATATTCTTTTTCTTCTGTGAACAAATAGAGACTGTATCCGGTTCATTGGAAACAGTCTCTATTTTAATGTATTATTTCAATTTCTGAAATTATTCGGCAACTTCAGCGCCCCAATTTTCTTTGGACAGACGCTTGTAGCTGTTGTAACGCCATTTTGCGTTTTCTTCAGCAGCTTGGAACAGTTCTTCTGCTTCCTGCGGATATTGTTTCATTACAGATGCGTAACGAACCTCACCCTTCAAGAAGTCTTGGAAACCTGCCCAGTCCGGTTCTTTGCTATCCAGCGTGAACGGATTCTTGCCTTCAGCTTCCAAAGCCGGGTTGTAACGCCACAAGTGCCAGTAACCGCACTTAACAGCTTTTTCTTCTTCTGCCTGGCTCTTACCCATACCGGCTTTCAAACCATGGTTGATACAAGGAGCGTAAGCGATGATGAGTGACGGACCGGGATATGCTTCTGCTTCGCGGATAGCCTTCAAAGTCTGAGCTTGGTCGGCACCCATAGCGATTTGAGCAACATATACATAACCGTAAGTAGTAGCCA
>ERZ773194.2182-NODE-2182-length-19042-cov-2.875178_pt1 | contig 19042 bp, 15 predicted proteins | sample MGYA00511240_ERZ773194 | MGnify/ENA primary metagenome ERZ773194 (study PRJEB29015, sample SAMEA2737774) | human gut metagenome | biome: human gut; feature: human-associated habitat; material: faeces | place: China | collected 2012 ... | reverse complement strand
CGATGATGTTCGGCGGGAAATCCTCCTGTTCCTGTAAATCCTTCACCAGCTTTCTGGCCTTTTCCATCAGCCCGACTATTACAATCCGTTTACCGGTCTCATTTTTCTTACTGCTGTCAATGATGATTTTCCTTAAAATCAATCGTTCAGCTAAAAGGACAATATAATCCGCAGCCAAAAAGATACCAAAATACAGACGGCTGAACAAGGCGTTTTTGGTGATAAAAACTGCTGCCGCAGATACAATTCCGCAAATGATGAAACAAATCAGAAGCTTATATATAATGCTGAATACATCAAGGCTCTTTTTATTGGAATAAAAGCCATAATAGTTCATCGCAAGGTACAGAGTGGGTAAAATCACAAATAACAGCCAAAGATACTCGGTCATAGGATAAAGCGCAACCTGTCCGGGAACCGCTTTTCTGATAAAATAGGACAGCACAAAGACAGCTGTTGTCAAAATCATGTCAACAGCAAAAATCAATCTGTTGTTCATTGACTTTTGTTCGTTCAAAACCCTGTCCCCCAATGATTTTCCATTACATTTTCTGATACAGATCTAATATTTTTTTAACCGTTTTATCCCATGTCAGATTCATAACATGCCGCTTTCCTTTTAAAATAAGTTCCTGGCGCAGCTGTTCGTTCGACAAACCTTTTTTGATAAGGGAAGCTAATTTCGGAATTTCATAGGCGCGGAAATAAAGCGCCGCGTCTCCCGCCGCTTCCGGCAAAGAGGCGCTGTCCGAGCAGATAACCGGGACTCCATAAGCCATAGCCTCAACAGGCGGCAGTCCAAACCCTTCATAGACCGAAGGGTACACGAACAATGCAGCGTGTTTAAAAAGATACGGCAATTCACTGTCCGGAACATAGCCGGTCAGAATTATTTTATCCTGATAGCGGCTGCGCGAAATAAAGTCGGTGATATCACGATACATCCAGCCATACTTACCTGATATCACTAAATCATGATCGCAATCACCGTTGTCCCATAGCTTTGTCATCGCTTTAATTAATGTTATAATATTTTTACGCGGCTCCACTGTACCGACAAACAGGACATAAGGCCGGTTTATTTGATACTTTTCCAATATCGCGGCGCCGTCTTCCGGCAAAGCACCGTACTTTTCAGCGCCGAGCAGAATCGGCGTGATACAGTCCGGTTTTAACTGCGGGAAGTAATTGATAAGGTCCCGCTTGGTAAATTCAGAAACGGTAACAATCTGTGCGGCGTGATTGACGCCGCGCGGAAATTCCCGGCGCTTAAACTGCCCCTGCCAATATTTAAAATACTGAGGATACCGATAAAAGCTGATGTCATGCACTGTCACGATATAGGGCATGTTCAGGCGGCCGCGAGGTGTCAAATAATCCAGAAAATGAACGAGGTCATAGTTTTCCCGGTTTACAACGGAGGAGAACTGAAACAACTCATAAAACAGCCTGGATTTGCTGCCTTTTACGCTTTTCGGTGCAATAAACCGTACATTGCCGCTATCAGAGAAACGCTCCTTCATGGCAGGCGACAGATAAATATCGATTTCATTCTCCTGATTCAGTTTAAGGAGTCCTTCAATCACATGATATGCATAGTGGCCGATACCAGCCGCTTTTTCGTCCATTAAAAGGGCGTCTACAGCAATCCGCTTCATTTTCGTTTCCTCCAAAACTCGTCTGTTTTCTCCTCGACAAAACGCATGAAGTGCTTTTGAAAATGTTCCTTGGAAAAACGCTGTGCATTTTCCCGGATTCTGTCTTTCTCTAAATTCAGCTTTTGATACCGTAATACCGCTTCTTTTAAGCTATCCGCAGTCTGCGTCTCAAAAAAGCAGCCGGTGATCCCATCCACAACGGTTTCGGTCGCCCCGCCCCTGTTGTAGGCGATAACGCCCCGCCCGCAGCTCTGCGCTTCAAGGGGGGTGATTCCAAAATCTTCATAACCCGGGAACACAAATCCCCTGCATGTCTGATAATACTGTAATATGATATCGTCCGGCTGCCTGCCAAGCAGCTTTACAGTCGGCCCCGCTATCTTTGATAAATGCTGAAATTCACCGCCGTCACCGATGATAACGAGCGGCAGTTGTAATTCATTGAACGCCTCAATGGCCAGGTCGATCCGTTTATAAGGAACCAGCCTTGAAACAATCAAATAAAAATCCCCTGTCTCCTGGCCCGGGACAAAAAAATCAGTGTCAACAAAGGGATATACTACCTCAGATTCTCTGCCATAATGCTTTTGAATCCTTCTTTGGACGGTTCTGGAATTAGCCATGAAATAATCCACCCGCTGGTGTGTGATGTAATCCCAAATGCGGACCTTATGCATAAAATGCGGAATCAATGCTTTCATCAGCCTTCCGCTGCCGCCGAGATACTCAAAATAAAAATCCCACGCGTACCGCATCGGGGTAGCGCAATAGCACAAATGCAGAGTATCCGCACCGGTCAGCACACCCTTTGCGCAGCTGGTTGAAGAAGAGATGACAAGGTCAAAGGACGACAGGTCAAATGCTTCCACCGCCTTTGGCATAAAAGGCAGATATTTTGTATACTGCGTCTTTGCAAAGGGAAAACGCTGAATTTTGGAAGGAATAATTTCACGGTCAGAAAACAAACCGCCCATTCTTTTTTCATTATAAACAATGGTGTAAATCGGAGCACCCGGAAAAAGGTCGCAAATAGCCCGCAGCACTTTTTCAGCGCCGCCTAAATTTGTCAGCCAGTCGTGTACGATAGCTACCTTCATACCCTTCTTCCTTTCTATATCAGTTCCCTGTAGATTTGATAAATCATATCCGCCGATTGTTCCCAGGTAAAGCTTTTTGCCCTTTCTGTGCCCTTTATGATAAGCTGCTGCCGCAGAGCGCTGTCCGTTAAAAGAGTCAGCATTGCCTCGGATAATGCTTCCGCCTCCTGAACTCCAATTTTGATTGCGGCGTCTCCCACAACCTCTGATAAAGACGGGATATCGGAAGTAATAACCGGCACGCCGGCAGCCATTGCTTCCAGCGGAGGCATTCCAAATCCTTCATAAAGAGAGGGAAATACAAAGCCTTCCGCTCCCTTCATAATTTTTGGAATGTCTGAAACATATCCCGGAAATACAATATCCTTTTCCAGCTTATACTGCTTTACCAATTCGAATATTTCAGTAAATTCCCAGCCCTTATGCCCGGCAATCACCAATTTGCAGCCGTCCATTTTATCCTTCCCCATCGCAAACGCTTTTATGATGAGAGGGACATTTTTGCGCGGTTCCAGTGTTCCAAGATACAAAAAATAGTGTTTTGGCAGATGGTTTTCCGCCTTGAACCGTTCTATCTCACAGCTTGGAATTTCCTTTGAAAAGCGGTCATAATCCACGCCATTGTGCACAACGCGCACCTGATCTGCCGGAACGTCCAGCTCCTGCACAATTTCCCGCTTTACCGCATTTGATACAGTTAAAATGATATCAGATCGCTTCACCGAATCCTGCAAATGGTTTTTCAGCCGACGGTAATTCCGCTTTTCCATTGTTTCGGGATAATAATAATAGACCAGATCATGTACGGTGTTGACGACCTTTCCCTTTTTGAGAGGCGGTACTACAAAATTAAAAAAGTGATAGATATCCGCCTCAACGCAAAAGAGCCTGTCCAGCGTGAGAGCTGGTAAAGCCTTCCATAATTCCACATAAATACCAAAGGGCAGACAGTTTCTTTCCAGTATTTTATCAAATCCCAGCCTGTCTTGCAAGACCTGATTGCTCTTATGCCGCTTTAAAAAATCGTACAATAGCAGTACTGGATCGATATCTCTATATTTTTCACATAAAATTTTAGTCAGGTGAAGCGCATGATAACCGATACCGGATAGCTTTTCACCGGCAATCGGATATGCGTCAAAGGCTACCTTCATGATTTTTTCTCCGGTTCGTCATATTCCATTTTTCTGAGCCGGTACTGCACATCCTCAATCAGCTTACGGTTGCCGGCAATGATATCCGCCAGCAGTCCTGTGATACCGATCTGAAATCCAATCATGAGCAGGACTGCTGTTAAAATCAGCGATTGGATATGCCCCTGCCCCTGCCCCATAAAATAATAGACAAGAAAACGGATGCCAAGAATCGTACCAAGGCCGAATATAATGGCGCCCAGCACAGCAAAAAAACGTAAGGGGCGGTACATCATAAAGATTCGAAAAATGGTGACAACCGACTTTTTGATATACCCGAACATACTGTGAAACAGCCTGGATTCGCGCGTTTCTTTATTGGTCCGGATCGGCACGGAAGTCAGCGCGATATTTTTATTTCCGGCCTGGATAATGGTTTCGAGCGTATACGTATAATGCGAAACAACATTCAGACGCATGGCCGCGTCCCTGGAATAAGCACGGAACCCGCTCGGCGCGTCCGGAATATCGGTATTGGAGGCTTTCCTTACAACATAGCTGCCAAGCCGCTGAAGCTTCTTTTTCAGAAAGGAAAAGCTCTCTATTTCGTTAATCGGCCTCTCTCCGATCACCATTTCAGCCTTTTTCTCCAAAATCGGCCTTACCAGCTTTTCAATATCCTGACCACAGTACTGGTTATCTGCGTCGGTATTGACAATAATGTCCGCACCCAGGCGCAGGCAGGCGTCGATTCCCGCCATAAACGCGCTGGCCAGCCCCTTGTTCTGCGGGAAGCTGACGATGTGGTGTATGCCGCACTTTCTGGCAACGTCCACAGTGTCGTCCGAACTCCCATCATTAATAATCAGGTATTCAATTTCATCAATTCCCGAAATACTGCGCGGAAGGTCTGCTGCTGTTACCGGCAGCGTCTTTTCCTCGTTATAACAGGGTATCTGGATCATCAGTTTCATGGCTCAATCCCTCACTCACTTTAAATATATCTGGTCAATATCAATCCCATAGGTACGCCCGTCCAAATTCAGGCCGAACAGTTTTTTAACAGCCCGCAAACCGAAGTTATAAGGCTTTGGAGTGGTATCTGTATATCCTAAAAAACCGGGTACAAAGGTTTGATCAATCGGACGGTATGTTGCACTCTCGATTTCAATCGAAGTAATTTCAGTAAGATTATCCGGTAAAGAAAAGACATATGAATCATCTTTAAATTCTATAAATTCGCATTCCAAACCGTTCGCTTTGATTTTCAGCTGAGCTTTTTCGATATCACCGCCATATGGATTTTCACCGCGTGTCTGGAGGATTATCTGATCTTTTCCCACAGCGTTGAGCCGGATATTCTCAATTGCCGCATACGAGTCTCTTGTCTGAAAATCAGAGATATTTATGATATTATTGACATAATATCCTTTTTCTTTTTCCTGCAGACTCAGCTTGGTTAACAGATACGGCCTGACATGATAAAAGCCTTCTTCCGCCCGGCTGGCATGTTCCGCTTTTTCAAAAGAAACGGTATTTTCATGCAGCACCATAGGCATTTCCAGCGCCCCCTGATCCCCCTGAGCAGAAAACCATGCAGTGAAATTCTGCATAAGTTCCAGCCGCATGGTATATTCGCCGTCTCCGTACTTTTGGTATAAACGCTCCATATCCCAGCTTTTGATAACAGGCGTCAAAACCTGTTCATCACCCGGCTTCATATCATCCGAAAGATCGGCTGTAGTGGCATAAATTTCTGCATTGTTTTTGTCAAGAATACGCAGACTCAAACGTACTGCTTCCCGTACATCCCGTACATTTTCATAACAGCGCCACAGCATTCCGCTGCCGCGGTGCTGAACGGTAACCGGAACAGAAATTTCACTGTTGGCAGGGTATGATTCTTGTAATTCAACAGTCAATGAGGATCGATAAGCTTCCCGGTCCAAAATCCCCTTATGCTCCAGGTCAAATTCGGGATCCGCATTTTTCACCCACATCTTTAAAGGGATATTTTTCACTTCACATACAACCTTGGCATTTTCAACAGATGACTCAGGCCCGGTGGTAATAATAATATTGGAATCCGGATAAGGCAGCTGATCAAATTCACGGAAACTTTTGATTTCCATATCAGGAATATAGGTCCGGAACTGGTGAAAATTCCATTCAGATTCCGAATTAGTGAACTGATAATTTACCTCAAGTTTGCCGCCGTTTTCCTGTTTTGCCTGTTTCAGCATTTCTATCATCGGGAAAGACCGCATACGTCCCTGAACAGCGTCAGGATAATGGTCATAATTTAGGTACAGAGCTGAAAAGAGAAAAAACAGTCCCAAAAATACAACTAGGAGTTACTACTCAATTAAGTATTGATAATCAGATAAAAAATCAAATAAAAGACAATAAAAATAATAACCGTCCAGCCATATTGAAAACTGGGTAAAAACAGTTTGTAAATATAGAGGGAATCAACATTGGCAATATTCAGGGAAAGCGACTCCAACTCATTGTGGCGGAATAAATAAGTAATCCCAAACGATAAAAGACTGGATATCCAAAGCGGTTTTAACGATTTTTTATCAAATGCAGATGCCAAAAATACAATTCCCGCCGTAAGAACAGCCGGCATAGCCCCTTCATTATAACGTCCATACAGTACATGGTCAGCCCATTCGATTTGCATTAAAAATACTGACGACTGCAGCAATACCGACAAAAAAGCAAAAAGAACAAATAGATTTGCCGGCCGGTTGACCGAATCCATTTTGCAAAGAGCATACATCCCGAAAAATATTAGTCCAAGCGTCGCCATGACCAAATAGGAATACTGCGAAATCATGCCGATTATCATATTTAAAATTCCCTTTGGAGACAAAGACTGGAGAATCAGCTGTGCAAAACGGTCAATATTATAGATCGGATTGCCCACCAAAGAACGAATAAACAGAATAAACACGATAACGCAAAACAACAAAATCAATAATGCTGCAATCACTTTTTTTCGGGTTAATCGAATGCCCTTCTTTTTACAGTATTTATAAATCAAAAATCCCGCGAATACAGCAATCAGCAGAAGGGCCCGCGGATGAACAAAACACATATAACCATAAAGAATAACTGCCGCAATGCATTTTTTAATATTGATTTTTTCCTGTGAAATAACATCATAAGCAAGAATTATAAAAATCATATATAAAACTGCATAGAGTCCTTCCGGCAAAGCGGAGTGCGATGAAGTCAGAAAATGCGGATACAGACTAATCAGGACTGCCGCTGCAGTTTTTATCCATAAATTTAGATTTTTATTCAGCTGCCCTGCAAAAATAAAAATGAGAACAGGCAGGAAAGCGTCTATTAAGGCATTGATTATTTGAATAATGGAATAAACCACATTGATATCCGAACTGAAAAGATAAGCGATAGAAATCAAAACAGAGTAACCGCCATAATAGATAAAATTACTGCCATAACCGGTTGCAATTTTCGAAGCAATCCCCATACACCGAGCTTCATCGGGAAAAATAAGGGGTGTTTTAGCAACCTGCGCCAAGAAAATATGCAGCAGGACAAAAACGATATACATGCTAAAACAAATCAAAACGCTTTTCTTGTGTAATTTCATCATTTCATCCTTTATTTCAGATAGATTTGGTCAATATCAATTCCATAGCTGCTGCCGTCCATATTCATGCCGGTCAGCTTTTTGACCGCCCGGCAGGCAAACGTATAAAATTTCGGACTATTTCCCGTATACCCCAAAAAGCCAGGCAGCGGTGTAGCATCAATAGGTCGGTATAAAGCACTTCCTATTTCAATTGACGTTATGGAATCAATATGCTCCGGCAGAATAAAATGGTAAGACTGATCAGCAAAATGCGAAAAGCTGCAATCGATCCCGTTTACCTTTATTGATAATTTTGCCTTATTGATATCACCATCAAAAGGATTATTTCCTCTTGTTTTTAAGACTATTTCATTTTTATCAGCCGCATCCAGCCTGATGTTTTCAATCAAAGCAGATTCTGCACGCATCTGATTGCTGGAAATATTTGTTGTATTATTTGTGAAAAAGCCTTCTTTTTTCTCTTCATCATTTAAGACTACCAGAAGATAGGGCCTGACCGAGGTAAACTGATTATATTCCGGCGGAGCGTTTTCGTTCCTGATATCCGAAACCTGCACCGAATCATTGGCAAACAAAAGCTCTGCACAAACGGTTCCGGTATCACCCTCCTGAGAAAACCATGCTGTATAATCCTGAACCATATCAAGATACATCGTATATCTGCCTTCTCCATATGTGTCACGAATATATTCCAAATCCCATGGTTCGATATAAGCCGAAATTGGAATACTTTGCCCCGGTTTGAGATTTTCTTCCAAAGAGAAACGGGTGGCGTACACTTCTTCACCGGTCTGGCTGAAAATGCGGACAGAAAGCCGAACCATATCCCTTACATCTCTGGCGTAATCATACCCCTGCCACAGCATGCCGCTTCCTGCATTCGTAACAGTAGTTTCAAATATCATTCGTTCGTCGTAAGAATAGTTTTGATTGAAGCTGACATTTATTTCAGACCGATAGGATTCTTGTGACATTTTCCCTTTATGACCAAGTCCGCTGACATCCTCCTGGTTTCGAATCCACATCGTAAGGGGAAGCCCCCGTTCCATGACAGCTTTACCAGATTGAGGCACAATCGTTTGATCGTCAGTCGTAATGGTGATAGGCGCGTCAGGATAAGGCAAATTATTTACATCAGTAAATCCTTTGATTTTAATATCCGGATAATTCATACAATAGTTCATCATTTGCCATTGATGCGCATCAGGATTCGATTGAAAATTGATATATAGCTCCCCCGGATTGCTTTTACGAAAATCCCCGATCGCTTTCACAATATTGTTTTGCCCTAATCTGGGATTAATAGCAGGGTCATATTCACCCTGATTGGTATACAATGCAGAGCCGGCCAGAAAAATGAATAAAAATACCAATCCGGCTTTTGTATTTTTTCGGCAGCAAAAATAGAAAACCAGATAAAACAGTGCAAAAATACCAATAACCCAGCCAATCTGAAAACTCGGCAGAAACAAATGATAAATATGCAGGGAATCAACATTGTTCGTCGTCAGGTAGAGTCCGGACAGCATATCACCCCTCACAAGACAGGTAAAGCCAAATACTGCAGCCGCACAAGCCCATAGAGTGTAGTGCGCTTTTCTATGGAACTGTTCCGTCAGAAATAAAATGCCGGCGGTAAAAACCGGAATCAATGCCCCTTCGTTATATCTGCCGTAAAGAACATGATCAGCCCGTTCCGCATGCTTTAAAAAGATTGCGGACAGCACCATAACTGCAATAAAAGAAAACGCAACAAACAAATGTTCCGCCCTGTTTTCCTTTTTCGTAAAGAGAGCATAAAAGCCCAAAAAAACGATTCCCAGCGTTGCCATAAGCAGATAGCTGAACTGTGTAATCAGCGCAGTAAAAAAGCTTAAAATTCCATTAAAGGAGAATAAATCCAAAATCATACTTGAAAAATGATGAACATTGATATTATCTGATTTTGTTAAAATATGCATCAAAGCCAGGAAAAGTGCAAATATGACCGCCAGTGACGCAAAAAATAAAATGATTTTGGTTTTACTTATCCTGATATTTTTGATTGTAATCCATTTATAAACAAAAAATCCCGCTAATACAAAAACCAGCGCAAGGGCACGCGGATGCACAAAGCATAAATATAAATAAACCGCAACAATTGCTGCGCATTTTTTGAGGTTGAATTTCTCCTCCCTCAAAATATCAATACCCAAAATGGTGAACAAAACAAACAGAACAGCAAAAAGTGCTTCCGGCAGCGCTGAATTAGAAGCAATTAAATAATGAGGATAAACACAAACAAGAACCGCAATCACCGTTTTCATTTTGATACTTGCCGTTTGGCTGAAACGCCCGATCAAAACAAAAACCATAACCGGCATCAAACCGCTGACCAGTGCATTAATGACCTGAATGATCCTGTATACAGTCTCCAGATTGTCACTGAACAAATATGCGATCGATATCAACAGCGGATAACCGCCGTAATAACCGAAAGAATATCCACTTCCAGTCATGATTTTTGCCGCAAAACCGATATAACCGGCCTCGTCCCAAATAACCGGATACTTTGATACGGTCGACAAAACAAGATGTAATGCCGCAAATATAAGATAAAGCACCAGACAGGTCATTCCGGCTCTTTTTTTCATTTATGCCCCACCCTTTATTTGATATAATTTTTGGTATATATCCCTTTTCCTTTGACCTCATAGTTTCCAAGAGCTGCAGGTACGATAAAAGTATCTCCGGCAGCAAAAGGAAACGCACCGGCGTCACAGCAGATTTCCCCCCTGCCCTCAGCAAAGAAAAGGATATGGTAAGCGCCGTCAGTGTCGTCGCGGACAGGTTCGTCCAATACAACCTTTTCGCAGGTGAAATAATCACAATCCGCCAAAACGCCTTCCGTCCTGCCGGAAACGATATTCGTCTTTTTTAAATTAGCAACATCAAGCGCTTTGTCTACATGAAGCTCTCTTTTTTGTCCCTGATAGCTTCTGTTATAGTCATAAATCCGGTAGGTGATATTAGAATTCTGCTGAATTTCTCCGACAAGCACTCCCTCGCAGAGGCAATGCACAAGTCCGGCTGGAATAAAGTAGCCCTCACCCGGTTTTACCTCGATATAATTGATGCAGTTTTCCAGAGTACCTGTTTCAATTGCTTTGCGGACTTCTTCCGGTGTCATATCCCGATTAAATCCGTATCCGATTTTAGCGCCAGGCTCTGCGTCTATAATGTACCACATTTCGGTTTTTCCGAAAGGGCTGTTTTCATGCTGCTGCGCATAGGCATCGTCCGGATGCACCTGAATCGACAACTTATCGTTTGCATCAATAATTTTATAAAACAAGGAAAACGTATCACCGTCTTTACCGGTTAAATCCGTTTTCAGCGTCCTTATTAGTTCAGTCAGCTTCATCCCCTCAAATTCGCCGTTAGCAGCCCGGCTGACGCCGTCCTTATGGCAGGATACTTCCCAGCTTTCGCCGATTTTATCATTGGGGATTTTTTTACCAAAAGCCTTTTTCAGTTTATCTCCTCCCCAAATCATTTCTTTAAAAACACTTTCCATCTTGATTGGATATAACATACAATTTCTCCTCTCGTCATCTAAGGTAATCCTATTATCTGTATTTTCAACTGATAATACGATATGTATGCCATTTAGTTTGGTTTTGAGCAGTTCACTTAATATAAATCCCAAAACCCGGGGATCGACAGCAGGTTTACCAATACCAAGATATTCGGCCTTGTCCCGGCAGATCCCCTTGCCAAAGGTCAGCCAGATTCCGTTCTCACCACTCCAGCTAGCTTCAGCACAAAAAGTCAGGATTTCTCCGTCAGGCATGGTATGATTCACTTTACAGGTATAGCTGTTTCCCTGTACGATAAGCCTGTCCGCATAAATCGGCAGAAATCCCTGTACTTTCACTTCCATGGAAAAACGGTCAGGATCCTGCAAAGCGAGGGCAGCACATTTACACGCGGCGGCAGCTGAGGATACGGCAGGGTATTGTTTATCCTTCATGAAAAATCAAACTCCATATGAGAAATTTTATTATTTCAAACACTGAAGCAATCAGCAGCGCACCCATAACCGCCGACATATACCCCATTGTGATACTCTTTTTTACATCACTTAACTTAGGCGGCTTTTCATTCGGCGAATCAAAACTGACAGCAAGTACGCTTTCAGCGGCACAAAGTGCAAGAGGATTCTGGATTCCTTTTTTCATCTTTCGCAGTGCAAATGTGGTTTTTACTGTTTTTTTCAGCTTGCTGCCAAGCAAAAATCCGCTGACCCAAAAAAAGAGTGCGGTAATTTTATCCGGCAGATATAAAATCACTTTTAGTAAAAAACACACAATCCCCTTTTGAAGATTAAGATATTTATCAATCTGAAACAGGACTTTATAAAACATCGCAAACAGCGGACCGCCCAGCACCGTACAAAAAATCGGCGCAATCATTCCGGAAACTGTGTTTTTTGTGACAGCAGCAACCGTTTCAGACAGAATTTCCTGCACAGAATACGCTTGGGTGTCCTTTCCGCTCATGGCACGCAGGTAAATTTTCGCATTTTTGATATTCCCCTGATGCAGGGAACGATAAACCGCACGTCCGAGGTCAGCAGTGCGCTTTAAGTTCATGCACCCAAATACCAGAAGGATATAGGCAAGCGGATACAGCAGCAGTCCCTTAGTGAACATCAGAATCATTAAAGTAATGCCGCAGATAATCAATTCCAGCCAGAAAATGAGGAACAGCTCGCCCAGCTTATTTCTGTGAAACAGCTTATCGGAAAAGCGGCCGAAAAACCGTACCAAAGCATTGATTCCCCGCGTAAGCAAACTATGCTTTTTCATATTGCCGATCAGCAGACTTAAGATACAGCCTATCAAAATATATAGATAATTGTAAATAATAACCACCCCAAAAGAATAGAAAAAAAGGCGGAACCGAATATGGATGCCGCAGATGTTTAAAAATCCGCTTCCGCCTTATCTGGATTCGCCTGTTATTCCTCGCTGCCCATCATACTTGCACCGCAATACGGACAGTAAGAGACCTGCTCGTCAATTGCCTTATGGCAGTTTGGGCAAGTTTTGAGTTTTTTAATTGCATTGATTTCATTTTGCACTTTTTCTATTTTTGCGTAGTTTTCAGCAATCTGGTCACAATAGGAGATGACGTCATGCGAAAAATCATTTTCGTTTTTATAAGCGTCATAAACGATTTCACCGATTTTGATATACAGCTTTTCGATATCGTTTTCAATCCCGTTGATTTCCAGAGACAGCTTGGTACTTTCGATTACCTCGCCTGACTTTTTCGTAATGGTACCGACAGCACGTTTAAAGTTTTCGCCAAATTCTTTCAGTTCCATTCATGACACCTCCTGATTTTTCTTATCGGATACTTTAATTATATCACTATCCCCGGTTGATATCCAGAGGGAAAGTGAAAAATTTTCAATATTTTCGCAAAATTTTTCCAATTTCTGATGAAACAGCTGCTCATCCCGGAATATGTACTTCCATTCAACCGCATAAATATCCTCAAATTCACATTTTTCACCGCAGGATTTCAAGAAATCCTGAATTTCCCCCCGTTTTTCACTCATTAGCATAATCGCGCCCTGCATAACCCCAAACCCTTTCTGTATTTGAAATAATGTAAGCCTGCCAGAGCTTGGACAGACTCCGCTTATCAATTCGACATAGGGGCAGCAGATTCCTTTATGTAATATATGCCAATTTCCCGATAAAAACACATTTAGCGGAAATTTTCAGATTATTGCAGCAAGCCGGGGATTTTATTTTTCCGGTCCAGCATTTCGCCAATGCGCTGGATATATTCTTTGGGATCCTTTAAATTAAAAATACGTTCGATATCGTCGTTTGTCACAATTTTAGTCGCCGCGCCGGCGCCGAGCGCCAAAATACTCTGACATTCCTCCATGGTGTAGATATTATACCGGTTTTCAAGAGCCGGCAGACTGTATCCGGTATTTTCCAAATGATTGATCATATTTTTCTGACGGTACAGATAATAGGGTGCATATCCCGCGTCTTTCAAAGCGCGGTAAGCGTACCGCAACATATTTTCAGTATCCGCCTTGCTTTGAAGGACCTTTTCTTTTTGTTCCATCAAAGGAGCGGAGCGTTTGAGACATAAGGTATGTACGGTGATGTTTTCCGGTTTTAAGACCAGGATTTGATTCACAGTATCCGCAAAATCCTTTGTCGATTCCTCTTCCAGCCCGGCAATGATATCGGTGTTGATACTCTTAAAGCCAACTTCACGCGCTGCGTAAAATGCCGCTAAAAACTGCTCTTTCGTATGATTTCTGCCGATTTTAAGCAGAGTGGCGTCCTTCATGGACTGCGGATTGATACTGATTCTGTCAATGCCATGCTTTTTCAAAACCAGAAGCTTCTCTTTGGTAATGGTATCCGGTCTTCCGCATTCTACCGAAAATTCACGAATGGCGGATAAATCAAAGTACCGTTCCATGGCCGATAATAACCTCTCAAAATAATCTTCACTTAAAATAGAAGGGGTTCCGCCGCCGATATAAACTGTTTCGATACGCTTTTGCAGCTTTCGCAGGAGTTCCCCGCTGTGTTTCATTTCCTTTATCAGGCAGGAGAGATAATCCTCTATATAAACATCATATTTCTGAGCGGAATAGGAGGTAAAAGAACAGTAATAGCACTTAGAGGGACAAAAGGGAATACTGACATAAAGGCTGATTCCATCTAAATACATATCCCGAAGTAATTTCACCTCTGTTCTGGCCGTCTCTAACACAAGCTGCATTTTTTCCCCGGACGGCTGGAAGCGTTCCGCAAAAAAGCGGATAATTTCTTCATCGCTATTGCCTTCCTGTATCATTTCGCGCGCCATTTTAACAGGCCTGACGCCGTGCAGCTTTCCCCAAAGCTCAGCCATTGAGTTCACCATTTAGATAAGGATTGACCAGCTTTTCATGTCCGATCGTCGTACTTTCGCCATGCCCCGGAAAGACCATAGTGTCATCCGGCAGGCAAAACAGCTTTTCCTGAACAGCGCTGGTGAGCTGTTTTAAGCATTGTTCGTTGTCGCATCTTCCCACTGTTTCATAAAACAAAGTATCCCCTGAAAATAAAAAGCTGTCTTTTTCGCTGTACAGGCAGACAGACCCCTGTGTGTGCCCAGGCGTATAAAACACAGACAGGGATAATAAACCGAGCCTGAACACATCCTCTTCGCAAAATACCTTGTCGATCTTCAGTTCCGGAAGATTCGGCATACCAAAAACCTTTTTATTCTTATTTTGAAACATGGGAAGCTCTTTTTCAAAGGCGCACAGAGGCGCCCCTGTTTTCTCCTTCAAGTAATTGGCCGCCATGATATGGTCGAAATGCCCGTGGGTAAAAATGATATATTTTACTTTGATCGCATTCTCTTCAATAAACTTCCAGATATCCATTCCATTCTCGCCCGGATCGATTACTGCCGCTTCCCCTAAAGTCTCATCACCATAGATATAACAATTGGTCCCAAGAGGGCCGACTTCAAATCGTTTTACCATATTTACTGCCTCCTGTATCACTTTCAATTTTCTTTTTTATTTGATCCGCTGCCAAAGAAGCAGGGATATCGCTGGTATCAATCAGCACTGTATTCATCTTACAATAATCAGCCAGTCTCGCCAGGCTCCTGTCCAGCACGTCTTCTGTTCGGATTCCCCTATCGACATCTCTTAAAATCCGCTCTTTTAACGCAGATTCAGAACAAGTCAGGGAAAAGCAGTGCAATTCACTCTCTGACAGGTCAAGCCCGGATAGAACATCGTCTAAAATTTTCTGTTCCTGCATGACCCAGCAAAACACGATATTTTGATATACGGAACAGTTCAAAAACTGGTTCAGCAAAAATTGGATATTTGTTACAACCATTTTCTTTGTTTCATCGTTTATTAGAAATGGCTTCATATCCCAGCACCAGTCGCCGTCCAGAAAAACACAATTTGGAAGCTTTTCCTGGAGGATACGGCTAACCGTTGTTTTGCCAACTCCCATAGTACCATTGATGATAATCAGGTTTTTCATTTTCCAGCACCCAATGATTCCAGTATTAACGTAACAGGCCCGTCATTGCAAAGGTCGACCTGCATATCAGCACCAAACCGTCCCGTCTGTACCGGTTTCTCTGTAAGACGCCTGCATTGTCCAACAAACTCTTCATATAACCCTTCCGCCAAAGACGGACTTGCCGCATTTGTAAAGGAAGGGCGCCTGCCGTGTGAGCAGTCGCCGTATAAAGTAAACTGTGAGACAATCAGCAGTTCCCCGCCGATATCTTTGAGCGATAGATTCATCTTTCCGTTTCCATCTTCAAAAACACGCAGAGAACAAACTTTTTCCGCTAAATAAAGCGCGTCCTTTTCAGTATCACCATGGGTCACACCGAGCAGGACGAGCAGACCGCTTTCAATGGAGCCAATCGTCTCCCGGCCGACTGTAACCGATGCATGGCGCACCCTCTGTATCAAACATTTCATATTCTTACCCCTTTTTTCCGGTAGCGCGTTTCACGTCAATCGTCCCCGGCAGGGAACGCAGCTTTTTCATAATCACTTCCAGCTGGTTTTTACTGGTGATTTCAATGGTAATATCAATCAAAGCCGTACCGTCCATCGCCTTTCTGGCATTGAGTGAATTGACAGACACCTTGAACTCGCTGATTGTAGAGGCAATATCGGTCAGCAGGCCAGTACGGTCATAACCAATATACAAAATTGATGCGGTATAGACCGACTGAACCTCGTCCGACCATTTTACTTCAATCAGGCGGGACATTTCAGCAGTTGATTTTCTGGCTTCCTGAATGGAATTACAGTCGCTGCGGTGAATAGAAACCCCGCGTCCGCGTGTGATATACCCGGTAATATCGTCGCCCGGAACCGGATTGCAGCAGCGTGCAAAGCGCACCAGACAGTTATCGATTCCCTTCACGATAATTCCGGTGGAATCTTTTTTTGAGGGCCGTTTCATCTCACCCTGCTGTTTTACAGGCTCCCCCGGCTGAAGTTTTCGGTATTCGTCCCTGAATTTCGTGATAACCCTTGAAACCGGTACGCCGCCATACCCGATATTGGCGTATAAATCCTCCAGCGAATGATAGCTGTACCGCTTATAAATCGTGTTTAAAATTTGACTGATCAGAGCCTTGTCTTCTATTCCGAGCCGTTTAATTTCTTTTTCCAGCGTTTCATGCCCGATCGTAATATTTTCCGCCCGATTTTCCTTTTTGAACCATTGATTGATTTTATTTTTCGCCTGATTGGTTTTAATCACCTTCAGCCAGTCGCGGCTTGGCCCATGCACCGCACTGGAGGTGATGATTTCAACGATATCCCCATTTTGCAGCTTATAGTCGATCGTGACGATTTTCCCGTTCACCTTAGCGCCCAGCATTTTGTATCCGACCGCCGAATGGATCGCAAATGCAAAATCAATTGGTGTAGAACCATTTGGAAGATTAATCACATCCCCCCGCGGAGTAAATACAAATACCTCGTCGGCAAACAAGTCGATTTTCAGCGTCTGCATAAACTCTTCCGCGTCGGTCAAATCCTTTTGGATTTCCATCAGCTCACGTACCCAGGCCATTTTGGTATCAAAATCGTCTTTTGAAGTTGTTTTCCCTTCTTTGTATTTCCAGTGGGCCGCAATACCATATTCCGCCGTTTTATGCATTTCCCAGGTACGTATCTGTACTTCAAAGGGAGTCCCCTTGGTACCAATTACAGTAGAATGCAGGGACTGGTACATATTCGGTTTCGGCATCGCAATATAATCCTTGAACCTCCCCGGCATAGGCTTATAAAGCTCGTGCACCGCGCCGAGTACGGCATAGCAGTCGGCAACCGTATCTACAATCACACGTACAGCAAATAAATCATAGATTTCATCTATTGTTTTATTCTGGGAATACATTTTTTTATAGATACTGTAAAAGTGCTTGACCCTGCCTTCGATATGAAATTTTGGTATGGTCTCGCAGAGCTTTTCTTCAATGCTCTTTTTGATTGTTTCTAAATATTCTTCCCTCTCTTCCCTCTTTTGCTTGATATTATCGATGATTTCCTGATATCCAATCGGGTCGAGGTAACGCAGGGCAATATCTTCCAATTCCCACTTAAACTTAAAAATTCCAAGGCGGTGAGCAAGCGGCGCAAAAATTTCCATTGTTTCCAGCGATTTTTCCCGCTGTTTTTCCTCGCTTTGGTATCTGAGCGTTCTCATATTATGCAGCCTGTCGGCTAATTTAATGAATATGACGCGGATATCCTTTGCCATAGCGACAAACATTTTCCGCAGGTTTTCTACCTGCTCCTCCTGCTTGGAGGAATAAGGAATACGCCCCAATTTCGTAACGCCGTCCACAAGCAGCGCGATATTTTCGCCAAACGTCTGTGTGATATCCTCCAGAGTAACCTCGGTATCCTCAACAGTGTCATGGAGCAGGGCTGCAACGATGGATTCAGTGTCCATTTCGATTTCAGCCAATAAAATGGCAACACAAACAGGGTGAATGATATAAGGTTCACCTGTCAGCCGCTTTTGACCCTCGTGCGCACATTTGGCAAACTCATAGCCCTTGCGTATCAGGTCCAAATCAGCTGATTGATTATATTGATTTACTTTTTCAATCAATTCATCCATTAATTTTCTTACTTCATCCATCTGCATTACCCCATCTATGCCTTGATTTCAAAATCCTTGATTGTAAACTGAATTTTTCTATGCCCTCCATATTCGTTGACGCCAATTTCAAAAATAATATCGAGAATGCTTCCGTTGGTGATAATATCAAAATATTCCCCCATAGAAAAGGCAATACAGTCAAACAGCCTGCCTTCCTTTTCGGCAAAGAATTTAAGATGCTTTCCCTGGGTCAGCGTCATCAGATTATGTACCGTAATATTCCGCATAACAAACAGCGGTTTGGGATTATCCACACCAAAGGGTTCAAAATAGCTCAGTTTTTCCACAAAATTAAAACCAATCGGATGCTCCAGCTCCAAATCGTATTCCAGGATCGGTCCTAAAAGCTCGTCCGGCAGGTTCTTTTCAGCATATCGGTTGATTTCATTTCGAAAAGCAGCAATTTTTCCGGTTTCAAGCGATAAACCGGCCGCGAACGCATGGCCTCCAAACTGGAGCAGAAATTCCGAACAGTCAGCTAACGCGTTGTAGATGTTAAACCCTTTCACACTCCTGCAGGAGCCTTTGGCAGTTTCTCCTTCAATGCTGAGTACAATCACAGGGCGGCAGTACCGGTCGGCAATTTTAGAGGCAATGATACCAATGACGCCATGATGCCATCCCTCGTCCGCAACCACAATAATCTTATCCTGCTGATATCCGTTTTTCTCAATATCGGCAAACGCCTTTTCTAAAATTTCCCCTTCTGTCTGCTGCCGGATAATATTCAGTTCGCACAATTTTTCGGCCAGGCCTTCCGTTTCCCTTTCAACAAACAAATCGA
>ERZ773194.2179-NODE-2179-length-19069-cov-4.364416_pt1 | contig 19069 bp, 18 predicted proteins | sample MGYA00511240_ERZ773194 | MGnify/ENA primary metagenome ERZ773194 (study PRJEB29015, sample SAMEA2737774) | human gut metagenome | biome: human gut; feature: human-associated habitat; material: faeces | place: China | collected 2012 ... | reverse complement strand
CTTTTCTCCTGAAAAGAAAAGAGAAAGAAGAAGGGTACCCGCCCCGGCGGGGCGGCTTTTTCACCTCAAAACTCTTTGCCATATTAGAAACTCTATGCTAAAATATAATTTGGTAAAGTTTGAACGCAATTTTTCAAGGAGGGATACTTATGAAGATATACAACACCATGACCCGCAAAAAGGAGGAGCTGGTGCCGCTGGTGCCGGGCGAGATAAGCATGTACGTATGCGGCCCGACGGTATACAACTTTATTCACATAGGCAACGCAAGGCCGCTGGTGGTGTTCGATACCCTCAGGCGGTATCTTGAATATAAGGGCTACAAGGTAAGGTTCATATCCAACTTTACAGATATAGACGACAAGCTCATCCGCCGGGCCAACGAGGAGCACACCACGGTGCCGGAGCTTGCGGATAAGTATATAAAGGAATACAGGCAGGATGCGGAGGGCCTCTGCGCCGAGCCTGCCACCTGCAATCCCCGGGCTACCGAGCACATACCCCAGATAATCAAGCTGGTGGAGACCCTCATAGAAAAGGGCCATGCATATCCCGTAGCAAACGGCGATGTATATTTCTCCGTCCGCTCCTTCCCGGGCTACGGCAAGCTTTCAGGCCAGTCCATAGACGACCTTGAGTCCGGCGCCCGCATAGAGCCGGGAGACCTGAAGAGGGATCCTCTGGACTTCGCCCTCTGGAAGGGGGCCAAGCCCGGCGAGCCGGCGTGGGACTGCCCCTGGGGCAAAGGCCGCCCGGGCTGGCATATAGAGTGCAGCGCCATGAGCATGGAGCTTTTAGGCCCCACCTTTGACATTCACGCGGGCGGGCAGGATCTTATATTCCCCCATCATGAAAACGAGATAGCCCAGAGCGAGGCGGCCACAGGCAAGCCCTTCGCAAGGTACTGGATGCATAACGGCTATATAAATGTAGATAATCAGAAGATGTCCAAGTCCCTTGGCAACTTCCGCCTGGTGCGGGACATAGCTCAGGAATTCGACCTTGAGGCCGTCCGATTGTTCCTGCTCTCCGCCCAGTACAGGAACCCCATCAATTTCACCCGTGAGCTTATCGAGCAGGCCAACACCGCCCTCACCCGTATCCGCACCGCCCGGGAACGCCTTGCCGAAGCTAAGGAAGGCCCCGCTACCGCAGAGGACGAAAGCTTCATCGCCTCCCTTGCGGAGCATGAAAAGAGGTTCTGCGACGCCATGGACGACGACCTGAACACCGCAGACGCGCTGGGCGCAATGTTCGACTACGCCCGGGCTGTCAACACCTTCGTAACAGAGCCCAGAAGTAAGGAAGCGCTGGAAAGGGCGGCAAAGCTCTTTGACGATATGACCAACGTGCTGGGCATACTCCAGCACAGTAAGTCGGAGGAATTCCCCAAAGAGGCGGTCGCTCTGCTAAACGAGCGCGCAGAAGCCCGCAAGGCCAAGAACTGGGCCCGGGCAGACCAGATCCGCGAGGAGCTGAAGGCAATGGGCTTTGCGGTGGAGGACAGCAAGGAGGGCGCAAAGCTGAAGAGGCTGTAAAGGGCGCGCCTGCTAAAAAATCCACGGATTCAGCTAATACATTTTTGAACAATATTTTAAATCATTGCCATATGCCTTGAAATAAGGGATATTGGTTGATAAAATCAGGAGGAAATAATCATTGGGAAGCGATATGCTTTCGCTCTTTAGCCTTATAATAGGCGTGTACCTCATATATGCCGCCATAGTCGGGCGCGGCAAGCTGTATGAGAACGAGTACCTGAACTGTCCGAGGGAGCAATACGTCAAGGGGCTGCGCATACTGGCTGCCATATCCGGCGTGCTGCTGACGGTATCCAACCTTCTGGAGTATCTTGGCGTCATAGCCTACGGCTCCCCCATAGCCATCGCGCTTTGGGCGCTGGGCTTTGCAAGCCTGATAGTCATGATGGTGTACTCCTCGAAAAAGACCGACAGAAAGGCTGCGGCGGCGGGGCATAAGACCGCCGCGTCCGCCGAAAAAAAGGATTACGACCCTCTTCGCGCCGCCTTCGAGTTCGACGATGATGAGGACGTATCCCAAAAGAAAGAAAAATAAGAAATCATTCTGAAAGGAAAGCGTTATGAAAAAGACTATTATCCGCATCGTAGCAGTGGCCATGCTGGCACTGATGGTGCTGACCGCACTTCCCGCCTTCGCTTATAATATCGTCGGCACGGCGGCGGCCCAGACCCCTGTTTACAAGGACACCAAGGGCAGGAAGGTCGAGCTGTATGTCAGCGGCCCCGTCACCATAAACAGGCAGGACAACAAATCCGGCATGTACAACGTCACCGTCAGCTATGACGGCAAGACCTACACCGGCTGGGTATACCCCTCCGCCATCTCCGGCATAGGCTATGACAAGAGCAGCGGCGGCTCTGCCTCCGGCTCCACCTCCGGCTCCACCGGCGGCACGACCTCCGGCGTTACCGGTACCTATACCGCCACCATCGCCACCGGGGCGGCCATAAACGTCAACGGCACCAACTACCCCGTGACCGTAGGCGGCAGCATCAACGTCAACTACCGCGACGCGGCCGGCACTCAGGTAAACGTGACCGTAGGCAACGTCACCGGCTGGGTAGCCGCCTCCTCCCTCTCCGGCTTTAGAAGGAACGGCTCCTCCATAAGCCTTTCCGACCTGCCCACCAGCGGCGGCAACACCATGGGCGGCGCGACCAGCCCCACCCCCGCCCCCACCCCCTATGTAAACCAGAACCAGAACACCGCCAGCGGCACCTTCTCAGCCAATCTCGCTGCGGGCACTGCTATTACCAATAACGGCAAAACGGTAGGCATCGTGCAGAACGCGGGCAACGTCACCGTCAACTACCGCGACGCATCCGGCTCCCAGGTATACGTCACCATAGGCAGCGTGGCGGGCTGGGTACCCGCAAGCGCCATATCCAACCTCAGGAGCACAAGCTCCGGCTCCATCAACGTAGCCAACCTGCCCACCAGCGGCGGCACTGCCGGCTCCACCGGCGGCACGGCCTCCGGCGTGAAGATGTACGACAAGGCCAAGAGCGCCGTATCCAAGGACAACAACATCTACGTCCGCTCTACCGCCACCAGCTCCACCAAGGGCGCTACCAAGCTGCGCAATATGCGGGGCAAGACCTTCACCGTGCTGGGCACCGACGCCAGCGGCAGCTTCCTGTATGCGGACTATAACGGCACCCGGGGCTTCGTCCGGGCTCAGGACTTCACCTTCACCAGCGGCAACGTGGTTGAGCAGAAGCCCAACAACAACACCGGCACAAACGGCGGCAACGTGACCTCCAACAACACGGGCATGGCCGCCATAGGCACCCCCGCGGGCAAGGGCACCGGCTCCAGCTCCGAAAAGTGGGGCAGCATCAGCATACCCGGCGCGGACAACTACCCCATCTACGGCAATTATATCGGCGAAAAGAAGGGCAAGACATACTATTACTATGACTATGTGCTCCGCAAGAGCTACTACTACGTACACACCACCACGGCCCAGGGCTCTCAGGTAGCGGTGGTAATGGGCCACAACAACCGCAAGAAGGTAGGCACCTCAAATTCCTACTTCCACAACCTGCACCACATCCAGAACGCCATACTGGGCAAGTCCAGCTGCGAAAAGTGCAAGGCGAGCTGCTCCGGCTACGGAAAGAGCATTTCCGCAAGCTGGGAGGGCAGCAGCAGCTGGGAGGTTGTAGCCTTCTTCGAGGTACCCAAGAACAAGGCGTATAAGAACATACTGCCCCAGATGGCTCAGCCCTGGAACTACACCACCGCCCAGTACCTCTCCAACGTGAAGTCCTATGTGAACACCTTCTCCAGCAAGAGCTGGGCGAACACCTCCGCCCTTACCGATAACGGCAAGTACATGATGCTCGTTACCTGCGGCGACAGCGGCGACAACGACAGCATCGCAAAGCTCTACATGCTGCTCAAGGCGGTAGGCTAAGCGGCGCAAATACAAATAAAGCGGCTTAAAAGCCGCTTTTTTTATACCCACTTCACTATTCCCTATGCTATAATATAATCTGGCGTGGAATAGGCGCCGGAAGGAGTAATTTAATGAAGAAATGTTCTGTCGGCGGTCAGGCCGTTATGGAGGGCGTGATGATGAAGGCCCCCGGCGGCATCGCCATGGCGGTCAGGGACGCAAAGGGCCGCATAATATTGGATTATAAAGAATATCAGACAAAGGCTCAGAAGGGTACCTTCTACGGCCTGCCCATAGTGCGGGGCGTGGTGGCCTTCGTGGAGAGCCTTACCATAGGCATGAATACCCTCACCAGATCCGCGGAGCTCATAGGCGACCCCATAGACGAGGAGCCCACAAAATTCGAGAAGTGGCTGTCGGAAAAGCTGGGCAAGTCGGTGGAAAAGGTGGTAATGGGCCTTGCGGTGATACTGGCCGTGGCGCTGTCCGTAGGCCTGTTCTTTCTGCTTCCCCAGTTTATAAGCAGCCTTATTTTTCGCGGCAGCGCCGCCGCCTCCGCCACAAAGTGCCTGGTGGAGGGACTTGTGCGGCTATGCATTTTTATAGGCTACATATTCTTCTGCGCAAGCGTCAAGGATATAAAGCGGGTGTTCATGTACCACGGGGCGGAGCATAAGACCATCGCCTGCTATGAGGCGGACGACCCCCTCACCCCGGAAAACGCCATGAAGCACAGCCGCCTCCACCCCCGCTGCGGCACCAACTACCTTTTCCTCGTCATGGCGGTATCCATAGTTTTCTTCGCCCTGGTGGGCTGGAACGAAAGCCTATGGCTCAGGCTGCTTTCCCGCATAGTGTTCCTGCCGCTGGTGGCAGGAATAAGCTATGAGGTGCTGAAGCTGGCCGCGAAGTACGAAAACATATTCACAAGGATAATCCGCGCCCCCGGCATGGCGCTCCAGTACATCACCACCAAGGAGCCCACGGCGGACATGCTGGAGGTGGCCATAGCCTCCTTTAACCTTGCCATGTCAGAGCCAAAGGAGGCGATGGAGGCGGTGAGAAGGAACCGGGAAGAGCCGGCGGATAAGGCGGAAGCATGACCGCGTTGGAATACGCAGACAGGCTGCTTTCCCCCGTTACTGAGGAGCATGAGGCCGAGGCGCGGATAATCATATCCGAGCTTGCCGCCCTCCCCATAGGGCGCATAAATATAGAAGCCCCTCCCCTCTCCCCCGCCCTCAGGGAGCGCATAGAGGGCATAGTCAAAAGGCGGGCGCAGGGCGAGCCCCTGCAGTACATACTGGGCAAATGGGAATTTATGGGGCTGCCCTTTTACACGCGGCACTGCGCGCTGATACCGCGGCAGGATACCGAGACGCTGTGCGAGGAGGCGCTGTCGATAGGCGGCAAGACGCTTCTTGACCTCTGCTGCGGCACCGGCTGCATAGGGGTATCGCTGGCAAAGCTTGGGGGCTTTGAGGTGACCTTCGGGGATATAAGCCGGGACTGCCTCGCCCTTGCCCGGGAAAACGCCGCCCTCAACGGCGTACCGGGCAAATTCCTGCTGACGGACATGTTCTCTGATATATCCGATAGCTTCGACCTTATCTGCGTCAACCCGCCCTATATACCCACCTCGGAGCTTGCCTCATTGCAGGCCGAGGTGAAGCGGGAGCCGGCGCTTGCGCTGGACGGCGGCGCGGACGGGCTGGACTTTTACCGCCGGATATCCCGGGATTATGCTGCCCACCTGAACCCCGGCGGCCACATGCTGCTTGAGGTGGGAATAGGTCAGGCCGAAGGTGTATGGGCCATGTTCCGGCGGCCAAGGATAGTCAAGGATGTGTGCGGTGTGGATAGAGTGGTAGTCGTAGGTGCGGAATGACCCGCGGCTGCCATAATGTGAAATAAACAGATTGGAATGGAGCAATATGATAAACAAGCTTAACGCACTGAAAAGACGCTACGAGGAGCTGACCGCAGCCCTCTCAGCCCCGGACGCAATGAACGATCAGGCCGCCTGGCGGGAGATGGTCAAGGAGCACAGCCAGCTTGAGGAGATAGTCAACGCCTTTGACGAGTACACCGCCGCGCAGCAGGCGGAGGCGGACTGCAAGGCCATGCTGGAGGAGCACCTTGACCCCGAGATGAAGGAAATGGTGCACATGGAGATGGCTGAGCTTGCGGAAAAGCAGCGGAAGCTCATAGAGGATATGAAGATAATGCTGCTGCCCAAGGACCCCAACGACGAGAAAAACGTAATATTGGAAATACGCGCAGGCATAGGCGGCGACGAGGCGGCGCTTTTCGGCGCGGACCTATTGCGCATGTACCAGCGCTACGCAGAGCGCCACGGCTATAAAATGGAATACATGAACGAAAACACCACCGAGGCAGGGGGCGTAAAGGAAGTAGTGCTGAACATAATCGGCAAGGGAGCCTATTCGCGGCTAAAGTTCGAGAGCGGCGTTCACCGGGTCCAGCGCGTGCCGGAGACGGAATCCCAGGGCCGCATACACACCAGCGCGGCCACGGTGGCGGTAATGCCGGAGGCTGAGGATGTGGAGGTGGAGATAGACCCAAAGGACCTTCAGATAGACACCTACCGCTCAGGCGGCGCGGGGGGCCAGCACGTAAACAAGACGGAATCCGCCATACGCATCACCCATGTACCCACGGGCATAGTGGTCCAGTGCCAGGACGAGCGCAGCCAGCACAAGAACAAGGACAAGGCCATGAAGGTGCTCAAGTCCCGCATATACGAGCATTTCCTCAAGGAAAAGGAGAGCGCGGAGGCCTCCGCCCGCCGCAGCATGGTGGGCAGCGGCGACCGCAGCGAGCGCATACGCACCTACAACTTCCCCCAGGGCCGGGTGACGGATCACAGGATAAACATGACCCTCTACCGGCTGGAGTCCTTCCTTGACGGGGACATGGACGAGATGATAGACGCGCTGATATTGGCGGAGCGCACAGCCCAGCTCACCGGGGAGGCGGAATAATTGGAGACGCTCTACTTCAACGCCGTAAAACAGCCCGAGGCGGGCACAAAGCTGGGAGGCAGCGTAATACGCTCAGGGGGCCTGGTGGCCTTCCCTACCGAGACGGTATACGGCCTCGGCGCCAACGGCCTTGACGGTGAGGCGGTAAATAAGATATTCGAGGCCAAGGGTAGGCCCAACGACAACCCGCTGATACTGCATATCGCAAAAAAGAGCGACCTGAAGGATCTGTGGAAGTCGGTTCCGGAAAGGGCAAGGCTGCTGATGGACGAGTTCTGGCCCGGGCCGCTGACCATGGTATACCTGAAAAGCAGCAGGGTGCCGGAGGAAGTCACGGGGGGTCTTGACACTGTTGCCGTGCGGATGCCCGACAACAGGACGGCGCTGGCCCTCATACGCGCCGCGGGGGTACCCATAGCCGCACCCAGCGCGAATTTATCCGGCAAGCCCTCCCCCACCACCGCCGATCACGTCAAGGCGGACATGAACGGGAAAATAGACGTAATAATAGACGGCGGCCCCTGCAATATAGGCGTGGAGTCCACCGTGGTGTCCCTCATGGGAGGCGCCGTCACCATACTCCGTCCCGGCGGTATTACCCGGGAAATGCTGGAGGCCGTAATAGGCCCGGTAAACCTTTCCCCCGCCGTTTTAGCCCCCCTGAAGCAGGGGGAAGCCGCGGCCTCCCCCGGCATGAAGTACAAGCATTACGCCCCCGACGCCCAGGTTATCGTAGGCACGGGTTCATTGCCGGATATGGCGGCAAAGCTCATAGCCGAGTACGAAAGAAGGGAGGCGGAGGGCCTGACCTGCATAATTTTCGCCACCGAGGAAACTCGCTGCTTCTACAGGGGGAAAAGGTATGTTATAATAGGCGAGAGAAAAAATCCCCTTACCCTCTGCGAGAGCCTTTTTGCACAGTTCCGCGCCCAGGAGGACAAAGCGGACGTAATACTCTGCGAGGCGCTGCCGGAGACGGACATGGGCCTTGCGTACATGAACAGGTTATTGAGGAGCGCGGGATTTAAAACTATATGACCAAAGGAGTTGCCATGAAGATCGCCATTGCCGCCGACCACGGCGGGTACAAGCTCAAGGAAGAAATAAAGCCATACATCGAAAGCCTCGGCCACACCGTGACCGACCTCGGCGCCTATTCGGAGGACAGCGTGGATTATCCGGATTACGCCGCCCCCTGCGCAAGGGCAGTGGTTTCGGGAGAGATGGACAGGGGCATAGTGATATGCGGAACCGGCATAGGCATCTCCATTGCCGCAAACAAGATAAAGGGAGTGCGGTGCGCCCTTTGCACCGACCCGGTAATGGCCCGGCTGACCCGTGAGCACAACGACGCAAACATGCTGGCGATGGGCGCGCGCATCATAGGCGGCGAGCTTGCCAGGGGAATAGTAAAGGCATTTCTTGAGACTGACTTTTCCAACGGAAAAAGACACATTGACAGGATAAACAAAATAACGGAATTGGAAAGAGCAAAATAAAATCGCGTTGGATTTTTGATTCAATATACTAACCTATAAACCGAAAGGAGCAATACACAAAAATGGGTAAACTCGTCGTAATCGACCACCCTCTGGTACAGCATAAGCTGACCCTGCTCAGGGATAAGACCACCGGCACCAAGGAGTTCCGCGCTCTGGTAGAGGAGCTGGCTACCCTGCTGGCCTATGAAGCGACCCGTGACCTTCAGCTGGAGGACGCTACGGTAGAAACTCCCGTAGCTACAGCCCATACCAAGGTACTGGCCGGCAAGAAGCTGGCAATAGTTCCAATACTGCGCGCAGGCTTGGGAATGGTAGACGGCATGATGAACCTCATACCCGCCGCCAAGGTAGGCCACATAGGCCTTTACCGGGACCCTGAGACGCTTCTGCCCGTGGACTACTACTGCAAGCTGCCCTCCGATATTTCCGAGAGGGATATCATTATAGTAGACCCCATGCTGGCTACCGGCGGTAGCGCCAACGCGGGAATTGACGTAGTTAAGCGCGCAGGGGGCAAGAATGTAAAGCTGGTCAACCTCATAGCCGCCCCCGAGGGAATCGAGGCGGTACAGAAGGCTCACCCCGATGTGGATATATTCGTAGCTCACGTGGACGATCACCTTAACGACCACGGTTATATAGTGCCGGGCCTCGGCGACGCAGGCGACAGGCTGTTCGGAACAAAATAGAATATTTCGAGCAAGTGGCTAATGGCCACTTGCTCGAGTTTTTTTCGTGTTTTGCCTCTCGCGTTCCGCTCCCGGGCGGCAAAACCCGCAAAGAAGGAAAACCTTCGGGTTTTCATCCGTTTTGACGCACACCCCCCAGGGGGCCTTCTCTTGCCCTGCGGGGCAATTCACCTTGTGTCGTCAAAGCCGGAATAAATTTAAGGGGCTGCGGCCCCTTAGCAACCCCATGGCTTTTGATGCTTGGATTAGGGAGAAATTTTTATACGGAAGGAAGAAAAACGATGAAAAGAACATCACTCAGGCTGGCGTCGCTGGCAATGGCGCTGTTTACAGTGCTGTCCCTTGCCCATGCCCTTGCGGAGGCAGGTTACACCCCCTACCCCACACCAAGGACTGCGGTATCCGAGGACAGCACAATATACCTGCGGGACATCCCTGCAAAGGATACCGAGGGCGCGGTACAGCTCAGGCATATGGAAGGCAAAACCGTGAGCGTGCTGGGAGAGGACGCTACGGGCAAGTACTTCTATATAGAATACGAGGGCAAGAAGGGCTTTGTCCGTGCCAAGGACTTTGAGCTGACGGACAAGACCCCGGCAGCCACCCCGGCCCCCAGCGCCAACGCCAACAACGTACAATACTTCAGCGCCCCCAAGACCGGCATATCCGGGGACAGCGCCATATATATGCGCACCTCCCCCGAGATACCCGCAAAGCCCGCCGATAGCGATTCCAACGTAGCAAGGAAGGTAAAGCACGCAAAGGGCGCGGCGTTTTCGCTGTTAGGCGAGTCAGGCGACTGGTACTATGCGGAATATGACGGGACTAAGGGCTTTGTAAAGAAGGCCGATTTTACCATTCAGGATGCCAATACCGGCTCCGGCGCAGGCAGCACCGACAGCGCCGGCAAGCTGAACAGAGCTACCAGCGGCGCAACCGAGACAGGCCACGGCGCGGCAAGCGAAAAGTGGGGCAGCATAAAGATACCCGGCGCGAAAACCTATACCATATACGGCAACTATACCAACAGCGCAGGCACCAAATACTACTACGCCGCCGAGAACCGCAAGGGACACTATGAATACGTCCATACCCTCACCGCTAAGGGCTCGCAGGTACATTCCATACTGGGGCACAACGTCCGCGGCGGCAAGGGCAAGTATTTTCACAACCTGCATCACGTGCAGAACGCCCTAATAGGTAAGAGCAGGTGCGAGGGCTGCGGCGGCTCCTGCGGCAGCAAATTCAATACCACCAGCATAACCATGAAGCTGGATGGGTATAGTAAATGGGACATAATGTGCCTGTACGAGATCGGCCCCAACCAGAGCACCGGCATACTCGCCTATAACGCAAGGCCCTGGGGAACCAGCGCTTCGAGCTATGTCAGCACCCAGCTGAGCTACGCCGCGGATAAGGCCAACAAGGGCTGGATCAATCCCAACGTCAGCTACAGCGACGGCGGCAAGTACGCCATGCTCATCACCTGCGGCGACAAATACGAAAACAACAGCAATGCCACCAGCAAGCTGTACGTGCTGCTGAAGGCCCGCAGCTGACTCAAAAAAAGGTATATCTGACACGCCCGGTTCCGCCGGGCGTTTTTTGGACTTTAATGCTGGAATTATTCATCAAGGGCCGTCCACTACTCTACATATTTATTTATATATTTCAAAAAATGAACAGTACCCTCTCTCATAAATTTCATTTGTTATTTTTATAACAAAATTTTAAAATTGTCTATTGCAGATTCTTCATCAATGGGATAAAATTATGTAAAACAAAAAAATATAAAACCTGTCATTTGCATTTTAAGTCAAAAATTTGCCGTTAAACGCGGTTTTATAAGAAAATATATTAAAGCTTGAGCTTTTTAACATACACATTATAAGAAGGAGGTAAGGTGCATTGCCGACCATTATTGAATGTATAACCCAGGCTGAGGCGAAGGGTGCGGAGCTGAAAAAACAGGCTGCCGCAAGGGCAAAGGAAATAACGGACGATGCGGAGGCGCGCCGTGGGGAGACCATAAAGGAGGCCCATGACGCGGGGCGCGCCATGATACAGAGGGCAAAGGACGAGGCGGAGAAGCAGGGAGCCGCGCTGGCGGCGGAGCTGACTGCCCGGGCGGATAAAGAGGCGGCGGAGGAATGCGCAAGGGCCGAGGCCAGGCTGCGCGCCGCCGCGGAATACATTGTCAGAGAGGTAATCAAGGCATGATAGTACCAATGAAGAAATTGACTCTGGCTGCCCTTCTGGAGCACCGGGAGGCCATATTGCAGGCCCTCCAGTCAATTTGCGCGGTACAGCTCATTTCCATAGGCGAAGGGGAACAGTCCTCGGCCGCGGCCGAGGGAAGGGTCCAGCGGCTGCAAAGCGCCGAGGAGCTGCTCAAACCCTACGCCGGGAAGGCAGGCTTCGGCCCCAAGCCCGAGGCTACGCGGCAGGAGCTTGAGGAGGATATACAGCCGGCACTGGAGATCTGTGCCGAGCTGGAGGGGCTGCAAAGGCGCATAGCCCAGAACGGCAGCGATACCGAGAAGCGCAGATTACAGCTCGTCTCACTGCTTCCCTGGGCGGATATGACAGACCCGCTGGAGAAGGTGCATTCCACCGCAAGCATAAAGGTGATGACCGGCACGGTTCCGGCAGAGGGCGTTAAGGCGCTCATGGAAACCGGCGCGCTGGTGCAGCTTTACGGCGGCGATAAGGAGCGGGCGGCTCTGGTGATATGCCCCAATGAGGAGTATGCCGGAATAGCGCCCTCCATAAGGGCCACCGGCTTTCAGGAGAAGGGCTTCGGGGATATCAGGGGCACCGCCTCGGAGAATATACAGAGGCTCAGGACGGAGATAGAAGCGCTGGAGGCGGAAAGGGCACAGCTGGAAGCCCGGCTTGCAGCCTTCGCACCCAAGCGGGAGGAAATACGCAGGGCGCTGGACGGCGCGGCCATAGACCGGGACAGGGAGCAGAGCAAGGAAGCGCTGGCTCATACCAATACCGCGTTTCTGCTCACAGGCTGGGTCAGGGAGGACATGACGGAAAAGGTGCGCCGGGAGATCGAAAAGATCACGGACGTTTATTATCTCGTCTTTGAGGATCCCTCCGAGGGAGACGCGGTGCCTACTGTGCTCAAAAACAGCAGGCTGATCACCCCCTATGAGGCGGTTACAAACCTCTATTCCCTGCCGGCCTACGGCACGATAGACGGCACGCCGCTGATGGCACCCTTTTACTTCATCTTCTTTGGCATGATGCTTTCGGATACGGTTTACGGCGCGGTGCTGGCACTTGGCGCCTGGGCGTTTCTGAAATACCTAAAGCCCACCGGCATGATGAAGAACCTTGCCGGCGTGCTCATGCAGGGCGGCATCTCCACGATATTCATGGGGCTGCTGTTCGGAACCTGCGCGGGCGTGGGCTGGCCGGTGATATTCAGGGGCACCGCCCTTGAAAATACCTTCCCCATAATAGATTCCTCGACGAACCCCATGGGTATGCTCATGGTGTGCGCCGCCTTCGGCATAATACACATGTTCTACGCCGTGCTCATAGCCACGTGGAACTGCCTGAAGCACAAGGACTACATGGGCGCGCTCATAGACAATATGTGCTGGATATTCATAGTCTCCGGACTCATCATGCAGGCCGCCCCCATGGCAGGGCTGCCCCAGGGCGTTGCGGAGTTCGGCAAGTGGCTGGCCATAGTGTCTGCGGTGCTGGTGTTCCTGTTCGCAGGGCGGTCAAAGAAGAACATCGCCGGAAGGCTCATATCCGGCGCGGGCAAGCTGTACGACGTGACCTCGTGGCTGGGAGACGTGCTCTCCTACGCCCGTATATTCGCCCTTGGCCTTTCCACCGGCGTCATAGGCATGGTGCTGAACACCCTCTGCTGGGATATGCTCTTCGCTTCCTTTAAGGGGAACCCGGCGCTGATGCTCGTGGGCTTTATAATAGTCACGGTGCTGTCCGTGGCGCTCCACGTGTTTATGATGCTCATAAGCACCCTGGGCTGCTTCGTCCATACCGCAAGGCTCCAGTACGTGGAGTTCTTCGGCAAGTTCTACGAGGCGGGGGGCAAGGCGTTCACGCCGCTGAGGTACGAGACAAAGTACGTCAACGTCAAATAAAGCGGGAGGCCGCTTATAATAAAAAAAGAATAACAATCAACATTTTTTCGGAGGTTAAACACAATGAGTCTTTCTGAATTTTTCGCTTCACTGAACCAGAACGGTCAGCTCCTCGCGGGGCTGGGCGCGGTATTTGCGGCGCTGTTCGCGGGCATAGGCTCCGCGGTGGGCGTGGGCCACGCCGGCCAGGCTGGCGCGGCGGTGATAGCCGAGGATCCCGACCAGTTCGGCTCGGTGCTGGTGCTCCAGCTCCTCCCCGGCACCCAGGGCATATACGGCCTGCTCATAGGCTTCGTTATCGCCAGCAAGGCTAACCTTCTGGGCGCGGGCTCCGCGATATCCCCCGAGGCGGGCATGTCGCTCTTCCTTGCGGCCCTGCCCATAGCCTTCGGCGGCCTGCTCTCCGCCATAGCGCAGGGCAAGGTTGCGGCCTCCGGCATAGCCATGGTGGGCAAGCGCCCCTCCGAGGCGGGCAAGGCGATAATCTTCACGGTCATGGTCGAGACCTACGCGGTGCTGGCCCTGCTGTTCTCCTTCCTGCTTGTAAACGGCGTACAGGTCTAAACCGGAGCGGCTTATGGCACAGGAAACTAATTTCGGGGCTGAAAAGCTCACCTCCCGCATAGTGGAGGAGGCGGAAGCCGAGGCCGGCCGCATCATAGTGGAGGCGGAGGCGAAGGCCGGGGCCATAAGCTCCCAGGCCGAGGCCGAGGCTGAGAGGCTTAATATAGAATACGCGAAAAAGGCTGAAAAGGCAGCGGCGGATATAATAGAGCGCAGCCGTACCAACGGCGCGCTGGACAGCCGCAAGACCGCCCTCAGGGAAAAGCGCCGGGTGCTGGACGAGGCCTTCGAGCTGGCTGAAAAGGAGCTTTGCGACCTGGAGGGCGAAAAGCGGGAAGCGCTGCTCAGCCTTATGATAAGGGAAAACGTAAAGGGCGGAGAAACCTTGCGCCCGGCAAAGCCTGACAGGGCAAGGCTCGCCTCGCTTATAGAAAAGCAGAACCCCTCCCTCCTCCGCCCCGTGGAGCTGGGCGAGGATATAGAGGCGGGGGGCGGCTTCAGGCTGCTGGGCCGCGGATACGAGACGGACTGCACCTTTGAGGCCATGCTCCGTGACTTCCGTGAAAGGCGCGAAAGCGAAGCGGCCCGCGTGCTGTTCGAGTAAAGGAGGGCCTGTATGCCACAGAAAAGCCCTGTTTACGCAGTTACCCGCATAAGGGTGCACGAAAAGGACATGGTAAAGCCCGAACGCATGGCGAGAATGGCCGAGGCCAGCCCCGCCGAGGTGATGAGGGCATTGGGGGACATGGGCTACGGCGGGATTTCCGACCCTCAGCTTTCCGACGGGGACAGGATGATCGCAAAGGAGCTTTCCGACGCCTACGCCCTCATAAACGAAGTTACCTTCAGCCCGGAGCAGACCGACCTGTTCATACTCAAGGGGGACGCCAACAACCTGAAGCTGCTCATAAAGCAGCGGCTTACCGGCACAGCGGACTCCCCCGCCCTCATGAAGGGAGTATACCCCAAGGACGACATTATCCGCATGGTACACAACGCAGATTACAGGGAGCTGCCGGAGGAATTTACCAAGCGGCTCAACGCCCTTGAGCAGTCCTTCTCCGGGGAGATAGACCCGGGCAGGATATCCACCGAGATAGACCGGGCATACCTTGAGCATTGCCTGAACAACGCAAAGGGGGTTTCCCTTGAGTATTTCAAGGGCCTTACGGACTTCACCAACCTGCTGACGATGCTTCGCATGCGCAATATGGGCGCGGGGGCGGATAAGCTGAAAAACTCTCTCATGCCGGAGGGATACGTATCCCACAGGCTGCTCATACAGTGCTTTGACGGGCCGGAGGAGGGCATAGCCAGGGCGGCGGCCACAGGCCCCGCACGAGAGAGCATACTCAAGGGCCTGGAGGAATACGGCAGGAGCGGCAGGCTCACAGAGCTTGAGCGCCAGCGGGACAATTACCTCATATCCCTTTTTAAAGGGGCAAAGTTTGCCGAGGGCGGCATAGAGCCGCTGATAGGCTATCTTTTGGGCCGGGAGCAGGAGGCAAAGTGCCTGAGGCTCATAATCACCGCAAAGCGCAATAACCTGCCGGATAAGGTGATAACCGAAAGGCTGGGTGAACTGTATGGATAAACGCACGGATATCGCCATGATAGGCGACAGGGACTCGGTGCTCATAGGCAAGGCCGTAGGCCTCGGCGTGTTTGACGAGACGGACGGCGAAAGGGCAAACAGGCTTATATACAGGCTTGCCAGGGAGGGCTGCAAGGTCATTTTCCTGACCGAGCCGGTATACGCCCAGTGCAGCGAGGCCATAAACAAATTCAAGACGGAGACATTCCCCGCAATAATACCCATTCCGGATTCCCACGGCCCTTCCGGCGTGGCCATGGCAGCAATAAAGGCCAACGTGGAAAAGGCTATAGGCGCGGATATACTATTCTCGGAGGATAAATAAATATGGCAGTTAAAGGAACCATAGTTAAGGTATCGGGCCCCCTGATAGTGGCTTCCGGCATGGCGGACGTAAACATGTACGACGTGGTCCGCGTATCCGAAAAGCACCTCATAGGCGAAGTCATAGAGCTTCGCGGGGATAAGGCCTCCATACAGGTATACGAGGAGACCGGCGGCATAGGCCCCGGGGAGCCTGTGGAATCCACCGGCGCTCCCCTGTCGGTAGAGCTTGCCCCCGGACTTATAGAATCCATATACGACGGCATTCAGCGCCCGCTCAATAAAATTCAGGAGCTGGCCGGGGACAGGATAACCCGCGGTATCCGGGTGGACTCCATAGACCACGAAAGGCTCTGGGATTTCCAGCCTGCGGCACAGATAGGCGATATACTGAAGCCCGGCGATATACTGGGCACCGTACAGGAGACGGAAGCGGTGCTCCATAAGATAATGGTGCCTCCAAATGTGGAGGGCCAGCTCACATGGATACACTCCGGCGAGGCCAACGTAGTACAGACCATAGCCAAGCTCGTCACCAGTAAGGGGGAGACGGTAGAGCTGCCCATGCTGCAGAAGTGGCCGGTGCGTATAGGCAGGCCCTACGCAAGGAAGATGGCCCCTACCGAGCCCATGATAACCGGACAGCGGGTTATAGACACCCTGTTCCCGGTAGCCAAGGGGGGCGTGGCGGCTGTTCCGGGGCCCTTCGGCAGCGGCAAGACGGTGGTTCAGCATCAGCTTGCAAAGTGGGCCGACGCGGACATAATCGTATACGTGGGCTGCGGCGAGCGGGGCAACGAGATGACCGACGTTCTGATGGAGTTCCCGGAGCTGAAGGACCCCCGCACAGGTCTTTCGCTTATGAAGCGCACGGTGCTTATAGCAAACACCTCGGATATGCCGGTTGCGGCCCGTGAAGCCAGCATATATACCGGCATCACCATAGCGGAGTACTTCCGTGATATGGGCTATAAGGTGGCCATAATGGCCGACTCCACCAGCCGCTGGGCAGAGGCGCTGCGGGAGATGTCCGGCCGTCTGGAGGAAATGCCCGGCGAGGAGGGCTACCCCGCATACCTCAGCAGCCGTCTGGCGGAGTTCTACGAGAGGGCGGGCTCCGTTGTGACGTTAGGTACAGAGGGCCGCACTGGCGCGGTCACGGCTATAGGCGCCGTTTCCCCTCCGGGCGGCGATATTTCAGAGCCGGTATCCCAGGCGACCCTCCGCACCGTAAAGGTGTTCTGGGGATTGAGCGCAAAGCTGGCATACGCCCGCCACTTCCCCGCCATAGACTGGCTGACCTCATATTCCCTGTATCTGGACCGTCTGGAGCCCTGGTTCAATAAGGAGGTAGACCCCGACTGGACCGCCATGGTGCAGAAGGTCATGAACATGCTGCAGGAGGAGAGCGAGCTGGAGGAGATCGTCCGCCTGGTGGGCATAGACGCCCTGAGCTACAAAGACAGGCTCACCCTGGAGGCCACCCGCTCCATAAGAGAGGACTACCTCCATCAGAACGCCTTCCATGAGGTGGATACCTACACCTCTCCCGCAAAGCAGGCCATGCTGCTGCGGCTGATAATAGGCTACTACGAAAAGAGCTTGGACGCCCTTTCAAAGGACGCTTCCTTCAATAAGCTTGCGGCGCTGCCCGTCCGGGAGGACATAGGCCGCTTCAAGTATACCGAGGAGGATAAGTGCGCCGAGAGGTACGAGGAGATAACCGCAAAGCTCAACGCGGAGATCCGGGAGCTTACGGAAGGAGGCGAAGCATAATGCGCAAGGAATACAAGACCATCAGGGAAGTTGCCGGCCCCCTTATGCTGGTGGATCAGGTAGAGGGCGTAAAGTACGACGAGCTGGTGGAGATAGAGCAGTCCGATGGAAGGATACGCCGGGGCAAGGTGCTTGAGATAAATCAGGATAAGGCGCTGCTGCAGCTCTTCGAGGGCAGCCAGGGACTGCGCATAACCGATTCCAGCGCGAAATTCCTTGGCCACTCCATAGAGCTGGCAGTGGCGCCGGATATGCTGGGAAGGGTATTCGACGGCATGGGCAGGCCCATAGACGGCGGCGCCGAGCTCATACCCGAAAAGCGGCTGGACATCAACGGCGCGCCCATAAACCCCGCCGCGAGGGACTACCCCAACGAGTTCATACAGACCGGCATTTCCGCAATAGACGGCCTGAACACGCTGGTACGCGGCCAGAAGCTGCCGGTGTTCTCAGGCTCCGGCCTGCCCCATGCAAACCTTGCGGCCCAGATAGCCCGTCAGGCTAAGGTGCGGGGCACCGGCGAGGGCTTCGCGGTAGTATTCGCCGCCGTAGGCATAACCTTTGAGGAGGCGGACTTTTTCACCTCCGACTTCAGGGCCACCGGCGCCATAGACCGTACCGTCACCTTCATAAACCTTGCCAACGATCCCGCCATAGAGCGAATAGCCACCCCCCGCATGGCGCTCACCGCCGCGGAGTATCTTGCATACGACCTTGGCATGCACGTGCTGGTAATAATCACGGATATAACCAACTACGCGGAGGCCCTCCGTGAGGTATCCGCCGCCCGCAAGGAGGTTCCCGGCCGCCGCGGCTACCCCGGCTACCTGTATACCGACCTTGCCACCATGTACGAGCGGGCGGGCCGCATAAAGGGCAACCCCGGCTCCATCACCATGATACCCATACTGTCCATGCCGGAGGACGACATCACCCACCCCATACCCGACCTTACCGGCTACATAACCGAGGGACAGATAATACTGGGGCGCGAGCTGCACAGAAAGGGCGTAACGCCGCCTATAAACGTTTTGCCCTCCCTGTCCCGCCTGAAGGATAAGGGCATAGGCCGGGGCAAGACCCGGGAGGATCACGCCGACACCATGAACCAGCTCTTTGCCGCGTATTCCCGGGGCAAGGACGCAAAGGAGCTTGCGGTAATACTGGGCGACGCGGCCCTGTCCGATACGGATAAGCTGTACGCCAGGTTTGCGGACGCCTTCGAGGAGGAGTATGTGTCACAGGGCTTCTATACCAACCGCTCCATAGAGGAAACTCTGGATCTGGGCTGGAAGCTGCTCTCCATACTGCCCCGCGCCGAGCTTAAGCGCATAAGGGACGAATATCTGGATAAGTACCTGCCCAAAGCGGAGGAATAGCCTATGGCACAGCTTCAAGTAAAGCCGACCCGCATGGAGCTGACCAACCTTAAGAAGAAACGCAAGGTGGCAGCCAGGGGTCATAAGCTTATGAAAGACAAGCGGGACGAGATGGTTCGTCGCTTCATAGCCTACGCCCGCCGCAATAAGGAGCTGCGGGAGC
>ERZ773194.2173-NODE-2173-length-19108-cov-10.773317_pt1 | contig 19108 bp, 14 predicted proteins | sample MGYA00511240_ERZ773194 | MGnify/ENA primary metagenome ERZ773194 (study PRJEB29015, sample SAMEA2737774) | human gut metagenome | biome: human gut; feature: human-associated habitat; material: faeces | place: China | collected 2012 ... | reverse complement strand
TATAAATGCTTTTTATGATACTTTGCATACCCAAGGCAAAGCCTACATAGTAGATTCTTTATTAGAATATATCTATCATCGTGATCCACAATGGTTACCGGAAGATTATCGTCCTTTTCAAGTTTCGACACAGCAAAAAGGAGATAAGTCATGTTAACTGTTTATCATGGTTCTACTTACCGTGTAGAACAACCATTAGCTGGAGTATGCCGACCAAATCTTGATTTCGGAGTGGGCTTTTATCTTACTGATTTAAAGGATCAGGCTATTCGTTGGGCTCTTCGCACAGCTGATATTCGCCATGAAAAAAGTGTATGGCTCAATATTTATTCATTGGATATAGATGCCTGCCGTAACTCTTCTTTTCATTATTTGCACTTTACCACTTACGATGCACATTGGCTGGATTTTGTTGTAGCATGTCGACAAGGGAATGTTATATGGCAGGATTATGACATAATAGAAGGCGGTATAGCAGATGACCGTGTGATACGTACTATTGACCTTTATATGCGTGGTGATTACACTCGTGAAGAAGCGTTGTCACGTTTGATTCATCAAGAGCCTAACAATCAAATTTGTATTACGAACCAAAAAGTAATTGATGAACACTTACATTTTGTGGATGCTATACTTTTGCCTTTCCCATCTCTCTCAAAAGAAATCCCCAATGCTGATATTGTAATGCAAGGCAAATATTACAGCATTGTAGAACTTCTTGCTACCCGTCTGCATATTTCCAGTCTACAGGCACTTGATATATTTTATAATAGCGAAAGCTACCAGCGCATTGTCCACCGACTTGGAGATCTATATCTCATGAGCGATGCATATATTGTAGATGAATTGATGAGAGAGCTACAAAAAAGACAAGGTTGATATTAGCCTTGTCTTTTATCCCTATTGTTAAGCTGTTCGAGAAGTCTTCTTCCGATGAAGTAGTTAGGCCATCCGGATCGGTGACAGTACTCATATTGTGAATGGCAAAGAAGACATTAAGAAGTTAGCGAAAATTTATAATATGAGTGAACATCTACTAACTTTTTCTTGTTTTTTTCTATAAAAAAGAACTACTTTAGGTATTATACCAGTATTAATGACTACATTTGCCAATAGTTATTCTTTTATATGAGGGATATAACTTAAATTTTTTAATGAGCATGGCACATTTAATTGTAACAGATTTTGGGGCTATAAAATCCGCAAATATAGAAATAAAGAAATATAATTTCTTTATTGGACATACTTCTAGTGGAAAAAGTACTATTGCAAAACTTCTTGCAATATTTAACAATTCGATTTTTTGGACTATTAAAGAAGGAGATTTCAATAGTTTCTTAAGGTTATTGGATAAATATAATATTAATTTTGAATTTACGTCTACAACCATTATTTGTTATAGCAATGAAAAATACTATTGGGAAATAGGCTTAAATAAATTTCACAGTAACTACGAGGATGCTGATTTGATGGAAATGGCTAATACTTCAAAGTCATATGATTTTATTTTAAAATTTATAGAACGAAAAGAAAATAACTTTGCATACAAAGAATTTATCAAAAGTCTTAAAAACCTCTTAGATTTAAAAGATAGCGCAATGGTAGAGTTAATAAAACCTGCCTTAGTTGGACTCCTTTATGAAGAATGTATACCAGTATATATTCCAGCTGAAAGATTGTTGATTTCAACATTTTCTAATAGCATATTTTCTTTACTTCAAGCAGGAGCTAGTATTCCCGATTGCATAAAGGATTTTGGTAGCTTATACGAAAAAGCAAGAATTCAGTATAAGAATATTGATATAAACATTCTTGACATTAAAGTGTCATTCAATAACAATGGTGACACAGTATATCTAATGAATGAAAACAAAGAAGTAAAACTATCTCAAACTTCTAGTGGAATTCAATCAATTATTCCGTTGTGGATTGTATTTAACCAATATGTTGAAAGCAAGAAAAAACAGATATTAGTAATAGAAGAACCTGAATTAAATTTATTTCCTTCTACTCAACACTTCCTTATTGATTGGATCATGAGAAAGATGAGAAGATCAAATGGAAGTATTGTAATTACGACACATAGTCCATATGTGTTATCAGTAGTAGATAATTTAATTTTAGCACAAGAAATATTAAAGAAAAGCAATAAAAAGAAGTTGGTGCTATCTAAAATTAAAGAACTCATTCCATCAATGGCGCTAATTGATTTTGATGATGTATCATCCTACTTTTTTCATTCAGATGGAACTGTTAAAGATATAAGAGATACTGACATAAAATCTTTGGGAGCTGAATACATAGATACGGCTTCTGACAAATTAGGATATATTTTTGACGAACTATGCAATATTGAAAGAAATGAGTTGTAAATGTTTTAATAGAAGATTCGTATTCAAGAATACAGATTCTTTTGATCATAAATATGTTAATTCAAAGTGTAAATGCACTTCTCGTTTTACGATTTGTGAAAATAAAAGTAAGTTCACTATTGCATCTAAAGATATTTCCGAAGTTGATAAAATAAAAATTGATGGTTATTTTGATAGTTCATCAGAGCATAGAAAGTGTGATTACTTATTTGTATACACATCACCCCTTAATTGTGTTTATATTTTTGTAGAACTAAAAGGAACGGATATTGCACACGCTATAACACAAATCGGCAATACAGTGAACTTATTCTACAATCAAGGATATCTAAAAGATAAAAAAGTTATAGGAGCTATTGTTAGTTCACGACATCCATCCAATGACGGTACGTATCGTAAAGCAAAACAAACCCTAGAAAAATCACTTTCATCAAAAATAAAAAGCTTTCGTATAGAAAAGAAGAATAAAGAAATGACATACGATCCTATTAATGATAAAGTTATTTAAGGGCATCGTCAATTCGAGATACAAATTGCGGATTGCTGGGACGTGCCGTAGTTCCGAAATCTACAATTTGCCCTTTTCTATTAATCAACAGATAATAGGGCATTCTATCTATTTTCCATTGTTTGCGAATTTTCTGTAAGTTCTCTTTTCCAAAATAATCAGATGCATAAATACATTCAATTCCCCGGTTTTTCAATGAATACTCATTCAGGCACTCTTCCCATTCCTCCTTGGGTTCACTTACACATATGGAGTATATGACCAGGTCTTTGGTGGAATACTTACTCCGCAATTGTTTCAAAGGTTCCATTTCTGCCAGGCATGGTGGACACCACCTAGCCCAAAAATCGAAATAGATCACTTTCCCGTGATTCTTCTCAAGTATATTATAGACGGGTTCCATGTAAGGCATAGATGTTTTTAGCTTTGAGTTTTCGTGAAACTCACCATATAATAAATTATTGGAAACTGGTTGCGGATTTTCCAGGTAAGATTTAGTCTGATTATATATCTGCATCACTTGTGCACGCAAATGCGGCATTTTTACGATCGAATCAAACTGTGTATGCCTCGTTGTTAAAGCAAGTGTATCATTTGCATTCAAAGAGCCAACTGCCATTTTGGTATATATATACTGGTTCAGTTCATTCTCTCCTACTGCCGACATAATCTCTTCTACAGATGGATTTTTTTTATCTTTGTATGTTATCCCATAAGCTATATAACGTTCTACCTCATCGGCAATATCATATAAACGTGCCGAAAGAATCCCTTTATTATAAAGTTTATTGATCGCAGGCAGAAGTTTATGATACCGATCCATTTCTTTTCTCGTTTTAAACTGGCATTGGCTGCCATAGGATAACAAAGCGTAATAATAGTCCTGTTTCAGTAACTCTTCAGTAAATAACGTAACATCTTCCATTGGTTTATACTTTGTCAGATACTCGTTTCTTCGCTCCAAACGAAAGTCATATTCCTTCTTTAATTCAGCCTCAAAATCCTTAATATTCAAATTCGGGTTTATACTATAATTCTGTATGTAATAGTAGGCGCTTTCTGTAAATGCCAGTATTTCTTGATTCAACTTTTCTGCATCACCTGTTACTTTGGGATGAAAAAGATCTTTGAAGTCTATTTCCACGTGTATGCTATCTCCCGGGTGGATATACAAATGTTCCGCATAATTGCGAATGGAAACTTCTCTTAATTTTGCATAAACCGGAAAGCGGAATGAAAATGAGCCATCTTCTTGTATGGGGGTGCGATATTGATTTTCCATTTTCCAAAAAAATGGAATGATGAGAGTTAATTCCTTTTCTTGAGGATAAAAATCCCGGTTCAACACTTTTCCTGTGATAACAGCCTCTTTTATATATTCTTTCGCTAACGAATAACTTTCTTCTGTCTGTACAGATGATTCGAATTGAGATTTTGCCCGGTCTTTTTGCCCGCATCCGGCTAATAACAAAGAGGTTATTATCAGAAAGGAATAATAGTGTTTCATCGTGCCTGAATATTAGAAAGTTTGCAAATCTAAATAAATAAGAGTTCTTGCTCCTAAATATATGAAATTAATTTTAGGGGCAAAAACTCTTGATAGACAATTCGTCTCAATTTTAAATCTTTTACAATATATACATTTAATTTGCGAGATAAACAGACAAAGCTATAACCAGCGCACAAACTTCCTGATATACCAGTTCTTCACGATCTGCGTCAAAATGCAATAAGAGAGCAAAATTCCAACCAACCAGGGGAAATAGCTCAAAGGAAGAGCTGTCAATCCGATGGAACGCCCGAAAGCGGTGAAAGGAATAAGAATACCTATTGCCATGATTAAGAAGGTCAGTCCCATTACAGGCCATGTGGCACGGCTTTGTATGAACGGTATCTTGCGGGTACGTATCATGTGGACAATCAATGTCTGTGATAACAAACCTTCCACAAACCATCCGGTTTGAAACAGTGTCTGGTGTTCGGGGCTATTGCAGCTAAATACGTACCACATGACCAGATACGTGATAATATCAAAGATAGAACTGATGGGACCTACATAAATCATAAAACGACTTAGATCGGACGCATCCCATTTACGGGGTTTCTTCAGGAACTCCGGGTCCATATGGTCAAAAGGAATGGTGGTCTGCGATATGTCATACAACAGGTTCTGGATCAATAGATGTATCGGCATCATGGGCAGAAACGGCAGGAATGCACTGGCAAACATCACACTGAACATATTACCAAAATTGGAACTGGCAGTCATCTTTATGTACTTATTGATATTGCCGAATGTCTTTCTTCCTTCGAGCACTCCGTCTTCCAATACCATCAAATCTTTTTCCAACAAGATAATATCTGCGCTTTCTTTGGCTATATCCACAGCAGAATCGACTGATATACCAATGTCCGACTGACGCAATGCACCTGCATCATTGATTCCATCTCCCAAGAATCCTACCGTATTGCCTTGTTCCTGCAACAGAGAGATGATTTGCGTCTTTTGTAATGGAGTCAGTTTTGAGAATAAAGTGGTATCCTTTACCGCTTCTTTCAATGTTGTTTCGTCCATATTTTCTATTTCTATCCCCGTAAGAAAATGACTGGTGTCAATTCCTACCTGTCGTGCAATCGCTTTCACTACAATATCATTGTCTCCCGATAGAATTTTAACTGCTACTCCATGCGCATATAATTGTTCGATGGCTTCGGCAGCAGAAGGTTTCGGAGGATCAAGAAAAGCAAGATACCCGATCAATACCATTTCTTTTTCATCTTCGATGGCGAAATTACAATCTTTCTCGATAAAACTTTTTTGGGAGACTGCCAATACCCTCATCCCCTGCTGATTCATATCTTCACTAATCATCTTTGCTTTGATTTTCAATGCATCAGTCAAGGGATGAATCTGCCCGTTGAACTCGGCATAGGAACAGACATCGAGAACCTCTTCTACCGCTCCTTTGGTGATGATTTGCCGCTTTCCCTGCCTGTCTTCTATTACAACAGACATTCTTCTGCGCGTAAAGTCGAAAGGTATTTCATCCACTTTGGTATAGTCATCCTTCAGATGTTCCAGACTCAAATCTCTTACATGAGAAAGAATCGCTTTATCCATCAGGTTCCTTAAACCGGTTTGGAAATAACTGTTGAAGTAAGCATGACGAAGAATACGTTTACTGTTGTCGTCACTGCCATCTGCATTGATATATTTCTCCAATACGATTTTATCGCAAGTCAATGTACCGGTTTTGTCAGTGCAGAGTATGTCCATCGCTCCAAAATTCTGAATGGCATTGAGATTCTTTACGATTGTTTTCTTTTTGGACATGGCTATCGCTCCTTTGGAAAGGTTGGCAGTCACAATCATTGGTAACATTTCCGGAGTAAGACCAACCGCAACGGATATGGCGAAAATGAAAGCTTCAAACCAATCCCCTTTCGTAAAGCCATTTACGAAAAACACAAATGGAACCATAACCAGCATGAAACGAATCAATAAGAAGCTAACCTTACTAATGCCTTTGTCAAAAGCTGTAGTGGCACGATGCCCGACCAGGCTCTTTGCAATAGTACCCAGATAGGTTTTGTTCCCCGTTTCAAAAACGATTCCTTTTGCCGCACCACTTATCACATTGGAACCCATATAACAAATATTGTCCAACTCGATGACACTTCCTTTCCGAAACTGTTGTCCCCGTACCTCCGGAAACTTTTCTATCGGTTCGGACTCTCCTGTCAATGAAGCCTGACTGATGAACAGGTCTTTCGAATCGATGATCCGAATATCAGCAGGAACCATGTCCCCGGCTGCCAAATACACGATATCTCCCGGAACGAGTTCCGTAATTTCGATCTCTTCTTCATGCTCTCCCGCACGTTTGGCAAGACATGTGTTTTTTACCATTTTCATTAAAGAATCCGTAGCCTCACTTGCTCGCCATTCCTGCCAAAAACGCAGGATAGCACTGAACAGCACCATGGATGAGATGATGATGACTCCCGTCCATTCCTGCTCTCCGGGATCGGCCATCAATACATCCAAAAATGAGGATATAATGGCGAGCCCGGTCAGAACGCCAATGAAAGGATTGATAAACGTTTTGATAAACAGGATAAACGGATTCTTTTTCTGTTCATGCACCACTTCGTTTCTTCCATAAACGGATTGTCGCTCCTGCACTTCTCCCAACGTTAATCCAAGCTTTGTTGTCTGTAAGTATGAATAGATTGACTTACCGGGTTGTGTGGCAACCAAAAATACTTTCTCTGAATTGAATATGTACTGTGATGAACGCAGTTTTTTCTTCCATACCATACTCTCTAATTTTTTTTAAGTTACTAACTGCATTTGTTAATTCGATGCAAAAGTAAGGAAGACTTCACCGGGAAGCTGTTAGAGAATGATTAGAGTGGTATTAGAAAGCTATTAGAATTTCTTAAATATGCGGAAGTTTCACCACAAAAGTAGTGCCCTCATCCTTATGGGAAGATACGGTCAGTTCGCCTTTGTGAAGGTGGATAATCTTCTGTGTCAAGGCCATGCCTATACCATTTCCAGGAGCAATATGTTTGTTCTCTCCACGATAAAACAGTTTAAACAGGTTTTCTTTATCCGTATCAGACATACCTACACCGTTATCAGACAAACGAATGATTGCCCATTGCTCCCAATAGGCGATCAGGACTGATGAAGCCCGGTTGGAAGAGTACTTGCAGTTATTTTCTATCAGATTCACAAAAGCGGTGGTCAGCAAATAGCTGTTTCCGATTATTGTCAGCACATTATCTTCTTCGGCTTCCTGCTCAAATACTAATTCGATGTGATAATCCGGATGAGCTTTTAGTACCAGCTCTCTGGCGTCCAGCAACAGTTCGTCCAGACGGACTTCTTCCATTGTTATCTGTTCCGACTGATAGTCAGCTTTTGCCAGATTCAATAATCCGTCGATCAGATTAACAATCCGACGCGAATCTTGCAGTGCATTGCCGATAGCCATCTGATATTGTTCGGAGCTCCGTTCTTTCAATAAAGCTAAATCCAATTCGGCTGTAAGAGCTGCCATGGGGGTACGCAATTCATGAGATACATTACTGACGAACATCTTTTGTGAATTGAAAGACTTTTCCAGGCGTTCCAACAATGCATTGAATGTCGTACTCAATTCTCCCAGTTCATCCTGTTCATTTTTTACGGGTAATCTTTTATCAATATGCGATGCTGTGATTTTCTCCGCTTCTTTCACTATATTACGTATCGGTTTTAAAGTGCTTCGAGAAAGGATATACCCCACAACCACTAATACGCTCAATCCACCGATAAATAGGAGAATAAGCATATTTCTTAGCGCATCCCGGTTGGCGTATCCGTAACCGTCGTAGGCTGCGGCGGTAACCACATAGTCTTTGCCCTCAAACGGATATACCAGTCCTATAGCCTGATATTCGTCCACATAGAAATTGATGTTCTTCCGCTGCAAAATACGCTTTATCATTTCCGGCGTTTCTTTGACAATATCGTTTTGCAGAGCATCGTGATATAATATTTTAAAATCTGTTGTATAGACGGCAACCTCTACTTCATTAATAAACTTCTGATTATTCAGGTAAATAGACTGCATGGTTTTGGCATCTACTTGATCCTTAAGGAATAAATGTGCTTTGGTTATAGCTTCACTTTGAAGATTACGAAAGAAAGCATTGCTACGCGAATGTTCACTTACATAGTAGACAGCCATCACAAATACGAAGAATACCGCAGCTGTAAGCCCTGCATATTGTAGAGTCAACGTTGTCCTGATCTTCATATTTTATCAGTCAGTATGAAACCCATTCCGGCTTTGGTATGAATAAGTTTCGGTTCAAAATCCCGGTCTATCTTTTTGCGAAGATAGTTGATATATACATCTATGAAATTCGTTCCTGTATCAAAATGGGTGTTCCATACTTTTTCTGCTATTTCAACCCTGCTCAATACTCTTTCGGCATTTTCTACCATATATAACAGTAAGTTGTATTCCTTAGGAGAAAGTTTTATGGATATGCTGTTTCGTTCTACGTCTTTACGTTGAAGGTCAATACGCAAATCTGCATAGACAAGTTCCTGCGGCAATTCCTGTGCATTACCCGCCACACGTTTCAACAGCACTTTGATTCTGGCATTTAACTCTCTGAAATCAAAAGGTTTCACCATGTAATCGTCTGCACCCAGCTCCAAGCCCAGCACCTTATCAAAGGTCTCGCCCTTGGCCGTGAGCATCATCACCGGGGTGTTGCCCGCCTTGCGGATGCGGCGGCAGACCTCAAGACCGTCCATGCGGGGCATCATCACGTCCAGCAGCACCATATCCGGCTTGACCGCGTTGAACTTTTCCAGTCCTTCTTCGCCATCGTTTGCCACCGTGACCTGATAGCCCTCCTTGGTCAGGTACAGCCGCAGCAGCTCGCAGATGTTGGCGTCGTCGTCCACCACAAGGATCTTTTCGTTTGCCATAGGTATTTCCTCCCCTTTTATGCAGGTTTTTGTTGTATTTGCAGCCCTTCCGGGCGTTTTGGCAGTCTCTTACTCTTCTATTATACGGGACAGTTATGACAAAATAAAGAAGGAAGTGTAGTTTTTTTCACATTTCTGCCCGCGCGGCGGCAAAAAGCCCCTTGGCGCTGCCGCGCCAAGGGGCTTTTGTTACGGTTCTTCTGCCGGGTCGGGGTCTACACGCCAAAGGCGTCGTCCAGTTCCTCCGGCAGGGGGTCGGGGTCTATGCCAAAGGCATCGTCCAGCGCCTCCGGCTGGGCGGCGGGGTCTACGCCAAAGGCATCATCCATGCCCTCCGGCAAGGGGTCAGGGTCTGCGCCAAAGTCAGCGTCAAAACCATCGTCTACCCGCTCCGGCGGGGTATCGGGGTCAGTCGGGACAAAGGGTTCGTTGTCTACCACAGGCTTCAGGTGTTCGGGCTTTTTCCACTGGGCGTAAAGGTCTACCGTATCGCCATCTGCCCAGTCGGTCACGGGCACGCCGTTTACCCTGTACAGTCTGCCTGTGCCGTCCGGTTCTGTGTTCCAGCCCACAAAAACGTAGCCGCCGCGCTTAAACATACAGTTGCGCAGCACAACATCCTCGCCGGGCTGGTAGCGCACGGTCTTTACCGCTTCCTCAAGGGCATCGTCTACGTCCTCCGGCAGGGGGTCGGGGTCAAAACCAAAGGTATCGTCCATATCCTCCAGCAGGGGGTCGGGGTCAAGGTCAAGCGCAAGTTCCTCTGTCGGATCAAAATTTGCATGGTAGCGCAGGGTCAGGGCTTTCTTCGCCGGGGTAAGGCTCGGCCCGGGCATGGGGGTGGTGGAGCCGGGTTTTGTAGTTGAGGTATAGAACATAAACGCCACTCGGACAGGGTCGCCGGTGTAACCATCATCTTTAAGGGCACCTGTGTCCTTATAATAGTGAATCCCTTTTTCCTTTCCGGTCATGTGGCTCGTGTACGACTTTATGCCAGTCTTCATGGCATCGTCGCCAAACAGCTTCGTTATTTCATCTCCCGCCTTGAGCGATTTCAAAATAACAGCATCCATTGCTTGGTACAAGTCAATTCCGGTCATCATATCAACCGTATATTTTGCGCCGTAGTTCAGACCCACCTGACAATGGGACTTTTGGGTCACACCCAAATCGGTTTTGCCATCATTTATCGTGACATCAAACGTTCCAAATTCCAGTTTGCCCGCTTTTGTTGCAATTCCTACAACATCATCTGTACCAGCGATATTTGTGCTAATGACCGACAGCAAATAGCGCCTGCGCTGGATCGTCAGCGTGCGTGTGCCCGTTTTCAAGTCCGCTGCACTGATCGTGCACTCCTGCGTGAAGTCATAACCATGACCATCTTCTGTGTACTGGTCTATCTTCCAAATCTTTCTTTCAAGGTCTATCCCGGTTTTTGTATCGTCGTCTTCTGCGTCAAATTTTGCTTGCTTGGTTGCCTTATCAATTGCCGCCGTTACCTTAGGGTCGGTCAAATCCAGCGTCCAGCCCTTGTCCTCATCCACCGCTTGACCTTCGAGGGTAAAAGAGTAGCCTACCATCGTACCGCCACGCGTGGCAACGGGGCCCGTACCATCGTTCGTGGAGTAGCCCTTTTCGTCCTCAAACTGCACGGTGATATCATAGCCCCAAATGGCGTAAAAATGTTTGGGGGTAGCCGTAGTTCCCCAATTGACCTGCGTTACCGGCGTTCCGGGCTGGTAGAGTTCGGTTTTGCTGGTGGGTTTTTGCTTTGTGCTCCATCCCGCAAACTTCATATCGGCGTGCGTACTACCGTTAAACAAGGCATCGTACTCCGGGAGCACATCGGTCTCCTTGTACTCTTTGGTCACACTGTCCTCAGTGCCATTGTTTTCATGGTAAATAATCGTGTCGTTCCGGAAGCAGGGGTTAAAGCAGTAGCGCTGGCAGTTGCCCGGGGCATGGAAGTTGCCGTCGCCACCCGTAGGTCTTGTATCCGCCTCCTGCGGTTCATCTATCAGCTGACCTTTAAAGATTTTGTACGCCTTACCATCGACCGTTCTATCCTCTGTGGTGCAATCATCGTTGCCGTTTGCAATGACCTTCACGTTTCCTTCTTCGTCTGTATCGTAGAGGTAGCCCGGCTTGGGGTTGTAGAAGCCAATTTCAAAGTTCGTTCCATACGGGAAAGTACCCCAGTAGTCGTCACCGTTCTTATAACTGAACCATTCCGACCAACTGTTTTTCTCATCCACAGAAACGTGGATGTCCAGATAACAGCCAACTCCATCTGCCGCTAACTGGTTGCCGTCTGTCTTGTGTTTAAGAGTTCCATCATAGCCAACAATGCCGTTCACATCCAGCCAGTACCACTTGCGCACAAGGTTCAGGTTGATGGTCTGGGTTTTATGGTTTGCTTCAAAATCCGCTTTGGGGGTCAGGGTGCGCGACAAATCCTCCCAGCAGCGGGTATCTTCCTCCCCCTCTGTTCCGTCAGGTCGGGGGCGCGTCCATACCTCAGAAGTAACAGCAGTTTCCAAAGGCATTCCCCACGCATTTGCACAGCCGTACTCCAAAACATAGGTTTCCTTAGGCTTAGAATTTGCGTCTGTCAGCTGCCCGGTGGCGTCATCGACCCGGTTCGTTGCCGTAACATGGGGCGTATTATTCCTGTTGTTGATTTCCAGCTTCTGCTCATACACGTTGATGGTATAGGTAACGCACTGTTTTACCAAATCAAAAGTAAAGGTAAGCGTATCGGAGTAAGTACCGCTCATGGTAGCTTGGCTGGGGTCTGTCACGTTGACAGAAAGGGGGATGGTTGCTGTGTGAAAGTCCGTAACAGCGGATGTTGCATACATAATTTCATGCGTGCTTTCATCATAATGCCACATTCCTCCGGGCGTGTGTTCCCCACCAGCTTCAATTTTATTTTTCAGCGTATACTCCACCGTGGGCGCATTTGCAATGGCTGCACCCTTTGCGTCATATTTCAGTTTCCAATTATTTGGCGATTCAATGCCGATATTCAACGTGCGGTACTGCTTCAGCTTTGCATTAACTTCCAGCTCACCCTTATTCTCCCCGCTCTCCACCGTCACGGTAGTGGGGATGGTCACCTGATAGCCATTGGTTGCAATATCACCGATGGTGGTGGTGTCCTCTGCCATGGCAACATTCGGCTCGTAGGCAAGCATTTCCTGCTCCGGCAGGGCGGCGAGCACATCGGCAAATTCCGGCGTTTGGGCAAGCGCAGTTCCACCCACCGCAAGGCACAGAGCCAGCGCAAACGCAAGGCCCAGCAGTTTTTTTGCACAATGCTTCATGGTGTATCCTCCTTGTGTGGGGTGGCTGTTTTTTGCCGCAAAAATCAAAAAAGGGGAGAGGGAACATCTCCCGTCTCCCCTTTGGGCTCAGGTATTATTTAGGTGGGGTGGGTTAGGTGGCGATGCTTGCGGTAAACTGTACATTGCCCGTGTAAGTACCTGCCTTCTCGGAAGTGCCAGTCGTTGCCGTAGACAGCTCGAACTTTAACTTTGCCTCAGCGGTGTTTGTGCCAGCCGGAACTGCCAAAATTGTCTTTTCGGTTCCGGTTGTACCGATTTTCCTGTTGAGCGTTTTAACATCGCTTCCAATCGTCGTATCGGTCAGCGTAACAGTATATTTCAACTCAACACCCTCGTCGTTCTTTACACTAAAATCAGTCGAACCCCCTGCCGGTTCCAACGTAATTTTCAAGAACTTACCACTAATAACATTCTTAGTAACAATAACTTTGGGTGCTGTACCGTCAGTACCAGTGGAAGGTGTATTAGTACCATCTTTATCCAAGGTAGTATTGACCTCTCTCTTCTCATTGACGCCTGCATCCTTACCAAAGTCGATCAATGCCGGAACTGTCCACTCATAAGCCTCAGTTACCACGTACTTAACCTCTGTCATACTCGGTCCAGACCCCTTGCTGCCAGGAAGAGAAGTACCAGTCGCAAACACCGGCATTGCGCAGACGGACACCGCCAGAGAGGCTGCGAGGAGCAGGGCGGCCGCTTTCTTCGTCAATTTCATAATCCTTATTCGGCAATGGGGCCCGCAGCTGACGGTCAGCCTTGGATTTGCCTACTCCTTTCACACCATATGGTTTGTTGATCCCCAATTCAGTTCTTTTTTTATTGTCAACACTGCCTGTCTTGCCCACCGCAAGGGGGCTCAGCCCACGGTCAGTGTCAGCTTTACGATGCCGCTGTTGGTCTTGGTGGTGCGGTCCGAAAGATAGGGCTGGCACACCACATAGGCCGGGTACTCGCCGGGGGCAAGGGCGCGGGTCATCTCCATCTTTTGCACATACAACCCGGGCGCTACAAGGCCGGACTGGAACAGCAGCTCGTCGCCGTCCTCTAAATACAACCCAAAGGCGATGTAGTAGCACTCCTCCTTGCCGGTCAGGGTAAGGGTGTACTGCTTGCCGTCATCGGTCTGCACGGTCAGGGTCTTTTCGCCCTTATAGCCCTTGACGGCCTCAATGGTGTACGCCCCGGCGTCGGTCTTTTGGATCTCAAAATAGGCGGGGTCGGCGTCCAGCACCTTTGTTACCTCGGCCTGAATGCCCGCCAAGCGCAGGTAATGGCTCAGTTCTGTGGTCTGGCCGCTGTCCACCACCAGCTTTTCCAGCGTGGTGCCGTCAAGGCTTACCCAGTCCTCGTACCAAAGGTTCTCGGCGGGGTTATGGAACTCGAACCCCTGCGTGATCTTTTTGGTCTTTGCGGGGATGGTAAAGCCGCCCCAGCCCGGCAGGGTGACGTTTTTGCTGCGGTCGATGGGGGTCTCCGGCTTGACGTACTGCGCCTGATAAGTCTCCATGGGCAGCGCGGCTGCTTCGGACGCGCCGTTGGCCGTGGCAGCGGACTTGCCGCCGGACACTGCGATGTAGCCGCCCAGCAGCAACACCAGTACCACCAGCACCCCGATGACTACTCTGCTTGTGTTTTTGTTCTCCATGGGCTCCACGCTCCCTTTCCATCAGAACAATAAAAAAGCCGCCCGACCTTGTGGGCAGTTTTGATGATACGAGCAAAATCCGGCGTGCCCTTGAAAAGAACACACCTGTGGTTTTGGACGATTCCGGTATGCAGAGTATTTCCGCAAAAAAACCGGAAGCAACCGGCTGGCATCATCCGGGAAATGCCCCGAACCTTAGCCCCTATGGCTTTGCGTCCTTGCCTTTCGACAAGTTTGCCAAAAAATTGCCCAATATTTTTAAAGATTGATACATTAGTTTTGTCGACAATAGTTTATCATACCCCCCCGGTGTCAACCGGTTTTACCGGGGTTTTGTTTATATTCTATGTTGTATTTTTCAGTAATGCGGCCGAAAACGTTTACATTTTGATGCTCTCTTTGTTTCATTTCCTTTTTTTGTAAAGTCCGGAAGAAAGTGGCTGGGGAGCCCTTTCAGGCGCTGCGCGCCGGATCTCCCAAGGGGAAAAGGCTCTTGTCCCGGTTCAAGCCGCAAAAATTGATTTCCGTGCCCCTCCCCCTTGCGCTGGCGGGGTTCAGCGCGTATAATGATAGATGTATCGTTATGCCAAAAAACGTGTAAGGAGCGTATTTTATATGAAGTTAGGTATCGTCGGCCTGCCCAACGTGGGCAAGTCCACTCTGTTCAACGCCATCACCTCCACCAAGAATGCGGAGGCTGCAAACTATCCCTTCTGCACCATCGAGCCGAACTCCGGCATCGTGGCAGTGCCGGACAAGCGGCTGGACAAGCTGGCCGAGATCTGGCAGACCAACAAAAAGACCCCCGCCATCGTGGAGTTCGTGGACATTGCAGGTCTGGTGAAGGGTGCAAGTCAGGGCGCCGGCCTTGGCAACAAGTTCCTTGGCCATATCCGCGAGTGCGACGCCATTGTGCACGTTGTGCGCTGCTTTGACGATGACAACATCATCCATGTGGTGGAGGACGTGACCAAGGCCGAGGCCGTGGACCCCATTGCCGACATTGACGCCATCGACTACGAGCTGATCCTCTCCGACCTTGAGGTGGTGCAGAACCGCGCAGGCCGCATGGCAAAAGCGGCCAAGAGCGGCAACAACAAGGGCGCTGCCGCCGAGGCCGCATGGCTGCAGCAGCTGGCCGACCATCTGAGCACCGGCAAGCCCGCCCGCAGCTTCGATTTTGATCCCACCGACACCGAGCAGCAGACCGTGCTGCACGAGATGGGTCTGCTGAGCGCAAAGCCGGTGCTGTACGCCTGCAACGTGGGCGAGGATGACCTGATGGAGGGCATCGAGAACAACAAGTACGTTCCGCTGGTGGCTGCCCGCGCCAAGGAAGAGGGCGCCCGCTACATTCCCATCTGCGCCAAGACCGAGGAGGACATTGCGGATTACAGCCCCGAGGAAAAGAAGGCATTTCTGGCCGAGATGGGCATCGAGGCCAGCGGTCTGGACAACCTGATCACCGCCAGCTACGACCTGCTGGGTCTGATCTCCTTCCTGACCGACGGCAAGAAGGAGTGCCGCGCATGGACCATCCGCAAGGGCACCAAGGCTCCGCAGGCTGCCGGTAAGATCCACAGCGACTTCGAGCGCGGCTTCATCCGCGCCAGCGTCATCGGCTACGATGATCTGGAAGCCAACAACTTCGACTACGCCGCCGTCAAGGCCAAGGGTCTGCAGCGCACCGAGGGCAAGGAGTATGTTGTGCACGATGGCGACGTCATCGAGTTCCTGTTTAATGTTTAAAGGAGTCCACCATGATCTTTGGTATTATGGGCGCTATGCCCGATGAAGTAGACCAGCTGTGTGCAAAGCTGGAAAATGTCACCGTTGAGCCCTACGGCGGCGTGGAGTACCACAAGGGTACGCTGGCCGGCAAGCAGGTGGTGGTGTGCTGCGCCGGTATGGGCAAGGCCAACGCCGCCGCTACCACGCAGGTGCTCATTACCAAGTTCGGCGCGGAGAAGATCATCTTCTCCGGCATTGCAGGCAATATGACCAGCAAGATCGGCATCGGGGATGTGGTCATCGGCAAGACGGTGCTGTACCACGACGCCCAGCTGGATATGATCTGCCAGAACCCGCCGTTCCTGAAGGAATACACCGGCGACCCGGAACTGATCGCCGCTGCCGAAGCCGCCTGCGCCGAAGCCGGGGTAAAGGCACTGGTGGGCAAGATCGCCACCGGCGATTTGTTCGTGGGCGACAGCGAGACGAAGGCCGCCATTGAGGCCAAGTGTGCCCCGGACTGCGTGGAGATGGAGGGCGCGGCGGTAAGCCAGATCGCTGCCAAGAACGGCGTGCCCTGCGTCATCCTGCGCGCCATGAGCGACAACGCCGACGAGGACGGCCACGAGGTGCTGGTGGTGAAAAAGTTCAGCATTGCGGAATATGTAGCCACCGCCACCAAGATCGTGGCAGCAATGGTGGAAGCACTGTAAAAGGATGTGCCGCTTTTGCGGCAATGACCCCGCCCGTCAGGCAGCTGTACCTGACGGACGGGGTCGCTTTTTTCATGCGCCGCAGCGGACGCTTTTATTTCTCGTTTTTCAGCAGCTCCAGGTTTTTGGAGATCAGCTCGCATCTCTGTTTTACGCAGTCCGGGGATCTGTGCGGATCCTGCGGTGTGTTGAACAGATAGTCCTCGAGTTTGTCGATTGTGGTGGTTGCTACATGCATTCTTGTATCGCAGGATGCATAGTAGATGTAAACCTCTCCGTTCTCACGCGCAATCGCGCCGTTTGTAAATACAACGTTGGAAACGTCTCCGACTCTCTCTTTTCCAAGCGGAACCAGGAATACACCGGACGGCTCTGCAATGACTTTGGACGGATCGTTCAGATCGGTACCGAAGACATACAGAACGTAGCGAAGGCCTGCTGCTGTATTTCTTACACCGTGTGCAATGTTGATCCAGCATTTCTTACCGCGGATCGGCACTGCTCCGGCACCGTTTTTGGACTCGGTCAGGGTATGATAAATACGTTTGCTGATGATCTTCTCCTCGTCGATGACAGCATGTGTGATATCATCGCAGAGTCCGAAGCCGATTCCTCCGCCGCTTCCGGTCTCAATGAAACCATCCATCGGACGGGTGTAGAAGGCATATTTTCCGTCTACGAACTCCGGATGCAGAACAACGTTTCTCTGCTGCGGAGAACGTAAGGTTTTCAGGTTGTCCAGACGCTCCCAGGTCTTCAGGTCTTTCGTTCTTACGATACCAGCCTCAGCAACAGCCGCGGACAGATCCGGATCGTTTTTGTCCTTGCTCTCAGAGCAGAACACTCCGTAAATCCAGCCGTCCTCGTGCTGGGTCAGACGCATGTCATAAACGTTGGTTTCCTCTGCGCAGGTATCCGGCAGCACAACCGGGTAATCCCAGAAATGGAATCCGTCGATACCAGTATCACTCTCTGCAACAGCAAAGAAAGATTTTCTGTCATTACCCTCCACGCGAACCACCAGATAATATTTTCCGTTCAGCTCGATCGCTCCGGAGTTCATCACGGCGTTGATGCCGAGACGCTCCATAAAGTACGGATTCGTCTCCTCATCCAGATCATATCTCCAGTGAACCGGAGCGAACTCTCTTGTCAGCACCGGATACTCATAGCGGTCATAAATACCGTTGTAAAAATCTGCTTTTGTGTTCTTTCTTGCCACAAGGCGGTCTACCTTGGCTTTTTCCACATAATACTGAATTGCTTCATCCAGACTCAGCACGACATTGTAGCCGTCCTGCGCCTCGTGATATTCCTCCGCGCCCTCGACCAGCTCATTGCCGAGCAGATCTGTGTTCTTCTTCCACCGACCGGAAACGCCCGCGAGGTACTGGTCATATTCCAGTTCAATGCCCGCGCGCCCTGTATTGTCCGCGCTGACGCTTCCCAAAAGCTGCGAAGCGAAATTGCCAAGCGGGTAGTAACGCTTTGTCCCCTCCGCGAGTTCCAGGCCGTTGAGCTTGAGCGCGCGAATCGTGTCCGCGGTTTCTTTGTCCAGATTGCTCGCGATACGCACCAGCGCTGTTGACTTCGTAAGATTAGTCTGAATCGTTTCGGCGTCTTTTCCCGTAAGCTCCGCAAGCTGCGCGGCGATTTCGCTGATCTTTTCCGCGCTGATCGTCTCGCCTTTTTGCGTCTTTACCTGCGCGGGCCTTGCCCAAAGCGTGTAACAGGTGATGCTCGTCGCGAGTTCCTTGCCGTTACGGTCGTAAATCGCACCGCGCTTGGCCTCGATCGGTGTGTCCTGTGTCTGCTGCGCGATCGCTTTTTCGGTCAGCCAGTCGGCCTTGATAATCTGCCAATACGCCACGCGAAAGGTCAAGAGCAGCAGCAAAAGCGCGATGATTACAAATCCGAGCGCGATTCTTTTTTTATTTTTTGTGCCTACCGGTGCTGCCCGCATGCGTTCTCCCTCCGTCTTGAAAGAAAGAGCCAGACCCTAAGAATGGTATTTAGTTGTCCGGCTGTTTTCGTTTCTTATGAAATTTTTTTCTTCTGAAAAATTTTTCTTTTGTCTATTCCCGATATATATGCGAAAAAAAGGTTTTTATTCGCGATATGCTTTTTCTTTGATTCTCTGTACCAGATCTTTGTTCGCGGCGCGATCTATCGTCAGATAAATCGACTGTCCTGCCTTCGGATAGCGCATGCCCAGCTTCTCCGTCGCGTACTGTTCGATACTCTCGATACTGTTCGCGCTTCCGATTTTAACCTCCAACACGTCGATTTC
>ERZ773194.2172-NODE-2172-length-19110-cov-6.064445_pt1 | contig 19110 bp, 16 predicted proteins | sample MGYA00511240_ERZ773194 | MGnify/ENA primary metagenome ERZ773194 (study PRJEB29015, sample SAMEA2737774) | human gut metagenome | biome: human gut; feature: human-associated habitat; material: faeces | place: China | collected 2012 ... | reverse complement strand
GGCCTGTCGAAGTACTGGACCCTGAACAGCTCGGCTCCTCCCTCGGCCCCGGCGGCGGAGATCTTCGGCGTGTAGACCTGCTCGAACCCGTTGGTGCGGACGGCCTCCTCGATGAGCTCGACCATGATGGCCTTGAGCTCGAAGATCGCGCGTACCTCGGGTTTGCGGAGGTCCATAAAGCGGTGGTTGAGACGGGTGTCCATCTCGACGTTGACCTTGTCTACGACGCCCAGAGGAAGAGGGACGGCGGCGGGGGAGATTACCTCCGCCGCGGAGGGGATGATCTCCCATCCGGTGGCGGTCTGGTTGCTCTCCTTGACCTCGCCCTCGATGCGCACGACGGACTCGCGGGAGAGGGTCGTGAGCATTCCGAACAGCTCGGGGTCGATCTTCTTCTTGGGCATGGTCACCTGGTAGGTGCCGCACTTGTCGCGCATCGTTATGAACGAGATGCCGCCAAGGTTCCTGATGTCCTGGACCCATCCGCCCACGGAGACGGTCCCGTCGCCGACGGCGACCTGTGACGATGCCTTTATGATTGCCATGGTATCGAGTGAAAGGAACGGCCTATATAAGGGCGCGCGGAGGCGCTCACCTGGCCCTGCCCTGGTTCGCCACCGCATCCATCTTCGCCTTGAGCGCGTCCTCGTCTCCGAGGTACCTCTTGGATATGACATCGAAGTTCTCATCGAACTCGTAGACCAACGGGACGCCGGTGGGGATGTTGACCCCCACGATCTCGTCGTCGGTCAATCCGTCGAACATCTTCACGAGCGCTCTGAGGGAGTTGCCGTGGGCTGCTATGAGCACCCTGTCCCCTGCGAGCATCCTGGGCTTGATCTCCTGCTCGAAGTACGGATAGGCGCGGGCGACGGTGTCCTCGAGGCATTCCGTCAGGGGGAGGTCCTCTGCGGGGACATTCCTGTACGGCGCCTGTCCGGCCGGATTCCGCTCGTCATCTGGGGACAACGCGGGAGGACGGGTCGCATAGGACCTCCTCCAGATCTTCACCTGCTCCTCACCGTACTTCTCCGCGGTCTCCGACTTGTTCAGTCCCTGCAGGGCCCCGTAGTGCCTCTCGTTGAGCCTCCAGCTCTTGATCACCGGTATCCAGGCGCGGTCCATGGCATCCAGTGCGATCTGCTGGGTGTGGATCGCCCTCTTCAGGTAGGATGTGAAGCAGACATCGAAATCCAATCCCTCAGCGGCCATCAGCCTGCCTGCGGATTCGGCCTCCGACCTGCCCTTGTCGGACAGCTCCACATCGGTCCATCCGGTGAAGAGGTTCTCCTTGTTCCAGACGCTCTCTCCGTGGCGCAGAAGCACCAGTGTCATCTTTCCGCTCATGGTATCGTCCTCCCGTAGGGCGGGCCGTTATAAGACTGGAACGCCTCCCGCCGCCCCCGTGCCAGTCCGGTATAAAAAGGACCCGACCCACACGTTTATTAGGAATCCCCACGTTAGCTGGTCCCAATCATTCCTTTCTTTAAGGTGTCAACATGTCTGAAGAGAAAGTCACAGTATCCGTCATCAAGGCGGATGTAGGTTCCGTTGTCGGCCACTCCAGGCCCCATCCCGATATGCTGCAGGCCGCCAGGGACATCCTGAAGGATGCCCAGAAGGCCGGCACCATCGAGGACTTCTACGTCACCCGCGTGGGAGACGACATCAACCTCTTCATGTCCCACTACAAGGGCGAGGGCAACAAGGACGTCCACGGAGCCGCCTGGGAGTGCTTCCAGAAGGCCGCCAAGATCGCCAAATCCATGAAGCTGTACGCCGCCGGACAGGACATCCTGACCGACGCGTTCTCCGGCAACGTCAAGGGAGCCGGACCCGGCTCCGCCGAGATGTCCTTCGTCGAGAGGGGATCCGAGCCCATGCTGTTCTTCATGGCCGACAAGACCGAGCCCTCCGCATACACCCTCCCGCTGTCGAGGATCTTCCTCGACCCGTTCACCACCACCGGACTGGTCATCGACGCGAGGGCCAAGAAGGGATTCGACGTGGAGATCCAGGACGTCATCGGCCACAAGAAGGTCGTCATGTCCTCCCCCGAGGAGACCCTCAGCATCCTGTCCCTGCTCGGAGACACCTCCAGATACGCCATCAAGAGGATCTGCTCCAGGGCCGGACTCGGACCCGCCGTCGTCGTCTCCACCGACAAGCTGAACCTCACCGCCGGAAAGTACATCGGCAAGGACGACCCCGTGTGCGTCTGCCGCTGCCAATCCGGACTCCCCTCCGTCGGAGAGTACACCCAGCCCTTCGTCAACACCATGCTCGTCGCCGGCTGGATGAGGGGATCGCACTACGGTGCCTTCTACCCCTGCTCCCCCGAGGAATCCGACCCCGTCTACTTCGACGGACCCCCCAGAATCTGCTGCCTCGGATTCCAGCTCAACGGGGGCAAGTTCCAGGGCCTGGAGCCCATGGGCGCCAAGGGCGGGGAGCACATCCCCGTGGACTTCTTCAAGAGTGACACCTTCGACGCCGCTCGCGCGAACGCCGTCAAAGCCAGCAGGCTCATGAGGAGCCAGGGCCCGTTCATGCCCTCGATCCTCGGACCCGAGGAGATGGAGTACACCTCGAGGCCCGACGTCCTCAAGGAGCTCACGCCCCGCTTCGAGGACCTCTGATGAAGCCGCCCGTAGTAGTGGTCAACTTCAAGGCCTATCAGGAGGCGGAGGGCGACAGGGCCTTCCGCCTCGCCAAGACCTGCCAGAAGGTGTCCACGGAGACCGGCGTGCCCATGGCCGTCTGCCCTCCACACCTCTGGCTTGGCGCCATCGCCAGGATCCTGGAGATGCCGACGTACGCCCAATCCGTGGACCCGCTCCCTCCCGGAGCGGGAACCGGATACGTCACGCCGTCCATGCTCCATTCCACCGATGTCGCAGGCACCCTGATAAACCACTCCGAGAACAGGATCCCCCGCGAGAGGATCGCCAAGGCCGTGCAGATGTGCGACGAGCTGAGGATGCAGACCTGCGTCTGCGCCGTCGATGCCGCCGAGGCGGCGGAGATGGCGAAGCTCGGCCCGTCCGCCGTCGCCGTGGAGCCCCCCGCGCTGATCGGAGGGGACATCTCGGTGACCACCGCCGACCCCAGCATCGTCAGCGGGACCGTCGAATCCGTCAAGGCCGCGAACCCTTCCGTCTTCGTCTACTGCGGAGCCGGCGTCAAGACCGGCGATGACGTGAAGGCGGCCATCGATCTCGGCTCGTGCGGGGTCCTGGTCGCATCGGGCGTAGTCAAATCCAAGGACCCCGAAGAGGTCCTCAGGGACCTCGTGTCCAAGATCTGAGGGGGCCGACCCCTCCAAACCCCTTTTCACGATTTCTCAAACGGAAGCACCGGAACGCCTTCCCGGCCACATCCTCATCCTCGTCTTGGTGTAGAACCCGTGCCCGGCCAGCCATGCGTTGAGCAGGCCTCCGAACACCTCCGCCGCCGCCATGCCCGCGAACATCAGATACAGGTCGGTATGGCACAGAGCGGCGAACAGGATGACGATTATGATGTTCCTCAGAAGGGAGGACCACATGGACACGCTCGCCATGCGCATGGACTGGAGAAGCGCCGAACCGGTATCCAGCAGGCCCATGAACGGTATGAACACGCAGTACAGCCTGAGGACGTCCGCGAACTCTTCCCTGTGAGGGAGCATCGTCTCGGACATGGTGAACGGCACGACGCACCATTCCGCGAATACGAACATGAAGACGGTCATCGCGAGGATGATTGTCGTGCACAGCCTCGTACCGTACAGGTAGGCCTCGCGGGCCTTGGCGGGGTCGTTCTGACCGAATGCAGCGGAACAGACGGGGACGATGGCGGCTGCAATCGCCATGGATACCACGCAGGCGATCATGACGAATCTCCAAGGGATGCTGAACAGAGCCGACCCGAAAGATCCGGCGCAGACGATGACGAAGTACCTCTCCACCATCGACATGCCGTTCACGACGATGGATTCGGTGGCACGGGGGATGCCGACCCCCAGGATCCCCTTCGATATCGACCTGTCCGCCTGGAATCCTCTGAAACGGATGTGAACGGCCATCCTGCCGCGGACATACCAGGCGATGCCGATGGAACATGACAGTACCGAGGACAGGGCGGTAGCGAGTCCGGCCCCGGCAACACCCATCCCCAGCCCGTAGATCAGTATCGGATCCAGGATCATGTTGAGGAATGCAGCGGAGAGGACCATCGCCATGGATTTCGAAGCAGCCCCCTCGGAACGGACAAGCCCTGCCAGGACCTCCTCCGTCATGATGAATACTGACATGGCGGCGATAGGCGCCATATAATCGAATCCGTAGTCGGAGACATCGTCGGCCCCCATCAGCGACATCATCGGACGGATCGAGAACAGCAGGATGGGAATCAGAAGGAGAGAGATGACCAGGGACAGGGCGAGCGCATGGATCGCCACCGAAGAGGCCTCCTTATCCCTTCCGTTCGCCAGATGGCGGGCGATGAGTGTGGATGCTCCCACCCCGATGCCTCCTCCGAGTCCTGCGATGATCCAATAGATCGGAGAGATCGTGGTCATCCCTGCGGTTGCGTCGGCACCGAGACCGGAGCACCAGGACGTGTCGACGAATGAGTTGATCTGCACGACGGCAAAGGATACGATGAGAGGCAACGCCATACGGCGGATCGCTCTACGGGGATCCCCCAGCATCACGTCCAAATCGCTCTCGTCGGAAACCATCGAAATCCCTACGTGATGCTCGTGCCTGCATATCACGATTTCCAAGTTGTAGGCACAGCATACGAACGGGAAAGAGTTCAAATCGTTCGCAGACTCGATCTATCGAACTAACAATCGTAATCTCGGCCGATAAGGTCAAATCCGGAACGGTTCATGGGATTTCCGCCGTAAGGCGGGAAGTCCCGTACTAGTCGCGATTCCCACTCACGGCTAGTCGGGAACCGTCCCGGTAGGAGGTGTTTGGATACTCGATATCCGCATCGAGTGCCGTAGATACGGTTTCCTCGTGGTAATCAAGACCAATGAGGTCGAGATTACCATAGACATCTCATAAACATGAGATGCAAGGCTGATGCACCTTCATGCATCCAGCCCCCACAGGGGCCGTTACCTCATATTTCAGAACAACGTGCTTCTAAAAGAACCTATTGACGACTATTACCGCAATGGCAACCTCCAGATCATGCGGTTGAGATGAACGAATCCGAAATGGTATAAAACAGGGACGGATGGGTTCAGTATACCCGGCAGGGAAACAAGACTGAACAACATCTTGACTGTGAGGCCCATCCGCCACAACGGCGGATTAAACGATCCAATATATAATGGAATCTCAGATTCATACGATATCGATACGTTAGACAACTCGTTATCCTTCCTATTTCGGATGAACACAACGCCTTCGGTAAGGGCGACAACTTTATCTCGGACCTCGGAAGAGCAGGGTCCGGATATGTCTGTCAGAACCTGGCTTCCGCTCATCGCGTTGGTATGCTGCGTATTCCTCCTCAACTTCTCGGAGTTCGCACCGATCGGTCTTCTCACGGACATATCGAAGGACTTCGGGATATCGGAATCCACCACGGGTCTGATAATCTCCGTCTACGCCTGGGCGGTTGCGATACTGTCCCTCCCTCTGATGCTACTCCTGCGCAGGATGCAGTACCGTCCGATGCTCCTGATGTGCATCGCCCTCTTCGTCGTATTCCAGGTGATCACCGGACTCTCCAACAGCTACGGGATGCTCATGGTCTCCCGTCTGGGAGTGGCTGTGTCCCACTCCATATTCTGGTCCATAGCCACGCCTCTGGCCGTAGCCGTCGTTCCCATGGAATACAGGAAGCTGGCCATCAGCGCCGTCGCAGCCGGGACCTCAATAGCCATGATCGTCGGACTCCCGCTCGGAAGGATCATCGGATTGGCCCTCGGATGGAGGATGACATTCGTCTTCATCGCGGTCATCGCGATGATCGCCCTGGTCTTCCTCATCGCCGTTTTCCCCAAGGTGGAGAACCCCGGCACGTTCACCCTCAGGAAGCTCCCGACCATCCTGAAGAACCCCGTCCTCATCGGGATCTACACGACCCTCATCCTGCTGGTGACCGGATACTACACCGGCTACAGCTACATCGAACCCTTCCTGGGGACCACGGCGGGATTGTCAGAGACCATGATCACCATCGTCCTGACCGTGTTCGGCCTTGCGGGGATCGTAGGAAGCGCGGCGTTCACGAAGCTCTACGACGTCGTCGGATTCAGATTCGTCATCATCTCGCTCTGCGGGGTGCTGGTCTGCCTGCTAGCCCTGCTCCCCTCCGCTGAATTCGCACTCGTTCTGATGATCATCTGCGCCGTATGGGGATTCTTCGTTACCGTGTTCAACACCGCCTTCCAGAACGAGGCGCTGAAGGCTCTCCCTTCGGACGGCTCCGCAGTGGGCATGGGATTGTACTCCGGTCTGTTCAACGTCGGTATCGCGATGGGATCGATCATAGGCGGTGTCGTGACAGACAGCATCTCCATAGACGCCATCGGCCTCGTCGGTGCTGTATTCGTGGCCTGCGCCCTCGTCATCGCATCCCGCTACCTCGCAGCCAAGGTCGCTGCGAACCCTGCCGGATGATCCGGTAGCGGAAACCTCGGCTCCTTCCTACAATCATTTAATACTTGAACAGTTGTTCACATATTCAAGTGAGCAACCATGAAGGCTGTACTCAAGCTGGAAGGACTGTGCTGCGCCAACTGCGCCGCCAAGATCGAGAACGAAGTCAAGAAGATCGACGGCCTGGATGAGGCGAACCTATCCTTCATGACTCAGAAGCTGACCCTCGAAGCGCCCGAATCCGATCTCGAAAGAATCGTCGACGAAGCGTCCCGCATCGCCAAGAAGATCGAGGACGAGGTCAATATCGTCAGAATCAAGTGATTCGCATGAACAGGTTCGAGAAGAGGATCCTCCTGGGCGGCATTCTCTTCGCCGTCGGGATGGCCCTCCATTACCTCATCGGAGTGTCCGAATGGGTGGATCTGGCGGTCTTCGGAGCGGCGTACCTCATAGTGGGATACGACGTCCTGCTGAAGGCTTCGAGGAACATCGGCAGAGGCAACTTCCTCGACGAGAACTTCCTGATGGCCATCGCCACCCTCGGAGCATTCGCTATAATGATGTTCCCCGAGGCGGCGGCGGTCATGCTGTTCTTCCAGGTTGGGGAGTGGTTCGAGAAGCTCGCCGTCGGGAAGACCAGGAAATCCATCTCGGACCTCATGGACATCCAGCCCGAATTCGCGCATGTCATCAGGGATGGAAGGAAAGAGACCGTGGATCCGGAGGAGGTCTCCGTCGGGGAGACCATCGAGATCCTCCCCGGGGAGAAGGTCCCCCTCGATGGGAAGGTCGTATCCGGGAACTCGTCCTTGGACACCAAGGCCCTCACCGGCGAATCCGTTCCCAGGGACGTCGGACCGGGGGACGACCTGGTATCCGGAACCGTCAACCTCACCTCCGTCCTGACCGTGAAGGTATCCAGGGAATACGAGGACTCCACCGTTGCGAAGGTGCTCGAGCTCGTCGAGGACTCCGTGTCCAGGAAGGCCCCTGCCGAGAAGTTCATCACCAAGTTCGCAAGATACTACACCCCGGCCGTCGTGGCCGCCGCCCTGGTCACCGTCGCCGTCCCGACGATCCTCGGATACGACTTCACCACGTGGCTGTACAGAGCATTGACGTTCCTGGTGGTCTCCTGCCCCTGCGCGCTCGTGATCTCCGTTCCTCTGAGCTACTTCTGCGGTATCGGAGCGGCCTCCAGGATGGGCGTCCTCATCAAGGGCGCCAGCTACATGGAGACCATGTCGAGGATCCACGCGGTGGTGTTCGATAAGACAGGGACCCTCACCAAGGGCAGCTTCGAGATCTCCAAGGTCCACTCCCTGGAGAACGACGAGGACGGCCTCGTCGATATGGCCGCCGCGGCCGAATCGGTATCCAACCACCCCATCTCCAAATCCATAAGGGATGCAGGGAAGGGCTCCGTGGATGCCAACCGCGTATCCTCCGCCGAGGAGGTCGCGGGGAAGGGCGTCCGTGCCACCATAGACGGGAGCGAGGTCATCGTCGGCAACCACAGGCTGATGAACGACCACGGGATCGAGTACTGCCGCGAGGAGGTCGCGGGGACCAACATCCACGTCGCAAGGGACGGAAGGTACCTGGGCCACATCGTCGTCTCCGATATCGTCAAGGACGATGCGGGAAGCGCTGTAGCAGCGCTGAAATCCATGGATGTGAAGGACACCGTCATGCTCTCCGGCGATGCGGAACGCATCTGCAGGGATGTCGGAGGAAGGCTCGGGATCGATACCATCTGCTCCGAGCTCCTGCCCGGCGACAAGACCGCGGAACTGGAGAGGGTCATGTCCGAATGCCCTCCGGGGAAGGCCGTCGCCTTCGTCGGAGACGGGATAAACGACGCTCCTTCGCTCGCTCGCGCAGACGTGGGGATTGCGATGGGAGGACTCGGATCCGATGCCGCCATCGAAGCAGCCGACGTCGTCATAATGGACGATGCGCCTTCGAAGATCCCCCAGTGCATCAAGCTGTCCAGGAAGGTCAACAGGATCGTCTACGAGAACATCGTGTTCGCATTGGCGGTGAAGTTCGGGATCATGTTCCTCACCCTGCTCGGTTATGCGGACATGTGGCTCGCGGTCTTCGGTGACGTCGGAGTGACGATAATCGCCGTAATCAACGCCATGCGCTGCATGCACGTGAAGGGTATCCCTTCGGGATCCTCAGCATCAGAAGCGGAACCCGGCTCCGCCTGATCGTCTTTTTCCATCGATCACGGCACTGCCCCGTGATCCAAACCGCTTACATCTTCTCCTTCATGGACGGAAACGGACGGGAACCCGCCGCCTCCGACCTGAAGAATCATCGCGCCGGAGCCCTCGTGGAGAAGCAGCCAGCACGGATGGCCGACACTCTTATTCCCAACCGCTCCATCCTCCTTCCATGGATGCACTCAAGAAGGCTCTGGCCCTCCTCGCGGTGCTCATCGTCGTCATCGTGCCCGTCTGCATGACGGACTCGGTTGACGCCGATGCTCCTGACGGACTGCTCATACAGCAGGTCAACCCGAAGGAATGCGAGGGGGTCGCCGTTCACAACTACGGCTCTACGGCCGTCGATATGAAGGACTACATCATCGCCGATATGCCTCAGACGACGGGAAGCAAGGAAGGGACGCTCATCTTCACCGAATCGATCATCGTCCAACCCGGCGAGACCCTGGTCCTTGCATCGGAAAGGAAAGAGGGCAACTTCTTCTCCAACCAGGACAACGTCCGCATATACAGTGGGGAGAATGCAGACCCCGCGATCGTCAAATCCAAGAACTTCAGCCTGGCGAACAGCGGAGACGACGTCTACCTGTTCAAAAACGGTGAGATCATCGATGCCGTAGTCTACGGAACGGCTAAGATCGAGGACAAGCCCTATTGGAACGGATCGTCGGTCAATCTGAGATACGACCTCCCTTTCGAGAGGTACAACAGCAAGGACACGGACGGCGCCTCAGATTGGGCGATCGTCGGTACGAAGCATTACGATTTCGATTCCAGCCTGAGATACGATGCAACTGTCACCCCGTTCCTGTTCCCGGAGAGCGGAGGGATACCAATCCTCCAGCAGCTGCAGGCTGCCGAGAAGTCGATATGCATCGAGATGTATCAGCTGATGAACGCGAACGTCTATGCGCTCCTGTGCGAGAAGGCATCCTCCGGAGTCACCGTATCGCTCCTCCTGGAAGGGGATTCCCTAACTGGAGGCAACTACGATCCCATCGTCGACAACCTCCCGTATCTCAAGAAGCTCTCGGACCTCGGCGCAGATATACGCACAATAGGAGGCACTTCATATGATCGCTTCGACTTCGTCCATGCGAAATTCGCTGTGATAGACGGGGATACCACCATCGTCACCTCCGAGAACTGGACGCAGAACAACGTCAACGGGGCCATCGATTCCAACCCGTACGACTCGAAGACACTGGGCAACCGCGGATGGGGGACGGTCGTCAAGAGCCCTGCCTACGCCTCGTTCATGATGAACGTCTTCGAAAACGACAGCGATATGCGCTACGGGGATGTGCAGGATTTCAAGGTCCTCTATCCCAACGCAATCTCCACTAATGTCGCCTACATCGCACCCGCCGGCATCGACTACACTTTCAAGACCTACACGGCGACCGTTACTCCGGTCCTCTCCTGCGACAATTCGTTGGATGCTCTCGAATACTACGTGAGCAACGCGAAGACGAGGGCATACTCCCAGCAGCAGAGCCTCAGCGACAAATACAATTCGACGACCTCCGGCCCGCTCTCGTTCTTCGAGAAGGCCGCCCTGAAATCCGTCGACAGCAAGCTGATCTTCGACTCCAGCGTCGGCAAGGGGACCGTCGGCACCATCAACGCCTCTTCCAGCATCAAGGTCGCCGCCATGACCTCCCCCTACGTCCACAACAAGGGAGTGGTCTGTGACGATTCCGTTTGGGTATCCTCGGTCAACTGGACCCCCACATCGTTCAACAACAACAGGGAGACCTGCGTCGTGATCAACTCCAAGACCGTCTCCGATTATTTCGCCGACGTGTTCCTGAAGGATTTCGAAAGGTACTACACCTTCGAAGGATTCTCCGCATACTTCAGCGAGACCCCGGACAAGCCGGAGGCAGGCAAGGAGCAGACGGTGACGGTCACCGTATCCCCCGCGACGGACACATACACCTACGAATGGGACCTCGGAGACGGCTCGGCCATCCGCAAGACCACGATCGGGAGGATCGTCTTCTCCCCGACCGAAGGGATCCACACCATGAAGGTCACGGTCACCAACAGCACCGGTCTGAAGAAGACCGTCGAATGGACCTACAACGTCGGATCCTCATCGTCCGGAACCGATCCGGTCCCGCCGACACCGACGGACCCCGACAAGCCCGTCCCCGACACGCCTTCAGAACCCTCGACTCCTGAAGAGGATTCGCCGCTGACGGATATCGAGGAGACCCTGGGAGACAAGCTCTACATCATCCTGGCGGTGCTGATCCTCATCGTATCCGGTATCGCCGCCAAGGTCAAGGGCTCCTCCAAGAGCAAGAAGAAGGGAAAGAAGAGATGACGGGCTTCATGTTCACGAGGCGCGCGGGAGGGGCGGACGTCCCCTCCATGTATCGGATCTACAACACCAATCTGGACGATTACTTCGCGCCCGAGAACATAGAGTTCTTCATGCTGCAATGGCCCCGCGGCCAGCTCGTGGCCCAGACGGTCACCGGCGCGGTCGCAGGGGCCCTCAGCAGCTACATCCTGGAGGACGGGACGGCATCGATAGCACTCCTGGCCGTCGATGCTCCCTTCAGGGGACTGGGCGCGGGGACGATGCTGATAAACGCCCTCCGGACCGAATGCATCGGCGAGGGGATCGGCAGGATGCAGCTCGAGGCCCGCGCCACCAATCTCCGCGCCATCGCGCTCTACGAACGCCTCGGATTCCGCAGGACGCAGGTCCTGCCTTCGCTGTACAGCGACGGAGGAGACGGGATCAGACTGGTGCTCGACCTCAGACGTTCCTGAGAAGCAGATATACGACGATGACCGCCAGTATGACGATCAATGTGGCGACGATGATGTTGAGGGACATCCCCGAGAAGATGGATGAACTCCCGGAATCATCGATCTCCACGGCCCTGACATGATAGATGCCGGGCCCCCCGGCTCTGAATGTCAGGTTTCCATCACCGATAGAAACCTCTTCGACCCTGTTCCCGCCATCATCGGTCACCAGAGCGGTGAATCCGTCCGCCAGACGGAGCGAGATGGTGACATCCACCGTCAATGACGAATCGGCATCGAATCCGGACAGGAACAGACGCCATGTCTGGGAATCGGCGGTGCGGTCCGTCCTCTCGAATCCCACCGTGAATGAATCCCCTCCGATGTACATCGACGTCGGAGCGGTGAGGACCACCCTCGAATTGGAGTTCTTTAGATAGACCGAGGCCGTGTTGAAGAAGAGACCTCCATCCTCCGCACGCAGTACGACTGCGTCGTCGGACTCCGTCATGACATCGACGCGCCCCTCCTTGGAAGGCAGGACGACGATGCCGTATGCGACCACGCCCTCCCCCTTCACCGCCCCCAGGAACGCTCCCTCGCCCCTCTTCTCGATGACGGCGTTGTTCCTGAAGATCCCGCCGTTGTAGATCGTACCGTACAAGACGATCTTTGAGGCGTTGACCGCGATGGCGCCCGGTTCCACCACCATGGAGGTACCCGATCTGACCACGAGGTTGGTGTTGAAGACCACCTGTATCCCTTCGATCACGGTTATCCCGGAGCTCGAGGACCAGATCCCTCCCTCGCCGTATATCTGATAGGACCTGTAGGAGCTGTAATAGGTGGAGCGCTGCGATCCGACCGACGGCTCCCCTCCCACGGTGTACGACGAGAACCTGTACACCTTGCCGTCGGACTCGAAGAAGCAGCGATCCGCCGATAGCGTCGCCGAAAGGCAGTCCAGATTGACGTTGCAGGCGATGACCGTCTCGGGGACCTGCCCGTTGCAGAGCACCGACGGGACATCGATTATACCCGATCCGATGATCGCCGATCCCACACTCAGGAACTCCCCCAGGAAGACATCGACATCGTACTGGACGTAGGATGTCCATAGGTTGGACAGGTAGTATCCCGAACCGCCCTCCGTATCCGCCCCGATGCACAGATAGTCGATGGAACCCAATCTGAGATCGTAATCCATCTCTCCGATGTAGGAGCGCTGATTGGTCATGTATCCGACGGCCCCTCCGGTCATGGTGACCTTGACGGAATCGTAGCTCCCGTTGGATCCGGTGGGATACAGCCTGTGTATCAGAGCGCTGTCGATTATCTTCAGATCTAAGGACTTCACGCCGACCAGGGCGGACGTGGGCATGAACTCCCTCACGGTCCCGCCGATGGTGACATCGAGTTCCCCGATGGGATGGAAGGCGCTATAATACGACGAAGGAAGCGAGGATGATGCGCTGCCGGAGACCTGCACCATCTGGAGCGTATTGACCGACCCCCCCTTCATGGTGAATGTCACATCCGCGGCGACGGCGTTCTTGTCGTACCTGTCGAGCATAAGGATCGTGAGAGTCCCCAGGCTGCCTCCGAGCATGACGACGTCTATGGATGTGCGGCCCTCTGAGGAGGAGAACAGCCTGGCATCGAATCCGTTGCGTACCGTCCTTGTGTAATACGACGGGGTGGAATCGGCGGACTCCATCTTGTAGATCAGGGAGACGTATCCCTTGGCGCCTTCGCAGATTATGACATCCGCATCGGGATATTCGTCCTGCGGCGTTGCGGGTGTTCCTTCGGATCCCGCATCGACCAGGAAGACCGATGAGCATAGGAGCATCAGCACCAGAACCGAAACCGCCGTCGACCCCTTCATGAGGTCTCGAACGGCTTTCCAGATATATCTCATTGCAGATGTTGTTCGAGAAGGGAATGCGGGGGATGCCCCCGCGGTTTGGCATCAGGAGAACATGTTGTCGTCGAGATGCTCCGTCTGGAAGTAGTATGAGGAGCGCTCTTTCTGTGCCGAGGATACGTCCTTGCCGAGTCCCTTGTTGTAGGAGCCGTACCTCTCGCGGATCTGCTCCTCCGCTCCCCTGGAGCGCCTGAGTGCCCTGGAGATGTGGTCGGCGGTGATCAGCGGGGCGTCCTCCATCACGGCGATGTCCCCTGCCGCGCGGATGAGTCCTCCCAACTCCCTCAGCCTGAGGGTGAGGGCGTTCTTCTGGTTGTCCTCCTTGGCCCTCCTCCTGCCTTCCTCGATGATGGCCTCCACGGCCTCGATGGTGGCATGGGGGATGCGACCGTCCAGGTTGACCTCCTGAGCCACGAACTGGGCGTACTTCGCCCTGTGCTCGGGGGTGTCCGGCATCGCCACGTCCACGAGGACCTCGTATCCTCCGCCGATGATCCTCGAGCGGAGCGGCGAGAGGATGTTCTCCAGGTCCTGGATGTTGCATGCCGCGACGAGGATGAAGTCGCAGGGCACGTCGTCGACCTTCACGCTGGCTCCGGCCGACTGGGGATTGCGCCCGACGATGGGGAAGGTCTTCTCCTGCATGGCGGTGAGGATGTACCTCTGGAGGTCTCCGAGATGGGAGATCTCGTCGATGAACAGCACATCGCCCTCCTGCAGGTTGGTCAGCAGGGCGGCAAGGTCGCCGGGCTTTTCAATAGCCGGGCCGCTGGTAATGCGGATCTGCACCCCCATCTCGTTGGCAATGATGCCCGCCAGTGTAGTCTTGCCCAGACCCGGCGGGCCGTACAGCAGAATGTGATCCACCGGCTCGCCCCGGCGCTTGGCGGCTTCCAGATAGATTTTCAGGTTCTGCTTGGCCTTTTCCTGCCCGATGTAGTCCTCCAGATGCTGCGGGCGGAGGTTATTTTCCTCATTGTCCGCCGGGGTCATGACGGGCTGCATCATTTTTGCGCCGTACAGCGCGGTATCGTCCTGCATTGCTTACCTCCTGCCTGCCATGCTGCGCAAGGCCAGCTTGATGATCTCTTCCACCGGCAGCGTGGCATCGATCTTTGCGATGGCCAGCGCCGCCTCGCTCTGGCTGTACCCCAGCGACACCAGCGCTGCAATGGCCTGTGCGCTGCTTTGGGTCGCGGGCGTGTCGGCGGCAGTGCCCGCCACATCCTCCAGCGAGATGCCGTCCACAAAGCCCTTGGCTACCTTATCCTTCAGTTCCAGCACGATGCGCTGCGCCAGCTTCGGGCCCACGCCGGAAGCAGCCTTAAATGCCTTGTGGTCCCCCGCCGAGATGGCAAGCGCCACCCGCTGCGGCTCCATGACGTTGAGGATGGCCAGCCCCACCTTGGGGCCAACGCCGGACACGGCGGTCAGCATCTCAAAGCAGGCCTGCTGCTCCTCGGTGGCAAAGCCGTACAGGCTCACATCGTTCTCGGTCACGCTCATCACGGTGTACAGGGTAGCCTCCTGCCCCACACCGGGCAGCGCCCCCGCCACACTGGCCGGGCACTGGGTATAATAGCCCACGCCGCCGCAGCTGAGCACCACGGCGTTCAGGCTTTTTTTCACGATTTTTCCAGTCAGACAGTAGATCATTTGAATAAAACCCTCTCAGTCAATGCCTTACGGCATTGCCAGATTCCCCCTTTTGTCGCTGCGCGACATCTTCCCCCGGCGCGGGGGAAGTCTTTCCTCTCAGGGGGAGCTTTTTATCGGTTAAATCGGTCCCGCCACCCGGCGGGTATAGCGGTTGAGCTGGTTGCCGTTGGTGTGACAGAAGGTAATGGCCATGGCCAGCGCATCGGCGGTGTCGTCCGGCTTTGGCACGGCGGGCAGATGCAGCAGCACCCGGGTCATCTCCTGCACCTGCTTTTTAACGGCCTTGCCGTAGCCGGTGACCGCCTGCTTGACCTGCATGGGGGTGTACTCGTAGATGGGCAGCCCCGCCTGCGCCGCCGCCAGCAGTATGACCCCGCGCGCCTCGGCTACACCGATGACGGTGGTCTGGTTGTGCTGGTAGAACAGCTTTTCGATGGCCAGCACCTCGGGCTTTGTGCGTTCGATGACCTCCTTGATGCCGGTATACACCTCATCCAGCCGCTGCTCAAACGGTACGCCCGCGTCCGTGCATACCGCGCCGAAATCCACCGGCGCAAAGCGGTTGCCCGCATACTCCACCACGCCCCAGCCCACGATGGCGTAACCGGGGTCGATGCCCAAAACTCTCATGCTGTGTTCCCTTTCCGACACTACTCCTATTATAGTTTTCTATTATAGCACAACGTCTGGTTGGGGGCAACAAGAAAGCTGTCGCTCACCGCCCCAAAACCCGCGCTGCACCGCACAGAAGCCGGGTTTGCGGTCGCTTTTTCAAAAAAGTTTTACAATTTTTGAAAAAAGGGCTTGCATTTTGGCATCGGGTATGGTATTATAATCTAGCTGATTTCGGCAAAACAGAATATGGACGGTTAGCTCAGCTGGTAGAGCATCTGCTTGACGTGCAGGAGGTCACAGGTTCGAGTCCTGTACCGTCCACCAAACAGTTCGTACTCGAACCCGATTCTCTATGTGAAAGGGTTCGGGTACGTTTTTTGTTTATCGGAGGTTCTGCGGCGAGAGTACGCAGAGCGGTAAACGAACAAAGGCAGGGTATCACCGTGGCGGTGGTATCCTGCCTTTTGCTTTGAAATCAAGTTATCATCGTGCGAACTTGATTGCCCTTATGGAGAAAATCATTTTACTGGTCTGCGCTTTCGTACATCTGGGTCGTTGTGCCGACCTGCTCCGTACCAGCGTTCCCGTCAATAGTCACATCGGCAGTGCAGCTTTCAATGGTGCTGCCCTCGGCGCGGCCTGCAACGGTACCGGGTGTAACGGCACCGTCAATGCTGCCCTTTACCGAGCAGTTGGTGATTTTGAAAACCGTCTCCTCACTGTAGTAGTATAGGCCGGTACCCACAAGGCCGCCCACATGGGTGGCACCGTTTGCCTTGATGTTCACGGTCACATTGCAGTTGTCAATGACAGAGGGATAGTTTTTAGTGGAGAAGCCTTCCGTTTCAAGGCAGACATCCGGGTTGGAATGGGTACCTGCATAGCCGCACAAACCGCCAATGGCGTGACCACCGTTTTCGCTCTCGATAGTCACATCAGCGGTGCAGTTGGTGATGGTGTCCATCATTTCCAGACAGCCACCAATGCCGCCCAGACCCACCGGCTCGTTGCCGGTGGCTTTCACGGTGCCGGATGCTGTGCAGTTGTCGATGCTGCCGCCAAAGCCGCCGCCGACTACCAGACCGCCGCACTCGGCAACGTCTGCCTGAACGATCTTATCGGTAAAGTGGTTGTCACCGATGACGACCACGGTAGCCCCCTCCACCATGCAGTTGGTGATAGAGTTGTTGTTACCGCCCACAATACCGCCGACACAGTTATTTCCGGTAATGGTGGAATCGCCCTTCAGTGTGACGTTATCTACAGAACCCATGTTGTAGCCCACAACGCCGCCAATGGCCATGGAAGTGCCTTCCGTTACTGTGACCGTGGCATCTTCCAGAGTCAGGTTTTTCACCTCACCGCAGCTCACGCCGAACAGACCGGCACCGCAGTTATAGGTATCCGAAGTATAGCTCAGGTTGGAAATAGTGTGGCCGTCTCCGTCAAAGGAGCCGAGGAACAGGGTGGAGTGTGTCTCCATGTCGTTCATATTGCCGATGGGAGCCCACTCGACACCGGACAGGTCCAGATCACTGGTCAGTTTGAAGCAAACACCGGCGTAGCCGCCCTGCGAGCCATCGTTGACATTGGAAGCAAAGGTCAGCAGGGAATCCACGCTGTTGATCTGGTAGGGGTCTTCCTGCGTGCCGGAACCGCCGTCATAGTTGGCGGAAACAGCAGTGGTGCTGACGGAAGAAGCAGCCGCAGAACTTGCGGCAGTGCTGCTTGCGGTACTCTGGGCGGAAGAACCTGCACAGCCTGACAGGAAAGCTGCGGCGAGGCATACGGCGATTACGCCGGTTTGAATTCGTCTCATAATGGAATATCCTTTCTATGTTAGTTTTTTCTAACCAGAAAGTATAACCAAATAAGGCTGGTCTGCCACTCCGAACCGTCAGAAAACATCCGATTCGGACGGCGAGTTTCGGAATAGAGTGGGGCTGGTGCCGTATTCTTTTTTGAATGCTTCCGAAAATTTGCTGGGGTTATCATAGCCGAGTGCGGCTGCGATCTCGGTTACACTGTGACTTGTATCCTGCAAAAGGACGCGGGCAGTCTGCATCCGGTAGGATTTCATGTATTGATAAATGGAGCTGCCATAAACGGCTTTGAAGCAGAGCTTCATGGAAGTTTGCGCAATGCCGAACTGCCGGGAAAGCTCAGCCAATGTGTAATGGTGACTGAGATCCTGTATCATTGCATCGTGCATCGCCCGAACAGTTATGACTTGACTGCGGGAGAAAAACTGTCGCTTTTCGGAGAAGGACTCCTGCGGCAGGTCGTTTAGGAGCATGAGCAACTCCAGCACCTTGGCTTTCAGGTAGTGGGCCATCCTTTCCGGTGGGGCAGCGTACAGCTCCGAAAAAATGTGCGCGACTTCCCGGTTGCTGCGCAGCACATAGCAGCTCTCTTCTCGGCAGAAACGCTCGGCGATGGTTTCCAAATGGATGTCAAGATCGCCCATGATGGCTTCCAGAGAAGAAAGCGTCTGCTGCGCCTGCGGCAAGTCGATGGTGATGGAAATGCCGTGATAGTGTGCCAATGGAAAACAGGTCTGCCGGGTGGTGTGGCTCAGCCGGTGAATGGACAGGTCGCCCGCACCGATATACTGATAATCGCCGTTCTGAAACTCGCACTCAAACCGCCCTTCCCAGCAGTGATTGATTTCGATGGTATCCGGCATGGGGCGTTTGTTCTGATTCTGCCCGTCCTTCATGTGAAAGTCGTTGTAGAAAAGATCAATCCCCGGCAGGATCAGATATTCAGAGATGAGCCCTTCGCCGGTGTCGTTCTGCATCCGGTAAAGTCTGCACCCGGCGGATGCGGCTAAATGCTGCACCTCCGGGTCAAAGAAATCAATGGGACACTGCTTCATTCCAGCACCTCCTCACAGCCCTATTATAATAAATTCATGGGTTTGGAACAAGCCACACCTTTATCGATTGAATCTATAAATTCCAGCTTATAGCACGTGTTCCTAGCAGGGTTTGGGGCAGGCACGCCCCAACAAGAAGCAGTCCCGAAGTGGCGAGAATTTTCAAGAATTGAAAATTTGTGGCCACGGGACGGTTCTTGCTCTCACCTTTTTCGCTGCGTTTCGCAATTTTCACATTTCAATCTGTTCGCAGATTGTTGACAAGCTGCGCTTGCCCCGATACTATAAAGGCAACCCGAACACGCTGCCAAGGAGGTGCAACTATGACCGCCGTGATTTACGCCCGCTATTCATCCGACAGCCAGAGAGAAGCGTCCATTGAAGGACAGCTGCGCGACTGCAAGGACTACGCCGAGAAGAACG
>ERZ773194.2168-NODE-2168-length-19138-cov-4.180003_pt1 | contig 19138 bp, 15 predicted proteins | sample MGYA00511240_ERZ773194 | MGnify/ENA primary metagenome ERZ773194 (study PRJEB29015, sample SAMEA2737774) | human gut metagenome | biome: human gut; feature: human-associated habitat; material: faeces | place: China | collected 2012 ... | reverse complement strand
CCTGTATCACGAACTCTAAAGCTCAGCTTCGACCTTTGGTCTCGCTTTGCTAAGAGTTCAGTGTTTACGATAACTACTCCGCCTAAGCTCGTACCTTGCTAAAGCGGAGTACGTCCCTGTATCACGAACTCTAAAGCTCAGCTTCGACCTTTGGTCTCGCTTTGCTAAGAATTCAGTGTTTACGATAACTACTCCGCCTAAGCTCCTACCTTGCTAAAGCGGACTACGTCCCTGCATCACGTACTCTAACCTCACGCTGCGCGTTCCGCTTGCGTTTGCTAAGAGTTCAGTGTTTTGGAAGCTTGTTATAACGGTAAAGCGGTATCATCACATGATTGATACCGCTTTTAAAACCTGTCAGCTAATGATTACAGCCTGCTTGCAGAACATATCTGGCTGTATAATGAATTTCTATACTTTTTTTGTCCGTCATAGAACAGACGTTCCTGTTCCAGTTCTTCTATTCGGGGAATTTCTCCGCATAAATATTGCTTCAGCCGTACCTCTGCCGTACGTATCCTTGCCAGCACTCCGCCGTATCTGATATCGAATATCTCCCATCCCAATGCTTTGTGACGGTTCATAAAATACTCCCTGTGCTTGTCAATAAGAATTTTTATTCGTTCTTTCAGTTCCGGCAGAACCTGTTCACAAAGCCGGTTGAGTTCCGATTTCTTCCTTTCATGATACGCTTTTGTAATTTGTTTTCCGATTTCTCCCTTTATTTCAAGCGCATTGGCAAGCGCTTTATAAAAAGCGAACATATCTTTAAATGCTGGATACCGCCCTGCATATTTGTCCATTTTACCAGCTAATTGACGAAAGTGCCCGGAAAAATCCATCTGTTCAAAATTTTTGTCAAACAGCCCGGCCAAAATATCCTGGTAGAGCAGCTGCCGGCTGGGTGAATATCCTTCAAGATTATGATCATCATCGTTATAGCCCGGCAATTCTTCAAAATACCGGATTTCTGCAATATCGTCATAATCCGCTCCGGTACAAAAACGGAACCGTTCCTTTATCTGTTCCATGGAGGGATGTTCGGCATACCCATGCTCTGCATAAATCTGAAGGCCGGGCAGCGCTGCAAATATGCTGCTCTCCCGGTTATTGTCCCCCCAAATGGTCACAAAAACCTCCCGTACTTCTGCATTTTTACAAGCCAGAAGGGCGTCGCCGGAGGTTTTTTCTGTGGCTTCATGGTGCGAACCAAAGCAATAGGTGTTACGGGAACACCCTGCAAAAACGAGATTTTTACAGACGCTCCTGTTTTTTTCAATCAGTTTTAGATAAGTATCGTACGAATGGTAATAGTCCCAATAAATATACTGCATATTTTTCGGAAGTTCAACTTCGTCCAGAGCATTTGCCTGTATCGGTTCTAAATCATAATAAAATTTATGCTCTCCTGTTTTGGTCAGCAGCGAGGTAATCACCATATCGTTCCACATCATGGGTTTCAATCCCAAACGGTCGGTTATTTCGCTGATTCGTTTGATATGTTCTAAAATAATCGTTTTTTGGCTGGTATATCCATTCTTGACCAAATATTTTCCGGTTCCAAGCCCCCATGCTTCATCCAGACCGATATGAATCCGTTTGGAACGCAGGGGTGCGGTTATGGTTTTGATTAATTTTTCCATTAATTGATATGTTCTCTCATCCCCCACCAGGAAGGTTCTGTCGTCGTCGCTGAACTCCCGGTAAACCGACCATCTCATGGGGTCGGGCAGATGGGACAGCGTTTGGATACAGGGGATAACCTCTATTCCAAGCTGGTAGGCATAGTCGTCAATCTCTTTTAGTTCCTCCTGGCTATATTTCGGACGCATATACCCCCAAAAGGGTTCCCCTTCTACCTCATAGGTATCTTCCATATACAGCATAAATGTATTGAGTCCCATAGCCGCTATCATCCGGAGTAACTTTTTACAGGCTTCCGGCTTTAGGACGGACGACGCTTGACTGACGTCGATCATTGGACCGTTGGTATCAAAATAACAATTTTCTTCTTTTTGATATTGTTCATTTCCCACGTTCTGTAATACGAGAGAAAGGCTTCGGAAAATCTGTACCGGTTCTGAGACCGATATGGTTATATGAGTTCCGGAACGGTTTATTATGAGCTTCTTCTCTGCATTTTTTTCAAACGTCACAGACAGTCCGCCCTCTCCTGCCATAAACCCATACTCTCTGCCAAATTCATTTAACCCTGCCAAAATGTGGGGTTCTGCTCCCTGGAATTTGATTTTCATCTCCGTCCTCCTTATTCAACTCGGTTACCGCGGGCAAATACCGTTTTTATTTTCATTTCCTGATCCATAATTATAATATCCGCATCTTTTCCTTGTTCCAGACTGCCTTTTCTGCTTTCTGCCCCCGCTACTTTTGCCGGCGTCAGGCTCATCATCCTTGAGACTTGCTCAATTGGAATACCATTGTTGATAACAGCGTTTTGAAACATTTTATCCGCAGTGGCGATACTGCCTGCAAAAGAACTCCTGTCCGGCAGTTTTGCCACACCGCCCTCTATGATAACCCGGTTGTCGGGGTGTTTTGCACCAAGATAGCTTTCTCTCGCCCCCGTGCCGGCTGCCCGCATGGCGTCAGTTACCAGGATAGTTTTGTCCGCTCCTTTGAGCTTTACTGTCATCTGCATCAGCTCGCGCGGGATATGTTTGCCGTCTCCGATGAGTTCCACTGTCATGCCGTCGAGCAAAAAGGCTGCCTGAATCATACCCGCGTGTACTTTCTGCCCAATTTTGCGGACGCCTGTCGCCGAACAATACAAATGGGTTATGTGGGTAAAACCCATATCATATGCTTGTATCATCTGTTCACAGGTGGCGTTGCTGTGTCCGGCGGCCAGCTTTATGCCATGAGCGGTTAATTTTTTCGCAGCGGCTTCCATTCCGGGAAGTTCCGGCGCCGCTGTACATCTGTTAATAATGTCCCCGCCCTCGTCCAGCAATTTATCGATCAGCCTGCTGTCCGGATAACGGATACAGTTTTCATTCTGCGCACCCTTCATTTCCCGGGAAATAAAGGGCCCCTCCAGATGCAGTCCCAAAAACTCCGCTGTCCGGCTTTTTCCAGCCGCCTGCCGGTATATATGAAACAGATGAAATAACTCTGTCTCATTGCAGGACACGGTAGTCGGAACTATCGCTGTCGTTCCGTGCTTTGCGTGGATATCCGCAATCTCTGAAAAATGTTCCGCATCCATAAAATCATAACCTGCGCCTCCATGCAGATGGATATCAACAAAACCCGGAAGGATATACCCTCCTCCGGCGTCGATGATTTCTGTGTTCTGCGGCGCTTTCGTCTCCGGAAGAATATCTTGGATTTTGTCTCTCCCGATAACGAGTACCATATTACGCAATGTTTCCTGAGGCGTTATGATTGTCCCGTTTTTGATAATTAGCATGGACGCCTCCTCATTTATTATAGATTCTGATTTGAGGGATTGGCGGCTGCAAAGCCGCTTCCGCCGCATACAGCTTTGCGTCCGGATGATTTTGAAACAGGGAGCATGGCACCGACGCCGTTGCCGGACCGTGAAGTATTTTACGCAGCGCGCCTGCGTTCCAGTCGCGCGGCATGCACATCCGAATCTTTTTTGCCATATACATTTCCTTCATGCCTACGGTAATACAGTATTCGGGTATACCGCCGAGATCTCCCCCGCAGTTCATAAACGAGTTGATTGTCCTGGTTTCTCTTGAGATTTTCAGTACCCTGGTTGACCGGTTCAAAAATTCCTCATTTGTTACGTTTTCGCCAGGCTCCGGCGGCTCGTTAAACGCGAAATGCCCGTTAATGCCAACACCGCCCCAGGCAATGTCCAATTTGCCATATTGTTCAATCAGTTCCAGCACTCTTCCCTCTTTACCCGGTTCCGGAAAGATACGGTTTTCCGGCGGGACATTTAATTCGCCGTCTATTCTGCTGTAAAATATCCTGTCCATGCCGCCCCGGAAAGAAAGCGGGTCGCTTTCCCTTAAATATTCTGTTTCGTTCTTTAAATATTCGTCCATATTGATAAAACAGCAGCGCTTTAATGATACGCGATATTTTTTTATCAGGTATACCAGACGGCTGTAAGGTCCCAGAGGACCATACGGGACTACAGCCAGCGTCGGTTCCCCCTTTTTATTGTTTTCCTGTATGATTTCCAAAAATTCAATTGCCATTTTCCAATAGAGATCTGTTTCTGTTTCGCACACTTCTAATTGAATTTTGCTGTCCTCTCCCAATTTTTGTACCGGAATTTGATTCACGTCCATATTATTTCCTCCCTGACTATTCTACCTAAAAATTATTTTTACAATTTCCGTTATTATAGCATGCTTTTTTGCTCAAAGATATGGATTGAAAATCAAAAACAGCACAAAACATAAATAATATACCGTTATAAAACCAAAAACTTTATTTTATATGGATTTATCAACTTTTTATATCCGAAATAATATTTCTTTTTTCTATGGACTTTTTTTATGGCATGTGTTATCCTGTGAGCAGAAATGCCCGAAAGGAAGAGATTTTATGATTTGTTATCACATTCAGCTTTTTTCCCTGCCTCAAATGGTTTTGGCACATCATTTCACCTTTCAGAACTATAGCAAGTCCTTTCCAGTCCTTCCTGACCTGGAAATCACATATATTAAACAAAGCGATATTATCATCGAGACCGGCGGGGCAATTGAGCGCGTCCACGCCGGTGAAATCTTAATTTTGCCTCATAAAAAGCAAGCTGTTTTGAAAACAGACGGAACAATTACGCATTCTCATTCCACCGTCCGGATAAAATGCGACTATGCCATTGAAAGGGTATTTTCTAACACCGAATCTGCTGACGAGCATTCGCTTGTCCTTCCGGTCAGGATTCCCGCAGGGCCGCTTGCCGATAAAATTGCAGATTCATTGACTCAGATCATCTCGCTCTACAACAGTAAACAGCCTTGCTGCGAACTGGATTGCTGCGGTATGTTTATCAGCCTGCTGGCAGAAATATCCTCCCATTTCCAACAAAATTTTAATGCTTTGCAATTCGAGGACCCTCATCCGTACCAGGAAATGATGAGCAGGAAAATCAAGATGTTCATTGCAAAACATATCGGGCAGCCCCTTTCTCTCAATGAGCTTTCAGACGCCTTTGGAAAGACTCCGAACTACCTTAACAGCTGTTTTAAAAACGTGAATAATATTACTTTAAAACAATATATTAACCGGGAAAAGATAAATAAAGTGATCCAGATGACCTGCATTGAAAAAATGAGCTTAAAGGAAGCCGGGGAAACTGTCGGTATTTTTGATCCAAACTATCTGTCCCGGTTGTTTAAAAAACAAACCGGATTGTCCTACCGTCAATATATCAGCAATTATTGGAAAAATACCCGCTCCCTTGTCGATAAGAATATGCTTTCCCATACCCCCTAATTCCTATACTCAAATTCGAGCTTTGCCGACCTTGCATATTCGGTCGGTGACATTTTTGCAATCTGCTTAAACTGTCTGGAAAAATGGTGAATATTCTCATAGCCCAGCAACTCTGATATCTGGGTCATGTTATAATTATTCTCCCTGATCAGGACCTTGGCGTGATGAATTTTCAGTTCTCTGAAATATTGCATCACGCTTTTTTCTGTTTTGGCCTTAAATGCTGTCCTGAGTCCAGTCGGGCTAATTTTTGCATAGCTGCACACATCAGAAAAGCGCAGCGGCAGGCCGACATTGTCTTTGAGATACTCTATCACGTTTTCCGCAATGTCATTTTCCATCCGTTCCTTTAACACCGTCATATTCTTATCTTTACGGATAGCATTGTTCCGGTAAATGGATATCAAGAGCTGTTCCATAGAAATTTTAATCAGCTGTTCCGCTCCGAGCTGATGCGTTTCCGTTGAACGTACCAGGCATTTTGATAAGACATCGTCAAAGGGAGTACAGAATACGCCGGACGCCTCCTTGATAATCGTTGCCAAAAGATGCCTCTCCGCTGTGCTGATATCCACAATCTTGTCCTGAAAAAAACGCATGGCAGGAGATTTACATTCAAATGTTACAATGATTATATTGGGCGCAATGGAACCATTTGCTCTCAAATTATGAAATTCGCCCGGCTTATGGAACGCCATTTTACCCTGGCCCACCCTGTGCCAAGTATCGTCCGCCAGCACCGCGGCTTCCCCCCGATCCACATACACCAATTCCCAAAAATCATGCTTTTCTCCCACATAACAAAAGTCTTTATTGAATTCAAAATAATGTATGGTAATGATTTTTTTCACAATAAAGTTTTCCTGTAACACTGTTTTGACAAATTCCATTCGGTATCGCCTCCTGTTTCATTGTACTATACCATCTTTTTAAATACAACCCGTTTTTGTTGAAATATATCAATTTTATGATGTTTCAGATAAATACTTAGAACACTGCTGAAAGTATAATCAAGATAGAAAATAACGGCTTAATAGCCGGGCTGCTGGAGGGGTTTGATGAATGTTTTAGCAATCGGGTGCCATCCCGACGATATTGAAATCGGGTGTGCGGGTACCCTGGCAAAATACAGTAAATTGGGTCACAAAGTCACCGTCTGCCATGTGGCAAACGGTAATCTGGGACACGAAATCATAGAGCCGGAAAATTTATGCGTGATACGTAAAAAAGAAGCTGAAAATGCAGGCGCGCTGGCGGGTATTGAGGTTGTCACCTGCGATATCGGGGATTTGCTGGTCTATGACGGGGAGAAAAGGCAGCGCGATTTGGTTGTCGATGTAATCCGAAAAACACAGCCTGATGTTATCATTACACATTCGCCTCAGGATTATATGCCCGACCATACGGCTGTCAGCAAGCTCGTCTTTGACGCTTCCTTTGCGGCAAGCGTTCCTCACTACAAAACCGCTGTGCCAGGCGCGGCTGAGGTCACGCCGATTTATTATATGGATACTCTGGCCGGCGTCAATTTCCTGCCAACCGAATATGTGGATATTTCCGAAACCATTGAGCTGAAGCTCGAAATGCTCGAGTGCCATATCAGCCAGCTGAAATGGATGCGGGATCATGATAATATTGATTTTGCAGAGTTCGTCAAAACCTGCGCCCGGTTCCGCGGCCTTCAGTGCGGTGTTAATTATGCAGAAGGCTTTACCAAATGCTATGCCTGGCCGAAATTAGTACCGCGCCGTCTGCTGCCCTAACGTATCGGCCGCGGCGTAAACCTGTTTGGCGCACGCGCGGGTTAAAAATGAGAGGAGGGGATTACTTTGATTGCATGTGTTGGGATTATTGTTGCGGACGTTATCGTTAAACCTGTCGACCAGATGCCCCATCGGGGGCTCCTCAAAAGAGTGGATTCCATTGAGCTTTTTTCAGGCGGAAACGCAATGACTGCAGCCGTCAATCTGAAAAAAATGGGACTTGATTCCTGTATCATCGGTAAAATCGGCTGCGACCCATTCGGGGATTTTTTGCAGGGCCGGCTCATCCAAAACGGAGTCAATACCGACGGCCTGATACGGGACAGTTCGGTTCAGACCTCCTGTTCAGCCGCACTTTCCGGAAGCGACGGGGAACGCACCTTTCTGCATTGTGTCGGCGCCAACGGTACATTTTCGATTGATGATATCAATTGGGAGCTGATTTACAAATCCGATATTGTTTTCGTCACCGGCTCCTTTTTGCTGGACAGGTTCGACGGAGAACAGACCGCCGCGTTTTTGAAGGAATGTAAAAGTCTGGATAAGGTGACCGCACTTGACGTCTGCTGGGATGATTTTGGCAGATGGGGCCGGCTGATTCATCCGGCTATGCCTTATATCGATTATTTTTTGCCCAGCATTGAGGAGGCGGAGCAGATTGCACAGAAATCCGATTTTACTGAAATCTCAAATACCTTTTTTGACTGGGGCGTTAAAAGTACAGTCATTAAGCTTGGCAAAAAGGGTTGTTTTGCCCGCGAGTGCAGGGCGGACGCAGGACGAATCCTGCCGCCCGGACTGAACGTCACGCCGGTGGATACGACCGGTGCCGGAGACAGCTTCTGTTCTGGCTTTCTGGCAGCATTGTCCAAAGGCTTCTCCTTTTACGAATGTGCGGAGTTTGCCAATATCACCGGTTCCCTTTGCGTCAGTCAAAGAGGAGCAAGCACTGCTATGGAACCATTTGAATGTATCTTAAAGAAAAAGGAGGGAGGAACGGTATGAAAGCTGTTGTTTTCGGCGGCGGCAATATCGGACGCGGCTTTTTAGGCCAGCTTTTGTTTGAAAGCGGTTTTGAAACGGTATTCGTCGATATCAACCAGATGCTGCTTGATGAACTGAACGCCAGGAATCGTTACCCGATTAAAATTGTGTGCAACGAGTATCAAAAGGAAATCACGGTAGAAAACGTCAGAGGGGTGCACAGCAGCCAGGCGGCGGCTGAAATCGCCGATGCTGATATCCTGTTCACTTCAGCCGGTGTAAAAGTCCTGCCGCATATCGCTCCGGTCATCCGGCAAGGCCTGGCCCTGCGCAAAAGCGGTATTGATATCGTTATCTGCGAAAACCTGATGGACGCCGACCAGTATTTAAAAAATTTAGTACAGCCGAACGGTAATGTTGGATTTGTTGAGGCCAGCGTAGGACGGATGGTGCCTGTTATGACCGACGAAATGCGTGAGGGGGACATCACAAAGGTATGGGTCGAACCCTTCTGCACTTTGCCGGTCGATCGGGAGGCGTTTTTAAATCCCATACCTCCGATAAAAGGGATGCTGCCTGATGCGCCATTTGCCTATTACATACAGAGCAAGCTGTATCTGCACAATATGGGTCATGCGGTGGCCGCCTATATGGGTAAAAAAAAGGGGTATCGATACATTTGGCAGGCGATGGAGGACGAGGCCATTCATGAAACGGTAAAAAATGCCATGTACGCTTCCGCCCTTGCCCTGCATTTTGAACATGACAAGCCGAAGGATGAGGTCATTGCCTATGCGGACGATCTCCTGTTCCGGTTCCAAAACCGGTATCTGGGAGATACTACCGACCGCGTCGGCCGGGATGTTGAACGCAAGCTCGCTCCAAAGGACCGGCTGTTAGGCGCGTTAAAGCTATGTCAGAAGCATCATGTGCCGACCGATAATATCAAACGCGGTATTATGGCGGCTCTCGATTATATTTATGAGGAGGAGAAATAAGAATGGATTTTATCAGTACGGTAAAAGGGTCTCTTTTAGAAGGGTTTTATCCCAAAGGCTGGGATATGAAAAAAATCGACCGCTGCTGTGAAAAGGGGGTTGCGCGCGAACATTTTTGGCACAAGGATTTTTATCCGGTCGAATGTGAATCTGTCCACGATTTTGATACTCTGATGGGGCATGAAATCGCATTACAGATTCAAAAAGCAAAACAGAATAATGAAAAAATTGCATTGATTGTTCCGGTCGGCCCGATGGGGATGTACAAATGGGCAGTTTATTTTCTGAAGGAATGGCAGGTTAAATGCGATCATGTTTACACCTTTAATATGGACGAATGGGCGGATGGAGAGGGCAACACCCTTCCCAGCGATAATCCTGCCTCCTTTGAATACTGCATGAAGGAGGCTTTCTTTGACAAACTCGGCGATCTTACCGTTCCGCCTGCACAGCGGAATTTTGCCACCAAAGAGAACCTGCCCACGTATCCGGAAAAGATTGCCGCCCTGAAGGCAGAAGGCGTAAAGCTTGTCCTGGTTTTCGGTATCGGGCGGATGTGTCATATCGCTTTCTGGGAACCGCATTTTGGCGACGAATTCGACACCGTTGACGAGTGGATGGAACAAAATTACCGGCTGGGCGCTAAGCTGCATCCGCTCACCATTGAACAGAACGCCATCACCAGTTTTAAATCCCGCACCACTCTGGTCCCCTGCACCGCAAACACAGTTGGCCCCGGTCTTCTCTTTCAGGCCGACTACATCATCGGCGGTGCGGACGGTGCGCTTTCCCGCGGTATGGGCTGGCAGGGTATGAGTTTTCTTACTACCCTTCATTATGGCCCTGATAAATCCATCACCTCGTCCTTTATCCCTACGCTGCCCGGTAAACTATTTTATCTGAAAGAACTGGCCGGTCCTCTGGTACCCGATGTAAACTAAACTGTAATAATAAAAGGCTCCATAAGGGGCCTTTTTTGTTTATCGTCTTTTTTGAATTTATAAAAAACCGACTTCTTTTTTATAAATATCAACCATTTTGTAATATTTGAACAAAGATCCATTGAAAAACTTGTTAATTTGTGCAATAATATCTATAATCATTTCATTTTTGACTCTTTATTCAAATAAAAAATAAATGCAGTTGAGATAAAATTCATGTATTTTTTACGACTTTTTTCATATTGTTCCCATAAAATTCCTACTTTATAATTGTATCATTGATTCTTATGAATAAATAGCAGAACAAAAGGTCAATTTTTATATCCAAACTGTCATTGTTTGTTTCTTTTATTGAGCTTACAATTATAGTAGGGTAAAATTATTTTATATTTTATCTTTGATTTGAAGCCCTTTGGGTTTTCATATAAAAAGGAGGAAATTATAATGAGAGGAAAAACGAAAAAAATTGCTGTTCTTTTGGTACTATCAATGCTATCCACACTTTTCTTCAGCTTCCCGTCTGTCTTTGCCGGAACGACTGACGCAACAGGCATTGTACAGGATGACGGTTCTATTTTGTATGGATTTACAAGCGTTAACAGAGAAGAGACTGGTTCCGGCTGGGCTACCTGGTCAACTAGCAATACAACGGTTCCCGATTGTTCAAGGGGTTATACTGGCAGTAATACCTCAACGGTCACCGCTTTTTTTGATGTTCCGACCGCAGGTAAATATGAGGTTATTTTTGTCAATAAAGCGGGGACGACAGCAGCAAGCCTGACCAGTGTAAACAATCTGGAAAAGGTTGATACGCCGGCATCGGCGTCACAAACGCTCAATCTGAAAACCAGCGCAGAGGGCACTGCCTCTTCGGCAAGCTATTATACCGCGTCTGCGGGTACCTTTTTTCTGAACGCCGGTTCAAACAGCGTACTGCAGCACCGCAATGCAGATTCCGGATATTTCCGTTTCGACGCGGTGTTGATTAAGCCTGTGGAGACGGATCCTGAAGCAACTCCCGCCCCGATTGTCATTCAATCAAGAAAGAATGTCGGTAATACAACCGGCACTCCTGTTGCACCCGCCAACGTTGAGCTGGATAACGGCTGGGCACAGAACTCCGGTTTAACAAACTCTCTTGGAATGGCGCAGACGATATGGTCCGGCACGGAAAAACTAAGTGCAAAATATCGGCCTTCGGTACCGAAAGCCGGTTGGTATACAGTTTCGTTCTGGTATGTTTATCATACAACAAACAGTCCGGCTCAGTTTAAAGCCAACATATACGGAAACGGCGTTTTGACTTCAGATATCACTGCTCCTTCTGAAAAGACCGAGGGCCTCGCCGCAAGTCAATGGGTCACAATCGGCGACTATTATTTTTCCGGCGGTGAACAAGAATTCCTGCAGTTTGTAAACACACCCGCAGACAGCTCCAAGCAGGCACGTCTCGCGGAAGTTAAATTTACTTATGCGGAGGATCAGTCCGCTCCAGCGCCTACACCGACGCCGACTCCGACGCCAACGATTGGGGCTACTTATACAATTTCCGCTAACAGCAATGATTTGAACTATGCTGAATCGGGTACATGGGGTACAACTGGTGATTCTTCTCTGACTGTCAGCGATGCTGTAGGTGCAAGTCTGCACCGCTGGTCTTCAACAAAAGAATCTTATGCTACCTTTACTCTGCCGGCCGGCGCTCCGGATGGTTACTATACATTAGAGTATTATGTGACCGGCGCAACAACAGCAGGTTCTTTTACAGTTGACGATGCTGCGGCACCTCTCGGGGAGCAGACTACCAATACTTGGATTCCCCTCGGAACGGGCGGTTATTACCTGACCGGCGGCATCAGTCAGGTTAAATTGACCTGCGGAGGTTCCAATACAAGGGCCACCAGTATCAGGTTTACCTATGTCGGGCAGGAGCCGCCGGAGGTTGAAGATGTTGTAATAACCGGTGAAACGCAGAGCGACGGCAGTATCTGGTACAAAACCGGTCCCAGCAGCATCAGAAGAAATGTCGGCGACGACGCCAATAACGGTTATGTGTCAAATACTTCCGGCGCTGTAGGTTCGAATCGTTCTTATATCATAAAGCAAAACGACACCGAAAACAAAATAACAGCCGACAGCTATATGGAAATCAGCATCAATGTGCCGGCGGCAGATACCTATTGCCTGCAGTTTATCGGGAAATATCAGCCGAACTATGGAAAAATCCAGATCGACGGCGGAGAACTGATGGATATGAAAGAAGTCAGCACACTTGCACACGGAACCCAAAGAGCCGATACTGCCGGATATTTTGATTTTACCGCGGGGACGCATGTCATCCGTCTGTATCATGACGGCTTAGAAAATCATTCGATCCGGCTTGATGTAGTAAGCCTGAAAAAGGCACAAATGCATACTGTCTCGCTGATAAACCAGATTGGTACAGTCAGCGGTGCCGGAACGTATGCCTACGGAGAGAGTGTGACGGTGAGAGCAGAGGGTAATACAGAGTATGAGTTCGATTACTGGCAGGAGGGAGAACGGATCGTAAGCGATGAGGGGGAATATACCTTTGTTGTGAGCGGAGACAGAGAATTAACAGCGCAGTTTAAACCGGTGAACGCTGAGACCTATGACGTGGTGTTCAAAGACATTAACGGAGTCGTACTGGCAACCATGCCGGTTGCTGCGGGAGGTACTCTGAATGAGACGGATATTACAGCGGTTACGCAGCCCAGCAAGCCAGGGAAAATCTTTGACGGATGGGACAAATCCTTCCCTCTGGCAGTGAACGGAAAAACAATCGTGACAGCAAAATACAGGGTAGACGAAACGTCAGAGAAATATACAGTAATTGCAAACGGGGAAACAATAGCGGATCAGGTACCGTTTGATACAAAGGTAACGGTGACGGCAAGTGCAGAAAAAGAGGGGCAGAGCTTCAGCTACTGGAAAGACGGAAATGAAAAGATCGTGAGCTACAAGAGTGAATACAGCTTCTATGTATCAGGGAATATAAGTCTGACAGCGGTATACGGAGACAGTACAACGGTGGTAGTGCCGGTGGTAAAGACAGATAACGTGATGATAGACAAAACAAACAGCAAGATGTCGTTTGTATCGCAGGTAAGCCTGCCGGAAGGATATGAGCTGATAGAATGCGGGACATTGATCAGTAAGACAGAGGGAGAGATTACAACAGAGACAGCAGGAGTGACCAAAGTAAAAGCGAGAACCCAGACAGCAGCGGGACAATACATGGCGAGCCTGACGAATGTGACACGCGGAGCGGTAAGATATGCAAGAGGGTACCTGATATACAAAGGACCGGACGGAAGCATAACGACGATATATGGGAACACAGTGAGCGGAACGATGGAATAAGGGGGGGTAAAGATGGAAGATGGAAAGAGGAGAAAGTACAAAGCGGCAAAAAGGGCGTATAAAGCGCCGGAGATAGCTATTAAACGCTTTACCCAAACGGAAGCCATCACCACCAGCGATATCGGCGGCACGGAAGAGATTGTAGTGGATGAAAACATGAATCCATAAAAATGTAGAGCCGCTGACCATGTCGGCGGCTTACTCTTTAAAGAGAACAAAAAGCCAGCGGAATTGATCCGCTGGCTTTTTTAAGATAAACAAGCTCCTGCTTCATAGGACTTGACCGACATATATGCGCAGCAAGAGTTAACGCAGGTTTATCAAAAGCAAGATATTCGTTCTGAATTATGTGTCTCTCATAACTTTTCATAAAACCTGTCCGCAGATACATGATCTGCGGACAAGCTATTAATGATTCTCTTTTCCGGTTATCAGGGCATCTGCTTCCATGGCAATTTTAAAGCATTCATATACATCGTCTATATTCGGATTCCCCGGATAATTTTCGGTTATCATTTTGATTAAATAATCAAACTGAATATCGGTAGGTTTTCTCTCTCCCTGTACATTAATGATTTCGTACGTTTTTTCCGGATACCTGTAATACTCTATCAGGTCGCCTTCTTCCTGATGTGACATTCTGTCTTTTTTAAAAATAATCTTAATACTGCCCTTGGGTCCGATAAATTCCTTATGGTTATCGGACGAAATTGTATTGGTCCAGCCTGCTTCATAATACCCAACAGAACCATCGGTCAGCTTTACTGTGATCAGTCCATAATTATACTTGTTACAGGGAACATCCGGCTCCGTTCTCTGACCGATCCCTGACACCGACTCGATTTTTGCTCCGGTAAACCACTGCATAACGTCAATATAATGAACGCCGCAGTCCACTATGGGTGATGTTTCATTAATCAGGGTGAGGTAACGGTCCCAATTCATCGTATGATGATTCTGGGTCATCCGCATAATAATAGGACTGCCGATTGCTCCCCGGCGTATCATCCTCCCTACCATATTATAGGAATGATTATGGCGCAGTATATGCCCTACCAGCACCTTGCAGTCCGGATTCTCTTTGACCAGCCGTACAAACTCTTTACCGTCTTGCAGATTTGTTGCAATTGGCTTTTCGCACAAGACATGCTTTTTATGTTGCAGGCATTTTTTTAAAAACGGCAGATGGGTAGACGGATAAGTCGCAATGATAACGATATCCACTTCCGGGTCAGATACACATTCCTCCACGCTGTCAGTTATCTTTTCCGCATTATATTTTCGCTGAAATTCTTTCGCCCGCTCTTTGTTCAAGTCACAGACATATTTAATGTGTACGTTTTCCTTATAATAGATATTTTCCAGATGCACCGCGCCCATTTGGCCGCAGCCGATTAATGCCACTTGAAATATTTTTTCCATTCCATACAACTCCATTGTTTCTTTACGGTTTTATCCGGCTGGTATTGTATCACAATCTATCGGCTGCGGCAAGTAATTTTTTCACAAAGTTTACTCCTAATTTTTCGCATTTTCGTTACTGTTGACTGTGTCATTCAGATAGCAAAATCAATTTAGAGCTGTTCTTTTTCTGACTGCTTTGGTTAAATATTTTTCTTTAAGACTAAAATCGATAAAACAGGGGATTCTTGTGAGACCCCTGTTTTAAAATTATAAATTGTGCGGCGGAACGAGCGGATAAAGCTGAATCATGTTCCCGCCGTCAACAACCAGCTCCGCCCCTGTCACATTTTTGGATTTGCTGCTGCCAAAAAACCATGCCGCCTCAGCAATATCCTCAAAATCTGCTATGTCGCCGATTGGCGTATAATTAGACGGTACACTCCTGCAGCCATTATAGTTGTTTTCCCATCGCTCTGTTTTGATCATTCCGGGCAGGACGCAGTTCGATCGGATCCCATATCTTCCTAAATCCAGCGCCAGGGCGCGGCTCATTCCCAGAATACCGCTCTTCGATGCGCCGTAAGCCACCCTGTCCGGTATTGCGCGGTAAGCGGTATTGGACGTGATAAAAACAAGAGACCCTCTTCCCTTTTCTTTCATCTGAAGGGCTGCCTGCCGCACCAGCATAAAATTCCAGCCGATATTGGTACGAAATACATCCATAAAATCCTGGAAATCTACCGTTAGTACATCCTGCTTGATCCCCAAATTTGCCGCATTACATACCAAACAGTCCAAAAGGTATCCGCATGACCGGATATCCTGAAAAATACGTTTCACGTCTTGTTCGTCATATATCGTCATACCGTACCCTTTTGCAAAAACATCATATTTTTCCGATATGGTTTCAGCCGCTCTAACAGCTTTTTCCTTCGTTCGGCTTCCGATAAAAACATCATATCCCTCTCGCGCAAATCGTTCCGCTATGGCATACCCTGTCCCGCTTGCTGCACCTGTGATAAAAACTGATTTATTCATAGAATCACCTGTTTCAAAAATAAAAGTCTGTTTTAGCCGGGCGTATGTTGGTCAGCTCTCCGGTATAATGCCGCAGAGTATGCGGCATATAGGGGTGCTTTTGGCACTCCTCTTCGTTCAGCTCAATTCCAAGTCCGGGTTTATTCGGAATTTCTATATATCCGTCCTTATAGTTGAGTTCTTCGTTTGTGATTGCCTTTCGATAATCCACATCTGAGTACATAATTTCCAAAATACTGAAATTAGGGCAATTTGCCGCAAGTTGCAGCGTTGCAGCGTTCGCGGCCGGCCCGCTTGGGTTGTGCGGCGCAAAGGGGATATAACGTGATTCTGCCTCAGCAGCTATTTTTTTTAATTCTAAAATTCCTCCTGCGTGTGATACATCGGGCTGGATATAATCGGCCGCCATCAAATCAAACATCCTTCTGTAATCCCATCTGGTATACAACCGCTCGCCGGCCGAAATAGCCACCGGGGATTTGGACCGAACTTCTTTAAGCGCTTCCAGGTTATCCGGCGGTACCGGTTCTTCAAAAAACATTGGCCGGAACGGCTCCAGCTCTTTTGCAATTTTGATTGCGGTGGGAATATTGAACCTTCCATGTCCTTCAATCAGGAGGTCAACCTCACTGCCGACCGACTCCCGAACTGCCGCTACACAATTTAGCGCCCGGTTTAGCTCAGAACTCGAAAGCTCCAGATAGTTTTTTCCAAACGGATCCCATTTCAATGCGGTCACTCCTCGCTCCATAGCCTCCTTTGCTTTTTCTGCAAATTCTTTCGGCTCTTTTGCACCGGCAAACCATCCATTGACATAAATCCGCACTTTGTCTCTTACTTTACCACCCAGAAGCTGGTATACCGGAACATTGAGCGTTTTCCCCAAAATATCCCAGAGCGCTGTTTCCACCGCTGATAGAGCGGACATCAGCACTGCTCCGCCCCGCCAATAGGCGCCCCGGTAAATTTCAAACCAGTGCTTTTCAATTTCCAGCGGATTTTTGCCAATCAGGTATTCGCGGATATGCTCCACCGCCCCGCAGAGCGCTTTTTCCTTGTATTCTAAGGTAGCCTCACCCACACCGTCGATTCCCTCGTCAGTGTATACTTTTACAAAAACCCAATTCGTCCTGTAACAGTCCACAACAAATGTTTTTACATCTGTGACCTTCATCTATAACAACTCCCCGTCCAGTTTGATTTTCTCATATACATTCGGCACAATTTGAAAAAGGGAAGGTTTTTTTTCATCAAACATGCCAAAATGCAGCGGAACTGCATGGTTTGCCCCTGTTTGCTGTGCAAATCTGAAAGCGTCTGCTTCGTTCATATTATTTCCGACGCCGTTTACAGGCAGGAACACTGTATCTATGTTTTCTGGCAAATCCTCAAATATTTCCCTGTTATACAGGGTATCCCCTGTCACATAATACTTTTTGTCCCGGTATTCAATTACAACGCCGATGGCATATTCATCTGAATGTACTGCTTTTACAGCTGTGAAACGGATTTCTCCGAATGTCCATTCTGTGTGCCGGTCAAACTGGACAAAATTATTGTCCGTCGTCCGTTCAAGACTCTGCCACACCGATTTCGGACTGAGACAAAGTATGTTTTTTCCGGCGGCTAAGAACCGTTCCGCTGTTTCCGGATCATAATGGTCCAGATGGTTATGGGTAAAAATAAGAACGTCGATATCCAGATCGAATAGCTCTTTTTTTACAGGCACCCGACGAAAATTTTTGGGATTAATCCGCTCTACGCTGTCTGAAAGATACGGATCTATCATGATTTTAACCGTATTTGTTTCAAAAAGCAGTCCTGCCTGCCCCAGCCATGTAATCTTCATAATGGTTGCTCCTTTCCCTTATCTGCCGCCAGGCGGATAAGGCAAGATTCTTTCCTATGCGTTTTCTGCAAAATTGCCAAAGGTCAATACAAGCGGATAATCCTTGATGGGGATATGCTCCAATATCAGACTGCCGGAACCATGATCATCCACCATCTCTTTTGGCAAGCGGTAAATCGTTCCGTCCATCAGGTCAATTAATTTTATGTCATTCCCCAGTCCGGCTGCCTGCAATCTGATTGACCCTTCAAAGGTAGTTGTCATCAAATCTGTTGGTTTCCAATAAACAAATGCGCTCCCTCCACTGGATTTTTGAAAGCCAGATCCAATGATTTCCGCTCTGCTGCAGTCCATTCCAAAATAACGGCTGCTGGCCTCAGGAAGTAAAATCACCGGCAGAGACGCCGTCACGGTATCCTCCGAAAAGAGAGAACAGATATTCTGAAGGGCATAATAAGAAGGCTTTGGCGTATACTCCCCAGTCGAATATCCATTTTCGTCAAAATCTGCGCCAAGCACTCCAAAATAGCCGTAATCAAGATAGCTTGCCGTATCGCCGACTGTTCCATGCAACGCTTCAATCATGTCCATACAGGAAAAATAGGAAGTAAACAGTACTTCGGTCATTAAGTCAACCATTGTATGCCGCAACAGCTGTTTCGCCTGTTTTTCCGGCGTCCACGCTCCCCCTGTCAGGGCGCCCGCTCCGTCGCTGCGGGACTGGGACCCCGATTCACCCTGGATGATTTTAATTTCCGGATTGTATAAATTGATTAGTCCCCGCAAGGCTGTTACCCGTTCAAATACCAACTCTTCCCTGGGCGTATATTCATGAAAGGTCAGTGCGTCCATGTAATCGCCCATGCCCGTTTGAAAAGCCGTAGACAGAAAATCCAAGTTTCTCAGGCATACCGATCCACCGATTACCTTTGCGGAAGGATTTCCTTCTTTTATTGCTTTTGCCGTATCGATAACAAAATGACCGTATTCCGTCGGATTGACGCCATGCTTCCAGCACCATTCTCCGTCCGGTTCATTCCACACTTCAAAATAATTCACTTTTCCGGTATAGCGGCGGGCTAATGCTGCAACATACCTGCTCCAGGCACACTTTGCCTCCTCGGAATGAATTGGCGGGCAGCCCGCCGCGCCGAATATTTTTGCGGCATTGCTGTCATACAACCCATTTCCATAGCAGAGACAGATCCATGGCTTCATGCCTCTTTGCACAAGATTATCCACAATGCTGTCCAGCCATGTAAAATCGTATACTCCCTTTTCCTTCTCTGTTCTGGCCCAGCCCGATTGTATTCTGACCCATTTCACTCCGAGTGC
>ERZ773194.2160-NODE-2160-length-19175-cov-33.137186_pt1 | contig 19175 bp, 18 predicted proteins | sample MGYA00511240_ERZ773194 | MGnify/ENA primary metagenome ERZ773194 (study PRJEB29015, sample SAMEA2737774) | human gut metagenome | biome: human gut; feature: human-associated habitat; material: faeces | place: China | collected 2012 ... | reverse complement strand
TCGGTGGCGGCGGCACAGTTGGTGTGGCGGCCTCAGTCCGGAACAATTTGAAAACAAGAACCTCGCTTAGGCCTGTGTCCATATTACGTGGGTAGGATCAATGACCCATCTCCTACATTTTATTAACGCAAAAGAATAAGTGATTTTGCGCGAGAGCTTCAATCAGTTTATCCCCGCAGTGGCAAAGTGTTCGCTTTTGCCGACTGGACAGTGGCAGTGCCTGTCTCTACTGCGCCATCGCTGAACAGTGCAGAATTAGCAACGTTTGCTTTTGGCACAAAGCATACGCCCATTCTCACGCGAATGCTTTGCCCTTGACTTGCCAACAACCGAATTGCTTGCTCTGCAGCTATGTTTTTTTATTAGAATATTCGCCACTAAATAAATTATAATAAGTTGATTTTATTAGATATCTATCAGAATCTATATGGTCAGCACGAGTTGCATGCTCTAATGTTTCAAATGCCAGGGTATGTGCGGCTTCAGCAAATATCTCAGGCCAACCTTTACTCAGCATCGACAGTCCTTTAAGGACTCTTATCTGAATCTCCCTCATACTGGCACCATCGCGCGCGACAGGTGAGAAAAAGTCTTCCAGTAGATCGTTATTCTGAAGTGGTGCAACATGTACTGAAGGATATTTCACTTCTATTTCATCAGATTTATTCTGCGCGTAAGTGGAAAGTATACGAACACCTCTGCCAATGACATCAATGGCGGTTCCAGGATCGTTCACTGCAGGGGAAAGGGCCCGGCAGGCTATTTCGGCCATGACGCTAAGACAAAATCGAGGATCCTGAGCAAATGAACGTGCATCCGAGACAATAATCGTCTCAAGTAAATCGGTGTTGATTGACGACTCCTGGCCCTGACTCAGGTACAAAACTGGCATGGACGGATGTATGAAACTGCCTGGCTGCGCCACGAGGTATACATGACGGGGATCATTGGTCAGCAGCTTGCTAAGTTTCACCATATCAATATATTCAACATAGCCAATCTTCTTCGGATAAACTGCAACCGTTCCTTTCGGCTGTTCATTGTTCTCAAGCCATGGATATCCACCGAGACAGGGATTTCTTGCTCTCGCAATAAATGTTTCGATGGCCGCCTGTTCTACTTGTGCCGTTGTCTCACCAACCCTCCCCAGAGAGGTCAAATGCTGTATCCAGCGAAGCAATGTGATGAGGATTAAGGCAATGACAACCAGTGTGACAATGAATAAAATGACTCTCCCCCTTTCTCCATAAGCTCCCATATTGAGGGCAATAATCCCTACCAGACTGAAGAGAAAAGAACCGATGAAGGTGGCCAGTACATTTTGTGTGGTGACGTCTTCAACAACTAAACGCGTAGCTCTGGGAGTCACATTAGTAGTGGCTGAACCGTAGGCTGTGACCATGATACTCAGCGAAAATGTGGTCACTGCCAGCATACTCGATGCCAGTATGTTCAGAATGTTATCGACTGCTTCCGCACCAACCTTCACGGAAACCGACTCAGGTATCATTGATTTAAAAAGAATTGATAAAAGGGCCGTTATTATCGCGACAATTGCGAATAACGTTGCCCTGAACCATAGTTTTTTAATTGTCTGCTTCAGCATCCATTTCCAGCGTGAAATCATTCTGCATTCCCTCATATTGCGGCCGGGATAATAATTGCCGCCCCCAGGACGGCATGTTGCTATTAACGAACCAGGTGCAGGAAGTGCAGGTGTTTTTCGTACTGGTCCAGTATGTCATTAATCAGCTGTTCCTGGTTCCAGCCCATCACATCATAATTTTGACCGCCTTCTTTGAGATAAACCTCAGCGCGATAATATCGATGTTGTTCAGTCTGCTGCTCATCATTATCCATTGCGGCGAGCGCGAAGGTCGGTGAGATATACCCGCGAAGCCTCACTTCATATATAAAATTCAGCTCGTTGCCCAAATCGACTTCAAGACGAATACGATCGTCGACTGCATCACTAATGTGGCTTATCGTCCCCTGCTTGTTCAGTTCCTCCTGAACCAGCGTCATGGCAGGCTGGATAACGTCGTCCATAAAACGTTTCACAAGAGATCGCTTCGGCAGATACGCGATATTGCGTAACCTTCTCTGCCAAGGAATTGGGTTACGTGCAGCCGTAGGAGCAATTGTCGCCATGCTCAGGCTTTCACGCTTGGTCAAATCCCGGCGCAAAGCTTTTAAAAGTCCGTATATAGATATTAGTAAGATCACTGAGAAGGGCAATGCACTCGCTATTGTCACCGTTTGCAGCGCACTTAGCCCTCCGGCAAGGAGAAGCGCAATTGCAACAATGCCCATGAGCGAGGCCCAGAATATTCGCTGCCAGACGGGTGTGTTTGCCACTCCACCTGATGCCAGAGTATCCACAACCATTGCCCCCGAATCAGCAGACGTTACAAAGAAGACGATGACCATCGCCATTGCAATGAATGACAGCACAGAAGAGAACGGGAAATGCTCCAGGAAATTAAACAGGGCCAGCGCCACATCCTGCTGAACAGTATTGGCGAGGTCTGTGGCCCCCTGGTTCATAATGAGATAGATCGCGCTGTTACCAAACACCGTCATCCACATTAGCGTAAAACCCGCGGGAACAAACAGCACGCCGGTGACAAACTCGCGAATGGTTCGCCCGCGGGAGACCCGTGCGATGAACATCCCCACAAACGGCGACCATGAAAGCCACCATCCCCAGTACAGTAATGTCCAGCCCCCCAGCCAGTTGCTCGACTTGGGCTCATACGCGTAAAGGTTGAACGTTTTACTCACCAGTTCCGAAAGATAACCGCCCGTATTTTCCACAAATGACTTCAGCAGAAGCACGGTTGGTCCCAGACACAGGACCAGCGCCAGGAGCAACAAAGCCAGACCCAGATTGAGTTCAGACAGGATACGTATTCCCTTATCCAGACCGGACACCACTGAAATCGTCGCTAACCCCGTGATGACCACGATCAGAATTACCTGCACCGTTTCATTGATGGGCACCCCGAAAAGATGGTTCAAACCGGCATTCACCTGCAAAACACCGTAACCCAGTGATGTCGCAACGCCAAAGACCGTGCCTATAACAGCGAAAATATCAACCGCATGTCCTACAGGTCCGTATATGCGATCGCCAATAATGGGATAGAGTGCGGAGCGCAGAGTTAAAGGCAGACCGTGACGGTAACTGAAGAACGCCAGAATCAGCGCCACAATGGCATAAATTGCCCATGCGTGCAGTCCCCAGTGGAAAAAGGTCAGACGCATTGCTTCCTTAGCTGCCGCAACGGTTTCTGGAGTGCCAACGGGTGGCGAAAGATAATGCATTACAGGTTCGGCAACGCCAAAGAACATCAGGCCGATCCCCATCCCTGCCGAAAAAAGCATCGCAAACCAGGAGTGGTAGCTGAAATCAGGCTGCGCATGGTCCGGGCCCAGCTTGATATCACCGTAGCGTGAGAGTCCAAGGAACGTGACACTCAGTAAAATCAGGGCCACAGCAAGGATGTAGAACCAGCTGGCATTCGTGAAGATTTGTTGCTGAAGTAGTTTAAAATTTTTGTCGGCGACATCCGGGAATACGGCGGCAAAGGCGACAAGAAGGAAAATTAGCAAAGCAGATGTAAAGAATACCGCTTTGTTAATCTGACTTGTAGACTTCTTTGGGATTGTATCATTTTCACTCATAATCATTTATTCCATTAATTAAATTCGCACTGGATAGAAGGTACTACCTCTCACAAAGTAGCAAAGTTCAACTGGCTATGCGGCGTTAATCGTAATGCATGGTGGAATGTTGAGGTGTACTGGCAATAGCGGACACTACCATTTGTTCTTTTTTTAAGCAGCCATCTGATGATATTTTTCCCTGAAGGCTGCCGGGGAGATATTCCCCAGACGAGAGTGACGACGCTGACGATTGTAGAAAATCTCAATGTATTCCCGTATTACTGAGATGGCTTCATCCCGGTTATTAAAACGATAGTGGCTCAGGCTCTCATTTTTCAGCGTTCCCCAGAAGCTTTCCATCGGAGCGTTGTCGTAACAGTTACCTTTACGCGACATTGATGTTTTCAGACCAAACTGCTCCTGTATGACCCGGTAATCGTATGCGCAGTACTGTGAACCTCGATCAGAGTGGTGGATTAGCCCGGCAGGTGGGCGCTGGCTCCTGAGCGCCATAAACAGGGCTTTACCTGTCAGCTCTTTTGTCATGCGCTCTCCCATGGCGTAGCCGACAATTTCGCACGTATAAACATCTTTGATGCCAGCGAGGTACAACCATCCCTCCTGTGTGGCAACATACGTCAGGTCCGCCACCCAGACCTGATTTGGTGCTGTAGGAGCGAACGTCTGGTTCAGCAGATTTGGCGCAACTGGCAGATTGTGGTTCGAGTTCGTAGTCGCTCTGAACTTGCGTTTCTGCTTACAGCGTAGCCTTAGCTCCTTACGAAGACGTGCCAGTCGGTCACGACCAACGATGATGCCATTCTCTGCCAGCTCCGTCTGGAGCCGCCGGGTTCCATATGTTTCGCGAGTGCGGATATGTGCCACCTTAATCTCCAGTTTTAGCCGCTCATCACTTTGTTTTCTGTCTGAGGGTTCATGCTGTACCCAGTTGTAATAACCGCTCCTGGATACACCAAATACCTGACACATCGCTTCAATGGGAAATTGTTGTCGCCATTGTTCGATTAACGCGTATTTTTCAGCGACTCCTGTGCAATTTAATATATCTCGCTCAAGGCGAGCTTCATTTAACGCCTTACGCAGTTGCAGAATTTCAGATTCCAGTTCAGCCACCGTGCGGGAACCAGGAGTACCGAGCCCTTTTCTGGCGGCGGTAACCCATTGTCCTAAAGTGCCTTCAGGAAGAGATAATCGGGAAGCGCCTTCACTGATCGAAAGTTGATTTTCAAGAACCGTTCTGACAGCTTCGGCTTTGAACTCTTTAGAGTAACGTTGGGTTTTTCTGCTCATTATTAGCTCCTTCTGATGCCATTCTATTTCAGGAAGGAGTGTCCGTTAAACTCAGGCTACCTCATTGGTTCCCACTACTTATTTGGTGGACACCACTTTGTCTAATTCGTCAGATTCTGACCAGACGGTTCAGGCTGTACGCTTACAAACAACTAGTGGAAATACTTGTACTTTATAATTTCAAGGGTACGGGTCCGCTTCGTTTGATTTGCGTGTTTTTAACAATTTTAAAACCCAGACATACTGTTCCGGATGTGGCCCCACCAAAATTTCCACTGTTTTGTTCATTTGTCGGGCAATCGTTTTATTGTCCGCGCTGGCAATGCAAGCATCCATTGGTGGCCGAATTTCAATAGTCAGTAGATGTTTTTTTTCATCATAAACCGGGAAAAGTGGTATAATCATAGCCTGACTGATGTTCATCAGACGTCCAATGATTGGTAATGTCGCTTTATAGGTCGCAAAAAAATCAGCAAATTCACTGTATTCAGGACCATGATCCTGATCTGGGAGGTAATATCCCCAGTATCCCTGGCGTACTGACTGAATAAATGGTTTTATCCCATCCTCCCGGGCATGTAAGCGCCCCCCGAATTTACGCCGTACTGAATTCCAGACATAATCAATCACTGGATTTCGTTGCTGATGAAACATGGCGGCCATTTTTTTTCCCTGAGCTGCCAGCAACATTGCAGGAATATCCACGCTCCAGCCATGGGGAACCAGAAAAATCACATTTCTATTATTGTGTCGAATTTCCTCAAGAATTTCGAGGCCTTTCCAGAACACTCGTTTCTGGAACTTTTCCGGACCACGAATTGCCAGTTCTGCCATCATCACTATGGATTGCAATGCTGTGGCAAACATTTTGTCGACAATTATTTCCCGTTCTGTATCACTCTTTTCTGGGAAACAAAGCGATAAATTAATCGTCGCCCTGCGACGAGCTTTTTTGCTCAATCTGCCCGCCCAACGCCCTATTTTTGCCAAGACAGGATCTCTGAATGAAGGGGGAAACATTGAAATACCTGCAATCATTCCCAAAAGGAACCATGTAGACCAGTAAACAGGGGAAAGGTAATTTTTCTTAAATTCAGGAATAAACTCAGATTTATATTTTTTCATTATTTAGTGCGAATGCCTCTACCAAAATTATCATTACTGTTTTATTCAGAGAATACATCAAACCTTAATTTAAATTCTGATGTTCTGAGTGTACAGGATATGCATCCAAAGAGCGGATAGTAGTTTCATGGATATAATCCAGCAAAGCGTATCGTTTTCGGTACTCAGAGCGTTTTTTACTGGCTATATCGCTTAGCGGCTTTCGAATCACCTGGGTTGGTAATCTGTACCAGTCACCACAGGTTTTTCCTGCTACAGACTCCCAGAAATCACTATAGACCGCAACAAAGGTTTTGCGTTTCTGATACCAGTATCTCAATTGCCGGAAAACATGACTGTGCTCACTGACTGCCAGACACTCAGAGATATTGCAAGCTTTCATCAACGCACAAAATGCTTCAAGAATAATCCGTTTTGGGAAAATCCCATAACAGGCCCGGGTTGCGCACCGAATAACATCAGGTCCGGTATTTTTAGGGGCTCCCTGTAATCCGCCAATAAAAGCAATGTGTCCATTTTGAGTCAGAATGACTGAAAATGTTAACCGGGCAATAATTGTTTTATTGTAAAACAATGACAACATCAACTCTCCTTCCCGGTCAAAACCACTGGGAGAACACTGGATATCAAAATTCTCTCCATCTTTCCCGATGAATTGGACTAATGATACCGATTTTTGTGGAAACAAAAATTTAGAATATTTTTCTGGCAAATTTTGCACAAAGCGATAATGCTCAAGAATATATTGTCCACGGGTCCAGGCGCGCCCCCCTTTATGCAAATAAGGGCGATGAATTCTTGCTGGCAACGTGGGGTGTATTGCCAGAATATCCTCAATGCACGGCAAGGAACGCAGTTCATAATAATATCGAATACTGACAACCGGATTTATAGAACATCGCAAAATGTACATGAACCGAAATTTTCTGTGTTCCCACTTCCCCGGTAGTGAATCTGAGGAACAAATAATCCTTTTAAGGAAACTGATAAATGATAAGTTACTTATAGAAAACATATTGTTACTTTTGCTTCGCTAATGTGAGTATTTTTAACGCAGTTTTATTAATATCAAACCGCTCTTCTATATCCTGTTTTGCCAGGCGAGCCATCTGATAAAAACGCCCAGGGTCATTAAAAAAATCATTCAGGGCGCACATCCATGCGTGCTTATTACCTGCTGGTAACAATGTCCCGGTCTGGTTGTTCTGAATAACCTCAGGGATTCCACCAATCTGAGTGGCCACTACAGGCACAGAAAATGCCGATGCTTCTGCCAGCACCATACCAAAAGATTCGTTTTCTGAAGGCAGAACCACCAGACTGGCAACCCGATATACGGGGGCGGCAGGAAAAACATTGTCAGCAATAAAAACATCATCATGCATGCCCATACTGTCAATCTGATACTGTAAATGTTCCCGCAGTTCAGGTGAACCAGACCCCACAATCAACCAACAGAACTGTCGTCCATTCATTTTTAAATGGAACAGTAAATTCAACATAAATTCGTGCCCTTTTTCCGGGCGCAACATTCCTACCTGAGCAATTACGGGGCATCCTCTTCGGGACGCCAGCCAGGAAAGAACACTCGGAGGCAAACTGTTTCGGGAATCAACGTATAATTCCTGGAAATCAAAGCCAGGAGGCACAACAGTAACCCGAGTTCGACATCCTTCCTGCTCCAGATGTGTCTTCATATTTGTTCCGGGAACAATCACCTCATCGCAAAAATGATTTATTGAAAAAAATTTTGTTTTTCGTGTCAAATATGTCTTTTGCCTGATAATTCTGAATGGATGTTTCCAGGTAAAAAACCGTACCAAACCAACAATATTACTATCATGTCCACTGTGACAAACGATTGCATCGGGCTGAAAACTATGAACTATTCCGAGTAATCTCCATACAGTAGGAATGTGAAGACTGTTTCGAAATAACGCGAATGTGATATCAATTCCAAACTTACTGGCTTCAAAAGCAATTTTGCTGTTCTCCCTGCAGACAAGCAGAACTGAATGCCCCATTTTCTTCAGGGCCTTCATTTGAGCAACAGCCTGTAATTCCTGACCACCTATATTCGGTGATGATTCCGTAAATAGTATATTCATTATTAGTCATCCGGTAATCTTGGCCCCTTATGAAGGGCCAGCAACGATGAAAAAAACGGTGTTGTATAATAAAAAAGTCGTCTTTTCAGCCATACGCAATTTTCCCGTTCCTTGGTGCTTATTCTTCCTATCCGTGTAGTTCCTTTAGCAGGAGCATTCATTCTTCTTTCTGTTGTATATAAATAATGGAATCCAAGTTCTTCAGCGATCTGAATATAATCCTTGTTATAATAACCTTCCGGCCAACACAAATGTTTACTGCATTTTCCTGTCATTTTTTTTAAATATTCTCTCCCGCTCAATAAGTCCTGCCGAAGATGTTTACACTGTTCTTCTCGTGAAGTGAACTTTTTATCCCAACGTGTATGAGTATGTGTATGAACATGAAATTCGACCAGACCAGATTGCAACATTTCGTTCACTTCAGACCAGCGAAGCATAACATTATCAGCATTCCCGGTTGCTATTTGATGTTCGCAATCGCGATGAGAATATTCCTTTCCAGGAGAGTGACGAACCGGACCATTTCCAATAAAACTGGTAATTAAAAAAATATGTGCCTTGAGATTAAACTCGTTTAATAAAGGATATACCTGAAACCAGTTGTCAAGGTATCCATCATCAAATGTCAACATAACGCTTTTACGGGGAAGTTTTCCGCCCCGATAAAAAAACTCCAGTTCATCTGATGACAGTGTTTTCCAGTTGTTTTCAGCCAACCATTTCATTTGTTTCCGGAATGTCTCGGGAGAAAGTGTAACCAGTCCTGGGCAATGGCTGACATGATGATACATTAATACCGGAACATGATTTGCTTTAAACAAAATGCCCCCTCCGTTTAAAATTTAAAGTTTCTGGCACCCAGTAAGTAGAGATAAAAGGAAAGCCTAATAAAGGTGGTGAACTTTATATACTACTAAATCAAACATCAACAATTTATAAACAATAATATATTATCATATCTTTTAAAAACGGCTCACTAAGAACCTTGAGGTGGCACACTAAATTTAGCTACCTGAACAGAGGTGATATGCTCACCTCAGAACAACACAGGTGCCATAATGAAAAAAGAAATTTCAGCGCAGAGTTTAAACGCGAATCCGCTCAACTGGTCGTTGACCAGAAATACACCGTGGCAGATGCAGCCAGCGCTATGGATGTCGGCCTTTCCACAATGACGCGATGGGTGAAACAATTACGTGATGAGCGGCAGGGAAAAACACCAAAAGCCTCCCCCATTACCCCGGAACAAATTGAAATCCGTGAGCTCAGGAAAAAGCTACAACGTATTGAAATGGAAAATGAAATATTAAAAAGGCTACCGCGCTCTTGATGTCAGACTCCCTGAACAGTTTTCGATAATCGGGAAACTCAGGGCGCGTTATCCTGTGGCCACTCTCTGCCATGTGTTCGGGGTCCATCGCAGCAGCTACAAATACTGGAAAAACCGTCCTGAAAAACCAGACGGCAGACGGGCTGTATTACGCAGCCAGGTACTTGAACTGCATGGCATCAGCCACGGCTCTGCCGGAGCAAGAAGCATCGCCACAATGGCAACCCAGAGAGGCTACCAGATGGGGCGCTGGCTTGCTGGCAGACTCATGAAAGAGCTGGGGCTGGTCAGTTGCCAGCAGCCGACTCACCGGTATAAGCGTGGCGGTCATGAGCACGTTGCTATCCCGAATCATCTTGAGCGACAGTTCGCCGTAACGGAACCAAATCAGGTGTGGTGCGGTGATGTGACCTATATCTGGACGGGTAAGCGCTGGGCGTACCTCGCCGTTGTTCTCGACCTGTTCGCAAGAAAACCAGTGGGCTGGGCCATGTCGTTCTCGCCGGACAGCAGGCTCACCATGAAAGCGCTGGAAATGGCATGGGAAACCCGTGGTAAGCCCGGCGGGGTGATGTTCCACAGCGATCAGGGCAGTCATTATACGAGCAGGCAGTTCCGGCAGTTATTGTGGCGATACCAGATCAGACAGAGTATGAGCCGGCGCGGAAACTGCTGGGATAACAGCCCAATGGAACGCTTCTTCAGGAGTCTGAAGAACGAATGGATGCCGGTGGTGGGTTACGTAAGCTTCAGCGAGGCAGCTCACGCCATAACGGACTATATCGTTGGATATTACAGCGCACTAAGACCGCACGAATATAATGGTGGGTTACCACCAAACGAATCAGAAAACCGATACTGGAAAAACTCTAACGCGGAGGCTAGTTTTAGTTGACCACAACAGACTACCTGAAGGGAGCCGCGGTCGCCTAGCAGTTGCAGTAGCAGGAGATCATCCAGCCGCAGTACAGGTCACGATGACTCTGGTTAATGATACCGGCTTTGACCCCGTATTTTCCGGCTCTATCGCTGAATCATGGCGTCAGCAGCCGTGCACACCATCCTATTGTTGTGACTGGGAGGCTGCCACCATGCTTCGCGCTTTCCCTCTGGCGAAAAAGGGAGAAGGACGGGCCCGTCTGCCTTCACTTTATGCCAGCTTCGGTAAGCTGGGTGAGACACCGACTCATGAAGATATCATTGATAACAATCGATCCATCAACTGGCCTGTATAACGTGGCTGCCGGTGATTAAGAAAGCTGCACCTACCTAAGTAGTAGCAAACGCACACTTTTTAGAAAAATCGATGGTCAGAAACTGGATTAGCAATTCCGTTCCAGGGTTGCTTTTGATTTACGTTGGCGTCTGATCATTGATTTATCCTCAAAAGCCCAACCTCATTGGTAATGAACCAGCTCCGTGAATGTCCGCTCTGGCACAGAGCGAAATTTTTTGATCTCCCCCCCTGAAATCTAAACTTAGTCATGTCACGTTTTTGGGTTTCTAAAATTTTAACTTCGCGTTTTTCGTTGCCGTAAGGGTTATACAGAAATGTCCGTTAAGCAGAGTTCAAAATTGATTGCCGTGATCACGACTGGTTTGAAAGCCGCGCCCAAGCCTGTACAGCTCTGGTTTGCGTTGATTATGAACCTGTCAGCCTAAAGCAAGCGGATGGACGATGAGTATTGGTAATCTTTCAGAGTCCGGAAAAGTTCAGCCCCAGTCTGAACAGGCTTGCTGGCGCCAGTCCAGTTTCATTCAGTCGTGGTTTGGTTCTTACGGCCTGTGCAATCTACCTCATTAGGCACATCGGCCTGCCAGATACCGGCTCGGGGTGTATTTCCGCTTCCACGCTGAATACTGTTCTCAGCAATCCTGGGGTCATCACCTCTTCTGGTGTGCCTTGCGCCATAACATGTCCGTTTGCCATTACCACCAGTTGATCGCAGTACCGGCTAGCCTGATTAAGGTCGTGCAGCACAGCGACCACCGTTTTCCCCTGAGTCCGGAGTTCGCCCATCAACCGCATCAGGTCCACCTGGTGATTGATATCAAGATAGGTGGTTGGCTCATCAAGTAATACAACGGGCGTATTCTGGGCCAGGACCATCGCCAGAAATGCGCGCTGGCGCTGACCGCCGGAAAGCTCGGTTAACCGACGAACGGCAAGATGATTGATCCGGGTCTGGTTCATGGCGACATTAACTCGTGCATTGTCTTCAGCGGAGAGACGCCCCCAGAGTGACAGCCAGGGATTACGGCCATACGAAACCAGCTCCTGGACTGTGATCCCCTCTGGCGTTAAATGGTGCTGAGGCAGCAGCGAAAGCCTGCGGGCCAACTGGCGTGATGAGAGCATATTTATGGGATTATCGCCGAGAAATACGGTGCCAGACTGCGGCATTAAAAGCCGCGAAAAACAGTTTAACAGCGTCGATTTCCCGCAACCGTTAGGGCCGATCAGGGCGGTGATCTTCCCCGTTGGCAGTGAGAGTGAAACGTCGTTAAGTACCTTGTCTGTCCCGTAACTGACCGTCAGATTTTCAGTTCGTAAAGTCATTTATCGCATTCTCACAAGCAACCAGACAAACCACGGCGCACCGATAATGGCGGTCAGCACGCCAACCGGGAGCTCCAGTGGGGGATGAATAATTCTCGCCAGCAGATCGGCAACCACCAACAGCAACGCACCTGTCAGGGCTGAAACAGGCAGCAGTCTGCGGTGACGTCCACCGGTGATGCTACGCATCATATGCGGCACCACGAGACCAATAAAGCTAATCGGGCCGCAGGCGGCCACGCCGGTAGATGTCATGGCGACAGCTAGTAACAAAGCCCAGAATCGGGTATGGGGCACCGACACACCGAGCGTGGTGGCGCGCGCATCGCCGAGTGCAAGGAGGTCGAGATCGCGGCAAAAACTCAGGCTCAGCGGCAGAAATAAAATCATCAGCGGGATGGCAATCTTCACAAAGCTCCAGTCACGGCCCCATAAGCTGCCGGTCAGCCACAGCAGGGCGTTGTTCACATCCTGCGGGCGCGAGAGCATCAGATAATCCGTCAGGCTGGCCCAGCATGCAGAAAGCGCCACGCCGGTGAGCGCCAGCTTCATCGGCTGGTGGGTCTTTGCCAGCATCTTCAGTAATATCAACCCCGCCATGCCGCCCGCAAAGGCCAGCAGCGGCAGCACCATCACGGGCAGTGACGGCATAAGAAGTAGAGCCCCCACAGAGGCCAGGCTGGCGGCATGGTTAACGCCGAGAATATCCGGTGATGCCAGAGGGTTGCGCACAATCCCCTGTATCAGCACGCCCGCCACGGCGAGGGCTGCACCGACAAACAGTGCCAGCAGCAAGCGCGGCAGTCGGTACTCCATCAATACATAATAATGCTCGCGTCCGGCCTGCCAGTCGGTCAGCAGCGCGCGCCACGGCACGGGGATCACTCCCATATGGAGTGATAACAGCGCACAGCCCGCCAGGGCAAGGGTGATGAAAATAACCAGCGCAATTTTCATCCTCGCCTCCTCACAAGCCAGACAAAGCAAGGGCTGCCAATCAGCGCCAGCACTGCGCCTGCGGGCAGATCTCCGGGGAAGGCCAGCGCGCGTGCGAGTACATCTGCCAGCAGCATCAGCGTGGCCCCCAGCAGCATGCTCACTGGCAGTACGTTGCGCTGATCGAAGCCTGCCCAGAAGCGCGCCAGATGTGGCACCAGCAGACCGATAAACGCCACCGGACCTGCCACGCTGACGCACGCACCAACCAGAAGCAGCACTAACATATTGATGACCAAACGTAGCCTCGTCAGGTTCACTCCCAGCGTATGGGCGGTGCTGTCGCTGAGGTTGAGCAGGTTCAGTTGATTCGCCAGCAGTAACACGACAGGGACTGCAGTGACCACCACCGGCAAGAGCTGCCAGACATCCTGCCAGCGGGCGTGGGACACTCCGCCTGCCAGCCAGTAAAAGATGCCGTAAGCATGATCTTCGGCCAGCAGCAGGGTGATGCGGGTAAGGCCCATACAAAAGGCCGACAGCGCGATACCCGCGAGGATCAGTTTGTTTCTGTCATGGGTATGACGAAATCCGCCTCCTGCGGTCATGACCAGCAGCCAGCTCACGCCGCCCCCGCATGCCGCGATGAACGACAGAGAATAGCCTGCAATCGGCGTCGGACTCAGCGCGCTGGTAAGCGCCATAGCCAGCGCCGCGCCGCTGTTAATGCCGAGCAGTGAAGGAGAGGCCATTGGGTTGTGGGTCAGGGTTTGCAGCAGCGTGCCCGCGAGCGCCAGGCTTGCGCCGATCAGAACGGCGACCAGGCTTCGTGGCAAACGAAGGTTTTGCACCAGCGCTTCTGGTAGCGTTGGCGTGTGTCCAGGCAGCAGGGCGCGGGTTGCATCTGCTCCGGAAACAGGAATGGCCGAGTAGCAAAACAGACTCAGCCAGAAAATAATAATAAGTGCTGCAACGGGAAGCCCCCACAGCAGCATCGGGTGTTTTATCGCGGTCATTTCACAACGGTAAGCGGCTGATGGTGGAAGATTTTTACCGTGTCAGCGGCAATACGCTCTGCAGCAAAAATACCGCGCATCCGCGCCCAGGTGTTACTGTCGACCGAAGCAACCTGCTGCTTCTGCGCGGCGGTTAACATCTGCCAGAGCGGATCTTGTTGCCAGCGTTTAACAATGCTCTCTTCGCGATAGTGGGCAACCAGCAGCCAGGCAGGATTGACCGCCAGCAGTTGCTCCAGGCCGATGGACGGCATGGACGAACCCGCCATCGCAGCGGGAACGTTCAGCCCCAGAGAGGCCAGCACGCTGCCGGTCCAGGTCTCCTGAGTATGCAGGTTGAATTGCTGTTCGCGTGATGTGCCAAAGGCCACGCGTGTCCCTTTGGGAAGCTGGCTGGCCCACTGCGCCATCCTCTCTTTATGTTGTTCCAGACGTGCCTGCATCTCTCGCTTTTTACCCACCATTTCGCCGATGATAGCCGCAGATTGCAAATTTTCAGCGTAGGTTTCGTTGCGGGACTTAAGCAGCAGTACCGGCGCGATTTGCTGCAAGGCGATGTAAACCCCCGCATGGCGACTGCTGTCGGCAATGATCAGGTCTGGTTTCAGAGCGGCAATGGCTTCCAGGCTCGGCTGCGCGCGCGTTCCGACGGACTGCCACGGTTTCAGGTGCGCACGCACTTCGGGCAGGATGCGTTTTGCATCGTTATCGTCGGCAATACCGATCGGGCTGACGTCCACGGCGGCCAGCGCATCGGCGAACGAGAGTTCCAGCACCACAATCCGTTGTGGCGTTTTTTCGAGTGTAAACGTGCCGTGTTCGTCCTGAACCATGGCGGCAAAGGCGTGGCTGATCACCAGCAGCAGGCCTGCAAAAAGAAAACGGATAAATGCCAACATAATCACATTCCAGCTAAAAGCCCGGCAAGCCGGGCGTTAACACATCAGAACTTCAACGACCCCTGCATATACAGCGTGCGCGGCTGGCCTGCATAGATGCCTTTGTTGTTGTCGTCATAAGAGCGGATGAAGTAGTCCTGGTCGAAGATGTTTTTCACACCGAATGCCAGGTTCAGATCTGCCATCTGCGGGCCAAAGTCATACGCCACGCGTGCGCCCCAGAGCATGAAGCCGGGAATGCGGCCGGTACTGCCGTCGGCGCTCTCTTTCACCGTATTGGCGTTATCCGCAAACTGGCTGGACTGGAAATCGCTGTTCAGATTGAACGTCCAGTTTCCTGGCTTGTAGTCCACGCCCAGCGTGCCTTTATGTTTCGGGGAGAATGGTACCAGATTGCCGTAGGTGTCGCCTTTCTCGCGGATTTCCGCGTTCACATACGCATAGCTGGCGTAGATGGAAACGTTATCAAGCGTTGGCGTTAGCGTACCCAGATCGTAACGTGCCTGCGTTTCCAGCCCGGTATGGCGCGTTTTGCCACGTGCAGTGACGGTGTCGTTGGTCTGGTTGGAGTCGTACTGATTGTTAAAGTTAATCAGGAACAGCCCCATTTCCGCCGTCAGCGCGCCGTCGTCGTAGCGGGTACCGAGTTCCCAGGTTCGCGCTTTTTCCGGTTCCACATTGCCGCTTTGCACAGCCTTGCCAATCTGGCTGTACTGTACGGTGCCGAACGAGCCTTCAGTGTTTGCATAAAGATTCCAGCTGTCAGTCAGGTGATAGAGCACGTTCAACGCCGGAAGCGGTGCGTTATAGCTCACTTCTTCGTGCGTGCCTGTGATGGCGTTGTTCTGGTATGACTCGATATGTTCGAAACGCATACCCGGCGTGATGGTCCAGTTGCCGATGTCGATTTTGTCATCCAGATACCAGGCGTGCGCCTCGGTGCCGGAACGCGTATCGCGGTCGTAAGGGCTTGAGCCGGACGGCAACTGCCCGCTGCTGGTGGCGGTGTAGTAACGCATTTCATGCGTTGATTCATTCACATAGCGATAGCCCACGCCCACTTCGTGCGCGGAAGGGCCGATCATAAAGATCTGGCTGTAGCGTGGCTCAATACCGCGCACCCAGTAGTTACGCGGCGAGAGGGTGATGCGTTTGCCTTGCTCCAGGTAGCCGCTGCGCAGGGTTTGGGTGTAGAACCCCTGAATGTTGAATTTATGCTGGCTGTCTGGCTGGAACTGGTAGCCCAGGCTCGCCAGCTTGCGACGACCCCAGAAGCGGTCATACGGGCGGGTGGATTGCCAGCGATCGGCGTCGTAATCCGCGCGAGACAGGCCACCGGGCATGTCGGCTTCACCGTCGTAATATTGCAGCAGGCTGTTGAAGGTGTGCACCTCATCCGGCGCATATTTGCTTTTCAGCATCAGGTCGTCGATGCGGGTGGCGCTGTGCTCGCGCCAGTCACTGCCGCGCGTGCCGGAGTAGAGCAGCGCGGTGCCAAAACCGTTGTCCGCTGTGCCGCCCACCATCAGGTTGTGCGTCTCTTTCGGGTTGTTTTGTGAAGAGGTTGGGCTGAGCTGACCTTCCACGCCCGCCTCGATACCAAAGTCCTGCGGAATGGCACGGGTAACAAAGTTCACCACGCCGCCCACGCTCTGCGGTCCGTAACGCACCGCACCACCACCGCGTACCACGTCAATGGCATCCATGTTGCCGAGCGAAATGGGAGCCAGTGAAAGCTGCGGCTGACCGTAAGGGGCGAAGGGGACGGGGATGCCGTCCATCAGGACGGTCGAGCGGCTGGCGAGGCGCGGGTTCAGGCCCCGGATGCCAAAGTTCATCGCCAGGTCGTGGCTGCCGGTGCCGTTGTTTTCCGGCGCGCTGACGCCAGGGATGCGGTTAAGTACCTCACGCATGGTGGTTGCGCCGGTTTTGGCGAAATCCTCACGGCGGATCACGTCACGCGCGCCAGCATGTTCAAATACGTCGTTTTCACGCGCATCACCCAGCCAGTCGCCGACCACGGTCAGGGCATCTTCTTTTGGTGCGGGCGCGGGCTCCAACGTCCAGCTGTTATTTCCCAGCGGTTTTACCTGCAGTCCGCTGCCGTCCAGCAGTTGTTGCAGGCCGCTCTCGACGTCGTAATCGCCGTGCAGGCCGTTGCTCTGCTTGCCGCGCGTCAGGCTGGCGTCAACCGAGAGGGTAAATCCGCTGTGTGCGGCATACTGATTGAGCGCTTTATCGAGCGATCCCGGTGCGATATTAACCTGTGCAGCAAAAGCGGAAAACGAGAGACCGGCCAGCGGCAGCAGGCTCAGGCGAATGGCGTTAACCAAAGGTGTTGTTTTACGAAAAACGCGTAACGGCGTCATACCTTCCCCATCATCATTTTTGTTGTGTTCAGCTATGAGTCGAACGAGAAGGGTAAAAAGGACAATCGAAATAAGAATTATTTTCCTTACAGTGGTGAAATGTTTATCCAGTACCGCGTAATAGACTGAATTTTAACGGGAAGCGTTTGCGCGATAACGTTCAGGATCGCATCGGTATTTTTCAGCGGGAACGTCCCGCTCAGGCGCAGCCCGGCAACGGCGGGATCGCAGCGCAGCACGCCGTTGCGGTAACGGGTTAGCGTGGCTATCACCTCACCCAGCGGTTTATCGCTGAAGCTCAGGATGTCCTTCGTCCAGCTTGTACTCTCGTCATCCAGCGGTTTCACTGCGCCAAACTCAGAGGCGCTGAACTGCAGGCTTTCACCAGCGTTCACGATGCGTTTTTGCGCGGGGGCACTGGCGAGAAGCACTTCCACAGCGTGCTGCTGAACGTCAAGCTGCGTGAAATTATCCTGCTGGCGGACGGTAAATTCTGTCCCTAAAGCAGTGAGCTGGCCCTGACGGGTCAGGACACGGAAGGGGCGTTGCAGGGCATCTTTCGCGGTAGTAATGGCGATTTCACCGTACCAGAGCCGGACGGTGCGCTGATGCGCATCAAAACGCACATCCGCCGCGCTTTGGGTATTCAGCGTGAGCAGGGAGCCATCTTCCAGTTGCTGACGGCTGACTGTGCCTTTGGCGGTGCGGTAATCTGCCCGCAGACCTTCGCCGGTTTCCGACTGCCAGAGCTGCCAGCCTCCGCCAGCGCCGAGCAACAGCAGTAATCCTTTCATCACGTGACGGCGGGTGAGGCGGGTATCGTGCAACGCCCGGCTGGCAACGTCGCCAGGCACACCGCCAAGCTGGTTGCGCAGGTTTTCAACCTGCTGCCAGGCCCACTGGTTATCCTGATCCTGTTCATACCACTGTTGCCAGCGCGCTTCCTGTTGTGGGCTGACGCGCTCGCCGCTTAGCACGGCATACCAGTGGGAAGCTGAACGCAGCGCCTGACGGCGGGAATCGGTTAACAAAGGATTCATAACCCATACTCCAGACGGAACAGCAGGCAGTGCTCGAGGGCTTTCGCCACGTATTTTTTCACGGAGCTGATGGAAACACCGAGTTTGTGCGCAATCTCGCTGTATGTCAGACCATCCAGTTGCGAAAGCAGAAACGCTTCACGTGTTTTGCCGTTTAGCCCGTCCAGCATGCTGTCGAGGAGTTGTAGGGTCTCGAGTTGGCTTTCGCGTTCCTCAGGTGAAGGCGCTCCCCCCTCCGGCATAAGCGCCAGCATCTCCAGATACGCTTTTTCCAGCGCGTTTCGGCGAAACAGGTCCACCATCACGCGTTTGGCGATAGTGCAGAGGAAGGAGCGAGGATCGCGGATCGTCGAGAGCGTTTCGCTGACCATTACCCGCAAAAAAGTGTCCTGGGCAATGTCATCTGCATCAAAAGCAGACTGGAGTTTGCGCGTCAGCCAGCTTTTCAACCAGCCGTGATGTGTGCCATAAAGCGACTCGAACGTTAAGGAAGCTGTGGTAGTGGCGCGGTCAGACATGCGGAGTGCATCAAAAGTTAATTATCACGTAGTCATATTAATATGAGAATGGTTATCATTACAATTGGAAATAAAATTGTTTCCAATAGACATTTTTAACATGTTGTTTTTCTAAGTGTTATAAGGTAGGTATAAAATGGGATGGAGCCTCTGCTTCTGGCATGTGTCGGTCAGAATGACTCATGATGTGGTCTGCTATTATTGACATCCTCACTGCCCTAAAGGATGGGGATTTCGGTAATGCTGCCAACTTACTGATTTAGTGTATGATGGTGATTTTAAGGTGCTTGC